>ERZ1034719.171-NODE-171-length-45681-cov-32.119888_pt1 | contig 45681 bp, 37 predicted proteins | sample MGYA00520703_ERZ1034719 | MGnify/ENA primary metagenome ERZ1034719 (study PRJEB33766, sample SAMN09781716) | gut metagenome | biome: gut microbiome | host: Homo sapiens | place: Madagascar | study: EMG produced TPA metagenomics assembly of the PRJNA485056 data...
CGCGTGTAATCAGTTCTGATTTTACACGGTTGGCACGGATCTTCGCCGTGGCAAGCTTCTCGGCCTCACCGCCCGGCGAATTGCAGTAGCCGTCAACCAGTAGCGGCAACTTGCCGTCAAGAATTGTCGCTTTGTTGTTTTCGATACATTCCAACAGGCGGGCAAGTTCCCTGTCATTGCCATTCCAAGGCACGTAGAACATATCCTTCTGCGGAACGAAGCGGAAGGTGTAGGTCGAGTCTGCTTTCTGCTGCGCGATGGCCGGAAAAGTTACAGTCATCAGCCACAGAAAAAGGGTGAGAAAAGTGATTTTTCTGCTCATATAAACTTGAATTTATTATCTTTTTCTTCCCCAAAGGTAATAAATGCCATTCAGCGCCCAAAATATCACAAAAACTTTTTCTGTTAAAATTCAGTATTTTATGGAAATTGTCGTTTGAGCACTTTCAAATTGTCGTTTGAGCAATTTTCGAATTGTTGTTTAAGCACTTTTTTGTCGAAATAGCATTTATTTTCCAAAGTAGACCATCTTAGTAAAGCTGATACTCCAGCCAGTGCCAGATGATCCAGATGCGGCGTTTGAGGACCTCGTAGTTGAGGGTCTGGGCGCTGTCCCAGGGCTTGTAGTTGTTCATTGTGATGCCGGAAGTGAAGAGCACGGACGGAATCTTGTGCTGCGCAAAGACGTTTTGGTCGGTGATTTTGAAGAAGACTTTGGTGAAGTTCTCGCTGCCGTAGTAGCTGTGACAGAGTTCGAGATTGGTCTCGAAAATGCGGTTGCACCAGTCAAGAAGTTCGCTTTCACGGCTTCCGAGCGTGCCTCCGTCAACCGCGAGCAGATAGTCCTCCCTTCCTGATGCGAGAGGGGAGAGGGAGCATCCGATTTGGTCGATGTTCACCATAAGTTTCACCATCTCCGGCCAGATTGTTTTGCCCGTAAACGGGTCTCGGAATCTTCCGTTTTCGAGTGCCGTCCAGAATGCCGCTGAACCCGACAATCCTTTTTCCTTTGCGTCGAAAGCTACGAAAATTATGTTTTTGAAATATGCCTTACCGATGATTTTCGAAATCCGGAACATCTCCGCGAGACTGATTGCCGTAACGACCCCCGAAGCGTTGTCGTCCGCTCCAGGATACATCTTGCCCGAGAAGTTTCCGAGATGGTCAAAATGTGCCCCGACAATGACATACTCGCTCTCGTGAACCTTTCTCGATCCGTTCATGAATCCGATGATATTGTGTCCGACAGCACCGCTTTCCGTCCTGAACGACTGTACATAGCCTTCCTGCGCACCGCTTTCGCCTATGGGATCAAGACCGGCCTCGCGGAACCTGCGTTCAATGAAAAAAGCAGCCTCGGTCCCGCCTCTCGTGCCTGTTGCCCGCCCGTCGCAGAGGCTGTCCGCAAGAAAGGCAACCTGCCACTTGAGCTTTGCTTCCCACACCACGTTTCTTGCCGGGAAACGCTGCGCTTGTGCGTTGATGCAGACGAAAAACAGCCCGACAAGAGCGGCTGCCGACGTTAGGCATTTTCTTCGTAGGCCGGCTGATATTCCGGAAAAAATTATCATATTTGACCGAATGGGCATAGAATCTATTTTAAAATGCTCGCTAAATGATTATCTTTGCATGTTTATGTGTCTTTGAGTTCTGGCGCATCTGCCATCGATTGCACAAAACGCCGCCAAAAGTAGTGATTTTTTCGCGATGAGCAAACTGGGAAAAGCATTTTATTCCACACTTTACGTGATTGCCGCCATTCTTCCGATGAAGTTTGCGGCAGTTCCGGCCTTCGCCCAGTACGACAAGGACATGTTCATGTATCGTGGACGCTCCGCTCTCGCCGACGGCAAGTTTTCCCAGGCCATAGAGAACTTCAACGTCCTCGCGCGTCTGGACACGACAGATTACGAAAACTACTTTTTCCGCGGCATCGCAAAATACAACCTCGGGGACTTCCGAGGAGCGAAACAGGACTTCAACGCCGCCGTGCGCATCAACCCGGTCTTCACCTCCGGCTACCACTACCGCGGTATCACCGAAAGCCGCACGGGGAACTATGATGCGGCGCTGAGCGACATAAATAAGGCTCTCGAACTTCGTCCTGGCTATTCCGGTCTCTATTTCAGCAGGGGAGTCACCTATTTCCTCTCACAGCGATTCGACAACGCAGTGAAGGATTTCGACCGCTACATCCGCAAAGAACCGAAGGACCCGTCGGCATATCTCAATCGCGGTGCATCCTATCTTTTCCTTGGTGACACGCTCAAGGCGATGACCGACTACAACAAGGCCATACGTCTCGACCGTTTCGACCCCGAAGGCTATGTCCGCAGGGGACGGCTCTACGCGGCACAGAACCGGATGGATCTTGCGATAGAGGATATGGATAAGGCGATCGCGATAGATACTTCGAACACCTTTGCCTATTTCAACCGCGCCTTGATGTACTACGAGCAGAAAAAGTACCGCGAGGCAATGTCGGATCTCAATCGCGTGCTCCGGGACGAGCCGGGCAATGCTCTGACCCTCTACAACCGCGGTCTGATAATGGCCCAGCTGGGCGACTACGAGGGGGCTCTCGAAGACTTGGACAGGGTGCTGAATATCAATCCTGACAATGTCCTTGCGCATTTCAATAGGGCTTCCGTGCTCATCGAACTCGGAATGTACCGCGATGCTCTCGAAGACTATGACCGGGCGATTGAACTCTATCCAGATTTCGCAAAGGCGTATATGAACCGCTCATACGTCAAGAATCTTCTCGGAATGCAGAAGGAGTCGAAAGCTGACTATCAGACGGCGCAGCGCAAGGTCGCGGAATATCGTGCGAAGAACGTCACCGATGAAAACTCGCTCGCCGATACGACGAAGAAATACAGCTCGTTGCTTGCCTTTGAGGCAGACTTCGCGAAGAAGGACTTTAACGATGAGATGCTCCAGCACCGCGACGTCGACATCAAACTTCGTCCGATGTTCAGTTTTGTCCCTGCTGACGCCGCTGATGAGGGCAACTACATGACTTCTCATGTCTATGAAAACCCGCTTCTACAGCGTTTCGAACGCAGCCTTCCAGTTGCTGTGACGCTCGACAACACCGGGACTGTGAAATGTTCCGGAGACTTTACGAAACTTCGCGGCGAAGGACTTTCGCCGGCTCGGGAAGAGTTTCTCCTGGCTCTTGCCGACAGTCGTGACAGACAGTACAATCTTGCCAGAGCCCACTACGACAACGCCATCGCTGAATCTCCGGCGACCGATGTCGAGAAACTCTACCGGGCATTCTACTACATGAATCGAGGGGTGCTCCGTGCCGACATGATTGAGTTTATATCCAGCATTGAAAGTAATGTGCAGTCTCTTTCGATGGACGACTCCGGCAATACACGCGCCCGTGTGAAAGATCAGGTGACGCGACATTACGACTATTCCGAGGCTATTGATGACCTGCTTGAAGCCGATGCCATAGCCGGGAACATACCTTATATATTATATAATCTGGCCAATCTCTACTGCCTGTCATCGGATTTTGTGAAGGCAATCGAGAACTACACGAAGGCCATAGCCGCTTTCCCTTATCTCGGCGATGCATATTTCAACCGGGGACTCGTCCAGATTTATCTGAAGGACAAGGAAAAAGGCTGCATAGACCTTTCCCGAGCCGGTGAACTCGGAGTGGGAGATGCATACGGGGTCATCAAAAAGTTCTGTGAGGATGAGAAGAATTAGAGTGACAGGAGATCTGGCGTTAGACTGTATGAAACGAGGGGAAGACAATGAGTGACATCAATGTGAAATTTCTGAGCCTTTCGAGCGGCAGCAGCGGAAACTGCTATTTTCTCGGGCGTTTCGACGGCGAGAATTGTCTCGGAGGCATTTTGATTGACGCCGGCGTGAGCCTGAAGCGTCTAAAATCCATTCTTTCCGACCATGGCCTTTCGACAGACGATTTCGGCGCAGTTCTCATCACTCACGACCATATGGATCATGTTCGTAGCCTCGCGTCCTACTGCAAGAAGCTCAACAAACCGGTCTGGACCTCGGATGTCTTGGCTGACGCTCTGCTCAGTCGAACTCTCAAACTGGCGAGTCTCGGAGCGACTGTCTTGAAACTTGTCGAAAACGGCTGGAACGATGTGTGCGGCTTCGGTGTACGCTATTTCGTCGTCCCGCACGATGCCACACAGACAATTGGCTATGCAATCCGCATCCCTCTGGACGAGATTCCGGAAGGTTTTTCGCTTTCGCAGATGCTCGGAGTTTCCGGTGAAATTCGTTGCCACAATTTTTTCATAATGACAGATGCCGGCCGTGTCACCGACGAGGCGATTGCCTTTGCGAAGGAGTCCGATTCGGTGGTTTTCGAGTCCAATTACGATGTGGATATGCTGATGGGCGGCCCATATACGCACGAGTTGAAGATGCGTATAATGAACGGTCACGGTCATCTTTCTAATGATGAGTGCGCCCACGCACTGCACCGCTTTTTTCATCCGTCCCTGCGCAATGTCTTTCTCTGTCATTTGAGCGAGAACAACAACACCCCGCGCCTTGCCTACGAAGCTTCCAGGGCTGTTCTGGACGAACTGGAAGCGGCCGGCCAAATAGAATCCGGGGCAATTTCCTTGCGTCCATTGCCCCGGACATCAGCTTCCGGATTGATTGTGTTGTAGGCGGTGGCTATTCTGTCACAACCTTGACTTTACTGTTGCCTTTGAACATATTGACCACGGCGTTATACTCTGGACCGGCATCTGCGATGACTTTTTCCAGTGCATTGTTGCCCCCAACTATGCTGTACTCGCATATTTCTTCATCATAGTAATAGTTCTTGATGTTGAGGACCTTCATGTTTGGCATATTTTCGAGTTCGATCCTTGCAAGTATGTCGTTGGCGCTCAAGTCTACGGTCTCCATCAGGTTGCCACTGGCCATCAACATAAAAAGCTTCGGATTCTTTGACAGGTCGAGTTCTTGAATCTTATTGTCATAAATGAAGAGGAATTGTAACTCAGGGAATGCGCTCACATCAAGTGAAGTGAGTTTGTTCTCATATAGATTGAGCCTCTGGAGTTTAGGGAGATTTTCCAGTGTGATGCCTTCAAGTTGGTTACCGTCCATCTGAAGTTCAGTGAGTTCCGGGCAGCCGGTGACACTGATGGAACTCAGCACGGCACATTTTAATGCGTCCACCCGGTTAATTGCCGGAAGATTGGATAGTTTTACTTCTTTAAGTCTTTTGCAACCTACGGCAAGTATTTCCGAAATATTTGCCATTCCTGAGATTTCAAGCTTCTCTATTTGTGTGCGCGAAAGGTAGAGCTCAGTAAGTTTTGGTGTGTTGCTCAAGTCTACGCTCTTGACATCTGTGTCCGAGAGTCTGAGAATCTCAAGATTACCCAATTCTTTAGTATTTATGGTTTTGATTGGATTCCCGATGAGTATGAGCTCACGGAGAGCTGTTATCCCTTCAATTGGAGTTACATCGATGACTTTATGATATTTAAGCCCGAGTTTTTCAAGCTTGTTGAAGTATTTGAGTTGGGATATGTCTCCCACAAGATTTTCTCCGCTGTCTTGAGGCGCATCGAAACTCAAATTAATTTCTCGCACTTCGGCAGCTTCGCTAAGCGAAATTTTTCCATCACCATTGAGGTCAATCGAAGGCTTTATGGCGAGAAGTCCTTTTTCCAAGACTGCATCAGAGAATATTATGCAATCGTTTTCGTCCAAATCTTCGGGCTTTGAAGGCTTATCCGGCTTTTCCGGTTTCGGTTCTTCAGGTTGTTCTGTTTCAGGCCCGTCCGGCACAATTGGAGCGTTCTCCTGTTTGTCGCATCCTGTGAAAAATAAAGCGGTGGCAACAATCACGGCCACCAGATAGTTCTGTTTCATCGCGTTTTGATTTGTTCTAAATTATTTCAAATTATTGTCGCGGCTCCCAATAGCAAAGATTATGCAAAAAATGTAGAAAATCTCACGGCAAATCAAAACAAAAAGGTTGGTTAGGCAAAACCTAACCAACCCAATATAGAAATCTCAAAATTTCAAGTAATCATCTAAAGTTTAGGACCAGCCTTTACGAGAGACTTACCAAGATCGTTGGTAGTGAACTTCTCGAAGTTCTTCTGGAAGCGTGCGGCCAAATCCTTAGCCTTCTCATCCCACTGAGCTGCGTCAGCGTAGGTGTCACGTGGATCGAGAATCTTCGGGTCAACTCCAGGGAGCTCGGTAGGGACCTCGAAGTCGAAGTAAGGAATCTTCTTGGTTGGAGCTTTCTCGATTGAACCGTCAAGGATTGCATCAATGATTCCACGAGTATCGCGGATAGAGATACGCTTGCCTGTTCCGTTCCATCCTGTGTTTACGAGGTATGCCTTTGCACCGGCTGCCTTCATTCTCTTCACAAGCTCCTCACCATACTTGGTCGGGTGGAGTGAAAGGAACGCTGCACCGAAGCAAGCGGAGAATGTCGGAGTCGGCTCAGTGATACCGCGCTCTGTACCTGCGAGTTTAGCTGTAAATCCTGAGAGGAAGTAGTACTGAGTCTGCTCAGGAGTAAGGATTGAAACCGGAGGAAGAACACCGAATGCGTCAGCTGAAAGGAAAATCACCTGATGAGCGTGAGGGCCTTTTGAAACCGGCTTTACGATGTTGTCGATGTGATAAATCGGGTATGAAACACGAGTGTTCTCTGTTACGCTCTTGTCTGCGAAGTCAATCTTGCCTGCCTCGTCAACTGTAACGTTCTCCAAAAGGGCGTCCTTGCGGATTGCGTTGTAGATGTCAGGCTCGGACTCTTTGTCGAGGTTGATGACCTTTGCGTAGCATCCGCCTTCGTAGTTGAAGACTCCCTCGTCGTCCCAACCGTGCTCGTCATCACCGATGAGGAGTCTCTTAGGGTCAGTTGAAAGGGTGGTCTTACCTGTTCCTGAAAGGCCGAAGAAGATTGCTGAGCTCTTGCCTTCTTTGTCTGTGTTGGCTGAGCAGTGCATTGATGCGATGCCGCGGAGCGGGTTGAGGTAGTTCATTATTGAGAACATACCCTTCTTCATCTCACCGCCGTACCAAGTGTTGATAATCACCTGCTCCTTAGAAGTGAGGTTGAAGACAACTGCAGTCTCTGAGTTGAGACCGAGCTCCTTGTAGTTCTCAACCTTTGCCTTTGATGCGTTATAGACAACGAAGTCAGGCTCACCGAATGAAGCAAGTTCCTCTTCTGTCGGACGGATGAACATATTCTTCACGAAATGTGCCTGCCAAGCGACCTCAACGATGAAACGAACCTTGAGGCGGGTTGCAGGGTTGGCACCGCAGAATGCGTCGACAACATAGAGCTTTTTGTTTGAAAGTTCCTTAACGGCGAGTTCCTTGAGAGCCTTCCAAGTCTCAGGGGTAACAGGTTTGTTGTCGTTCTTGTATCCCTCTGAAGTCCACCATACGGTGTCCTTGCTGGTCTCGTCCATTACGAAGAATTTGTCCTTAGGCGAACGTCCCGTATAGACGCCTGTCATCACGTCAACGGCTCCGAGTTCAGTGAGTTTGCCCTTCTCAAAGCCCTTAAGCTCAGGGTTAAGCTCGTCCTTGTACAGGCTGTCGTAGGACGGATTGTAAACGACCTCAGTCGCACCCGTGATGCCGTACTTGCTCAAATCAATTTTACTCATAGTGTAAAATAGTTTATAAATGGTTTATAATAAATAATATCAATCTTTGTTCGTCTTTTTGGTCTATATTCCTTTTCCTTGGTCACATACACACGGTACACTCCCGCGTCCAAAAGAAATCTATCCTCAAAAATCCTTCACAAATCTTTTTTCTTAATTCTTATTTCAACCTGCAAAAATACAAATTTGCAGCCGACTTTCAAAACAAAAAGTAAGCCGAAAAGAAGTGAAAGTTTCACACGTGAAGAAAAATGTATAATTTTGAAGAAAATTATTTAGATGTCGCGGCTTTGTGGTCAAGAAGTATGGAATTTGCAATCGCTGCCGACGATAGAAGTATTGAAAAATATAATACATATATGATTGAGAAACATAAACTTATATCGGAATCAGACGGATTGGAAATATCCGTACTGACTTGTGTTGACGACGTCGCTCCGAAGGCCGTGTTCCAGATTGTGCACGGAATGTGCGAGCACAAAGAAAGGTACGTTCCGTTCATGGAATTTCTCGCGTCGAAGGGGTATGCAGTGGTTATTCACGATCATCGCGGACACGGCGAAAGCGTCAGGTCGGTCGAGGACCTCGGCTATTTCTACGAAGGTGGCTGGAAGGCGATGATTGATGACATCCGCCTCGTCAACCGCTGGGCGCACGACCGCTGGATGGGACTTCCTCTCGTTCTTTTCGGTCATAGCATGGGCTCTATGGCAGTGCGTTCATACACAAAGAGATATGACGACACACTCGACGCCCTCTTCGTCTGCGGCTGTCCGAGCTTCAACTCTGGCGCCGGCGTTGGCAAGGCGCTCGCGAGGGCAATCGGCGGCCTGAAAGGGGAGCGTCACCGTCCGAGGCTCATCCAGAAAATCGCTTTCGGCAGCTATTCCCGCAACTTCAAGGGTGAGACCTCGCCGAATTGCTGGGTCTGCTCCAACCCTTCTATAATAAAGGAGTACGACGCCGACCCGCTCTGCAACTATGTCTTCACCGCAAACGGCTTCCGCAACCTCTTCGGCCTCATGCAGGACTGCTATTCCACCAAGGGCTGGAAGGTCTCACGCCCGTCAATTCCCGTTCGCTTCATCTCCGGTGCAGACGACCCGTGCCTCATCTCTCCTAAGGCCTTTGAAAGTGCGGTCGAGAATATGCGCAGGGTTGGCTACAGCGATGTCTCAGGCCGTCTCTACCAGGGAATGCGCCACGAAATTCTCAACGAAACTGACCGTCAGAAGGTCTGGGACGATGTTGTGGCTACAACGGATAAAATAGTAGAAGAAATGTCGTAGTGGTGGAAGGGGTGAGCGGTGATGACAACAAGAGAGGTTCTGAAGAAATATTGGGGCTACGACAGCTTTCGTTCCAAACAGGAGGAAATAGTGCAGGCGGCAGTGGAAGGCCGTGACGTGCTCGCCATTCTCCCGACCGGAGGTGGCAAGTCCGTCTGTTTCCAGGTTCCGGCCATGATGAAGCCTGGACTTGCCCTTGTGGTGACTCCGCTCATAGCCCTCATGAAGGACCAGGTCCAGAATCTGTGCGACCGCGGCATCCGCGCCATAGCCATCTATGCCGGAATGACAAAACGCGATGTTGACCTCGCTCTCAACAACGCCACCTATGGCGACTACAAATTCCTCTATATATCCCCCGAGCGTCTCGCCACGCGCCTCTTCCAGCAGTACCTCCGTAACATGGATGTCTCCTACATCGTCGTCGATGAGGCGCATTGCATCTCTCAATGGGGATATGACTTCCGCCCGGACTATTTGAATATAGGTCGGCTTAGGGACTGTATCGATGCTCCCGTGATTGCCGTCACCGCCACAGCGACTCCCACCGTAGCCGACGACATCATGACCCGTTTGCGATTCCGGGAGAAACTGCTGATAAAGAGCGGCTTCGAGCGCCCGAACCTCTCCTACATAGTGCGGAGCACCGAAGACAAACTCGGTCAGATAGTCAGCATTTGCGAGTCCGTTCCCGGCACAGGCATCGTCTATGTGCGCAACCGTAAGAAAGCGGAGGAACTCGCCGCATTTCTTGTGCAGAAAGGCATCTCTGCCTCATTCTACCACGCCGGTCTTGGCACGTACACCCGCACGCAGAGGCAGGAAGCTTGGAAAAGCGGGGCAATCCGCGTGATGGTTTGCACCAACGCCTTCGGAATGGGCATAGACAAGCCCGATGTGCGCTTCGTTCTCCACTACGACATTCCTGATTCTCCGGAGGCCTACTTTCAGGAGGCTGGGCGAGGAGGTCGCGACGGACGGCGTTCCTATGCTGTCCTGCTATGGAACAGTTCCGACGTGAGGCGGCTCCATCAGACCGAAACCGTCTCGTTTCCCGACACGCAATATATAGAGGATATATACCAGAAAGTCCACATTTTCCTCGACATTCCCTACGAATACGGTGAACTCTCCCAACATAAGTTCGACTTCGCCGCCTTCTGTCGCCAATTTAAACTTAGTCAGACAAGTGCTTGGTATGCAATAAAATACATAGAAAAAGCCGGGCACTGGACACTCAACGAGTCGGTCGATGTGAAGACGCGGGTGATGATTGCAGTCGATCGCGCCGCATTCTACAACTATCATTTCGATGACCCCGTTCTCCCGCGTATCCTCGAGATCCTGATGCGGAAATATTCCGGAATCTACAGCGCCCCCGTTTCAATTGATGAGGACGAAATCTGTGCTCGCCTTGGCCTCTCCGAAGCGGAACTCCACCAGAAGCTCTACTCCCTCTCTCTGCTCCACCTTATCCGCTACATTCCGAGCAGTGTTTCCGACGTCCTCTTTCTTAACCACGAGCGCCTGATGCCAAAGAACATAGACCTCAAGCCGAAGACCTATGAGTTTCTGAAGAAATGCCAGCACGACCGCATCGAGGCGATGATTGACTATGTCACCGAAGAGACCGAATGCCGCAGCCGCCACCTCCTCCGCTACTTCGGGCAGACCGACTCCTCCGACTGCGGGACCTGCGACATCTGTCGCGCGAAAAAGACTGCCGGGGAGCCGTTGGAGACAGCCTCGCCCTCTTACGCAGACCTGTCAAACCGCCTCTCTACCTATATAAACAAAGTTCTTCACGGCATCTACGATCTCAACGTCCTCAAACGCCTTGTCAACAACCCGGCTCAGGACCCCATCCCGCAGCAGATTCTTGACATCCTCCGCAACCTTGTCGACTCCGGCACCGTCCCTCCGCCGCAAGTTTGAGCATGCACTGCCGCTTTATGATAAAAATAGTGCTAAGCGAGCACCTTTGCCATTCTTTCGAGAGCTTCGACAACCTGGCTTCGCGGACAGGCTATGTTGAGGCGGATGAAGCCTTCTCCGTCGTACATGCTGCCTGAATTTACCATAAGTTTCTGTTCGTCGAGCAGCCTTGAGGTGACCTCGTCAGAGCTGAGACCCGTGTTGCGTATGTCAATCCATACGAGATAGGTGCCTTCAAGTTCCGTGACCGGGCAGGTTGGAATGTTCGCGGTGAAGAAATTCCGCACAATCAGCCAGTTCTCGTAGAGGTAGTCCCGCAGTTCGTCGAGCCACTGTGCACCGTCGGGGGAGTATGCGGCGATGGTGGCCTCGACTCCGAACGGATTGACGTCGCAAACCTCGTTGATGTTGATTGCCTTGTCGATGAGTGCGCGGATTTCATTGTTGGCGGTGACGATGTTCGCAATCTGGAGCCCGGCGATATTGAATGCCTTGCTCGGGGATATGCACGTTGCAGAGTGGAGCCGGAATTCTTCTCCGAGGGAAGCGAACGGAGTGTAGTCGTGCTCAGGGTATGTCAGCTCGCAGTGAATCTCATCCGAAACCACGAATACATTGTGACGCAGGCATATATCTCCAACCCTTCGCAATTCTTCCTCAGTCCAGACGCGACCTGCGGGGTTGTGCGGGTTGCAGAGAATCATCACCTTCGCGTCCGGATCTGCAGCCTTGGCCTCAAGGTCATCAAAGTCCATGCTCCATGAAAGACCATTCTGAAAGAGGCGGCTCTGGAGCATCACGCATCCGTTGTTGCGAATCGAAGAGAAAAAGCAGTTGTAGACCGGTGGCTGCACGATGACCTTGTCACCGGGTCGTGTCAGAGCCTTTAGTATCGCAGAGAGTGCCGGCACAACGCCGCTCGTGTAGATGAACCAGTCACGCTCGAAGTGCGCTCCATGGCGGGTGCTGAACCAGTTGATAACGGAATCGTAGTAGGCTTGGGGTACTTTTACATAACCGAATACCCCGTGCTCGACTCTTCGCCGCAGCGCGTCAATGATGCAGGGTGCAGTTCTGAAGTCCATGTCCGCTACCCACATAGGGAGCACGCCCTCAGCAGGCGTATCCCATTTATAGGAATTTGTCCCGCGCCTCGGAACAATGTCATCGAAATTGTATTTTCCCATTTTTCATCGAGTCTTAATCACACAGTCGGCCGGAGCCTTTATATTTTTGTCGATGATTATTTCACCGATTTCGTCAGCGACAATGCTTCCTGTCCGAGGATTCTTGACACTGCGTATGCCTCCAACGATGGAGGCATGCACGCTGCTGTACTCGAAGGCGAGGTCGCAGTCCTCGGCGAAAGTGCAGTTCTCAAGCACGAGGTTTTCCGCATAGCACAGAGGCTGGGTTCCTGAAATCCTGCAGTTCACTAACTTGAGATTGCGAGAATGCCAGCCGAGATATTCGCCACTGAGTTCAGAGTCGTAGACTGTCACGTTATCGCTCTCCCAGAGCGCGTCCTTGGTCGTGATTTTCGCGTTGCGCAGTTCGAGGTTCTTCACATACTGGAATACATATTTGCTGTCGCTGATGAGTCCATCGATGTGAAGGTCATTGCTGAACATGAACGGATAGGTCCCGCCGTGTAGTTTCAGTCCCTTGACATTCACCCTGTTGCATCTCCAGAAAACTTCATCTGCATCGGTCATCTCGACATTCTCTATCTCGATGTCGCTCATTTCCCGGAACATCTTCGGAGCCGCAATCACAGTGTCCCTCATCTTCAGATGGTCAGAATACCACAGCGCGGAACGCCCTCCCACATCGAAAAAGCATCGTTCAATGAGAAAGCCGTGCACGTGCCAGAACGGGTAGTTTCCTTCAAAACGGCAGTCGACCGCCTCAATGTCGCTGCACTCCTTTATCGCTGACTCTCCCTCGCGTATGACGACGTTTTCAAGCCGCAATCCATGTGATTCAAACAGAGGGCGTTCGCCTCCAAATTCCGCATCCCGTATCGTTTTCATATATCCCAAAATTTCGTGTATTCGTCTTTCGCGCATCCGTCATACGGCGGCGAACCTTCCTATTTCCGAGTGCAAAAATAAGGATAAAAATGTGAATATGACATTGCCGTGAAAATAAACATCGTATGCGGACGAAATGTCACGGAAAGTGGGTATCTTTGCTGCGTTTTGGAAAAATCGGGCGTTTGTTCGCCTGCTGTAGAGGGATTTTGACCATATATGGAATTTGACTTTCTCGGAATATTCACGCTCGTCACGGGTGTCCTGTTCCTGATTCTCGAAATCAGGCAGAGCAATTGGATGTGGGCCTTTCAGCTGCTTTCGGCTGCGGCCGCAATGGTGTCTTTCTTTATGGGCGGGCTGTACGCATCGTCCGCGCTGAACCTCTACTATGTTGTGATGGCGTTTGTCGGCTTCCGGCAGTGGAGAAGGGATGAGGGGAGATTGCGGGAGGCTGTGGAGAGTCATTCCGCACAGGGGTGTGACGAAAGAAGGGAATGCTTGTCTGAGGGGAACGGCGGCAATGAACTTCATCTTCGACCTCTCGGCTGGAAAACTTTAGTTTTGAGCACGTTGCTTATGATTGCCGGCACATCCGTCCTCTTTTTCCTTCTTCGTTTTCTTGGCGACCCTAAGTCCGTTGCAGATGCGGGAGCGACGGTTCTCAGCGCGATTGCGACCTGGTGGCTTGCCAAATCCTATCCTCAGCAATGGCTTTTGTGGATTGTTGCCGATGCTGTTTCTGCTTGGATTTGTTGGGAACAGGGTATGATGTCAATGGCTGTACTATATATTATATATGCAATTTCTGCGATTTACGGATATTACCATTGGATGCGGAAGGGCGAATATATTGAATCATAGAGAAATAAATCGAATAATATGAACACACGCGAACAAAAACTCGAAGCCTTCGGGCGGCTGCTCGACATCCTGGATGAACTTAGGGTGAAATGCCCGTGGGACAGAAAACAGACCAACGAGAGTCTGAGGCCTCAGACGATTGAGGAAGTGTATGAGCTGAGCGATGCTATTCTGAAGGACGAACATTCCGAAATTTGCAAAGAGTTGGGAGACTTGCTGCTTCACGTCGTGTTCTATGCGAAGATGGGCGACGAAAAAGGGGAGTTCGATATCGCTGATGTGTGCAACCGTCTGTGCGAGAAGCTTATATATCGTCATCCGCATGTGTTCGGAGAAACGAAGGCCGCTTCTGCCGAGGATGTGATGCGCAACTGGGAAATGCTTAAAACCAAGGAGAAGGACGGCAATAAGCGTGTCCTGAGCGGGGTTCCTGATTCTCTTCCGTCAATGATAAAGGCTTATAGAATCCAGGACAAGGCCCGTGGAGTCGGTTTCGACTGGGAAAAGAAAGAGGATGTCTGGGCCAAGGTTAAAGAGGAGGAATCTGAACTTGAGACGGAGCTGAATGCCATTGACGCCGCCGTCTCAGATGAGGAGAAGGCTGCAGCGAAGGATCGTGCCGAAGAGGAACTCGGGGACATGATTTTCGCTCTCGTGAACGCCGGCCGCCTCTACAAACTCAACCCGGACACGGCTCTCGAACGCACCTGCGCCAAGTTCCGTCGCCGCTTTACCTACCTAGAAGAACACACCATCCGCGAAGGCCGCGATCTCCACGACATGACTCTACGGGAAATGGATGCAATCTGGGACGAAGCAAAAGAAAAGGGACTGTAAAACAGCCCCTTTAAATTTTGTGTTTATTAAGCATCTGAACCAAGCATCTTAGTCGAAGGGGACCGCCTTTTAGGCGCCCCGCTATTCTTCTTCGCCTGCGGCTTTAAGCCTTTCAGCATTCTCCGCAATCTGCAGCTGATCAAGCAGTTCCTGTATGTCACCGTCCATGAAAACCGGCAGATTGTACATCGTGTAGTTGATGCGGTGGTCGGTCACGCGGGACTGAGGGTAGTTGTAAGTGCGGATTTTTGCCGAACGGTCTCCGGTGGAGACCATGGTCTTTCTCTTTGCGGAAATCTCGTTAAGATACTTCTCGTACTCCATATTGTAGAGCCTCGTGCGGAGCTCTGCAAGAGCCTTGTCAAAGTTCTTGAGCTGCGACTTCTCGTCCTGACACTGCACCACGATTCCAGAAGGGATGTGGGTGAGCCGGATTGCCGAGTAGGTCGTGTTCACGGACTGTCCGCCCGGACCTGATGAACAGAAGGTGTCCTTGCGGATGTCGTTCATATTCAACTCGATGTCGAACTCGTCCGCCTCGGGAAGCACTGCTACCGACGCTGCCGAGGTGTGAACCCTGCCCTGAGTCTCTGTCTGCGGCACGCGCTGCACGCGGTGAACTCCGGACTCGTATTTCAGCACGCCATAGACCCCCTCTCCGATGACCTTTACGACGATTTCCTTGAATCCGCCGGCAGCGCCCTCCGATTGGCTGTTGATTTCCATCTTCCAGCCGCGACGCTCGAAATACTTGCTGTACATCCTGAAGAGGTCTCCCGCGAATATTGCCGCCTCGTCACCGCCTGCACCTCCTCTGATTTCAAGAATCGCGTTCTTGCTGTCCTGAGGGTCGGCCGGGATGAGCAGGAGCTTGATTTTCTGTTCCATCTCCGGAAGTTTCGGCTCAATCTCCGCAATCTCCTCTTTCGCCATCTCCCTTAGCTCCTCGTCCTTTTCTTCCGCGATGATTTCCTTCGCCATATCGTAGGATTCGATGAGTTTCCGGTACTCCTCTCCAGCCTTGATTATTGGCGACAGCTCCTTATATTCCTTGTTGAGCTGCACATATTTCTTCATGTCCGAAATCACCTCAGGATCAGCGAGCTGGTTCTGAAGCGACTCATATTTGTCCTTAAGTCCGAGAACTTTTGCAAGCAATGTGTTGTTGTCTGCCATTTGTCGTATAAATAATTATGGATGAACATATCCCCGTAAAATCCTGCAAATTTAGGATTGCTTTTGCTTTTTTACAAAAAAAATCCTCGTTGGAGTATATTTTTTTTGAGAAAGCGGAAAATATTCACAAAAAAGTAATTTTTTCGTCATATAATGTGCTCGAAACATTGTCTTTTTTGAAATCAGATTGTAAATTCGCGGTCTAAAACGTCTTGTACGCCTTCGTCTACTCGGCGGAAAGCAAGAGAAACTGAATATTATATGAATTTCGGGTTTTTGGAAATTCTTACCCTTATAGGAGCCGTAGGGATGTTCCTGTATGGGATGAAACTTATGAGCGAAGGTCTCCAGAAGGCGGCCGGAAACAAGTTGAGAGACATATTGGCGCTGATGACCAACAACAAGTTCCTCGGAGCTTTGACCGGTATCTTCATCACCGCACTTGTCCAGTCTTCATCGGCAACGACAACGATGATTGTTTCGTTTGTTAATGCCGGACTTATTTCCCTCCAGCAGTCAATGGCCGTAATCTTTGGAGCCAATGTGGGTACGACCTTCACGGCGTGGATTATTTCACTTTTCGGCTTCAAGGTAGATATAGCGACATTCGCCGTTCCGCTCTTTGCGTTCGGGGTGCCGCTTCTTTTTATGAAAAAATCCGTCTACACGAACTGGGGTGAGTTCCTCATCGGCTTCGCGCTCCTGTTCCTCGGACTGGACTATCTCAACCATTCCGTTCCCGACCTTCAGGCGAATCCGGTGGTCTTTGACGCCCTCAGACGCTGGTCTGACATGGGATTCTGGTCGGTTTTGGTCTTTGCGCTTGTCGGTATGGTGCTGACTATGGTGGTGCAGGCCTCCAGCGCGACGTTTGCGATAGCGCTGATAATGTGCAGCAAGGGGTGGATTACCTTTGACCTCGCCGCGGCTCTCGTGCTTGGCGGCAACATCGGAACCTGCATCACGCCTATCATAGCGTCCGTCTCCGGAAATGTCATGGCAAAGCGTGCGGCTGCGGGGCATTTGATGTTCAATCTCCTCGGCTCTGTTTGGGCTCTTGCGCTCTATCATCCCTACATGAAGCTCATATCGTGGATAACGACCGGCTGTGTCGGCGACCCGAATGCTCTCTATACCTACGCAAGCTCCGCGGATCCTTCGACTGTCGCTGCACTTTCCGATGGACGTCTTGACCCGTCGGTTGACGGAAACGAGGCGCTGATCGCGAACTTTGCGGCGATGCAATACTATGTCTCTTTCGGTCTCTCAATGTTTCATACTGTCTTCAACCTTATTAATATAGGGGTGATGATATGGTTCACCAAATTCTATGTAAAGGCTGTGACATTTTTCATCCCGTCGCGCAGAGAGAAAAATCTGGAGGACGACGGCAAGTCTCATCTCGAGTTCATATCCGGAGGTCTCATGTCAACTTCCGAGCTTTCCATCCTCCAGGCGCACAAGGAGATAGTCCTCATGAGCGACAGGACGTACAGGATGCACGAGATGATTCAGCAGATGTTCTCGGAGTCGGATCAGGACGAGTTTTCGTCGCTGTTCCTCAGGGTTCAGAAATATGAAAACATCAGCGACAACATGGAAGTCGAGATTGCGGCCTATCTCAGCCGGGTTGCTGACGGACGCCTGAGCGATGAGTCCAAGCACTCCATTCAGGCCAAGCTCCGCGAGATTTCGGAAATTGAGAGCATCGGTGACAGCTACTACAACATGGCTCGAATCCTGCAGCGCCGCAACGAAAACCATATCGTCTTCACTCAATCGATGAACGAGAATTTCGCAGCAATGTTCGACCTCGTCCGCACTGCGTTCGACCAGATGGCCGCGATTCTCAAGGACAACGGCCAGCATCTCGGTGACCTCAAGTTGACGCTCAACACTGAGCAGAACATCAACGAGATGCGCAACAATCTCAAGGAACAGAACATAATCGACTTGAACGAGGGCAAATATGAGTACGCGACTGGTTCAGCCTACATGGATCTGATCGTCGAATGCGAGAAGATTGGGGACTACATCGTGAACGTAGTTGAGGCGCTCGTCAACCTCAAGCCGGGGAAAGGGAGCAATTAGTTTCTACGACAGAGAAATTTTTATAAAAAAGTGAGCTTGTGTAATGGTTTTGCGCAAGCTCACTTTAATTTTGCATCGTAATTCAGAGGAAAGGTCTTTGGAACGGCTCTGAAGAACAGGATGTGAAACATTAAAAATTAAAGGATATGCGTACAGATTCAATCATCAGTCTCATGAACACGTTCATTTCATCGGACAATTCATACGAGAGCGTCAGCGCAATGGTCAGCGAACTTGGACTGGAACTTCGTTCCGTGGAATTTGTGTAGTCACATCCGTTTGTTTCGTCCGGAGTTTTGCGTGAAGATGCGGAATTCTTGCTACCTTTGCAGTCTAGAAACATAAAATTATGTGAAGATGAAAGTAAGGATTATAAACGATTCGCGCTGGGATGCTCCCTCGTATGCGACGGAAGGCTCTGCCGGAGTTGACCTTAAGGCTAACATTGATGACCCGATTACGTTGGCGCCTTTGCAGCGGGTTGTAGTGCCTACAGGACTTCGCATCGCGCTTCCCAAGGGAACGGAGGCTCAGGTGCGTCCGCGCAGCGGTCTTGCGGCGAAACATGGTATCACGGTTCTCAATACACCGGGAACAATAGATGCAGACTATCGCGGTGAGGTTGGAGTCATACTCATAAACCTGTCTGACAAGGACTTTGTTATCAATCCCGGAGAGCGCATAGCACAGATGGTACTTGCGCGTTATGAGCGTTTTGAGTGGGAGGAGGTTGAGCAGCTTGACAGTACGTCCCGCGGTGAAGGTGGACTCGGTTCAACGGGACGCTGATTTTCATTTTTGGCGCGTCATTGTCATTTGTGGACGATTTTTCGTCTCGGCTAAGAAACATGAAAAAATAAACTGCGTCAGATTTGTCAATTATTTTCGAGTATAGATTTCTTTTGGAAGAAGGAGTGTACTGGAGGTACGCGACTGATGAGAAAATAAATATAGACCTAAAAGAACCTTTTCGATAAGTGAGAGCAGAAGCAAAGTTCACTTTGATTATGCCGAACGTAGAAAAGTGGCGTATGGAATACGAATGAGAAAGATGATGCAGGTTATTTTTTGAAGGTTTCTAAAGACTTTTGGATATGGACATAGACAAGTTATATAATATATTCACCACCTGCGGGGGCAAGGTTGCGACCGACAGTCGCAAAATCAGTGGGGGAGAGCTTTTTTTTGCACTGAAGGGAGAGAATTTTGACGGCAATGAGTATGCTCTCAAGGCACTTGAAGCAGGTGCCGCCTACGCTGTCGTTGACAAGAACTCTCCGGTTTCGGCTGCGGCCGCGGACGATCCTCGTCTCATCCCTGTTCCGGATGCTATTCTGACGCTCCGAGCACTTGCCCGCTACCACCGCGACCGGTTTGCCATTCCCGTTCTGGGCCTTACAGGGACGAACGGCAAGACAACGACTAAGGAACTCATCAATGCCGTACTGTCCGCAAGATTTCGCACCCATGCGACCTGCGGCAATCTCAACAACAACATAGGTGTTCCTCTTACCATCTTGGGAATGCCGGCCGATACGGAAATCGCCGTTATCGAAATGGGTGCGAGCCATCCCGGTGACATAAAGGAACTTGTAGATATCGCGGCTCCTGATTTCGGACTCATCACAAATGTCGGCAAGGGACACCTTCTGGGGTTCGGGTCGTTTGAGGGCGTGAAAGCCACGAAAGGAGAAATGTACGACTTCATCGCAGAAAATGGCGGGGGAGCTGGAACTGTCTTCATAAATCAGGACAATCCGCTGCTGGTTGAGATGGCAACTTCACGGGGCTTCGTGACTATGCCGGAGGACTGCGCCTTTGACAGGGCGGCTTTTCTCGGGCGTGATTGTCGGAAAAGCGCTTCCAAAAAGCTGCTTGCTGTCCCATACGGGCTTCATTTTTCCGGAGCCCGCGTCTTGGAGTCCGATGCCTCACATCCCTATCTCCGTCTCCTTCTTGCCGACGGACGGGAGGTGGACACGCACCTTGTTGGCTCCTATAATGCTGACAATGTTCTCGCGGCTCTCTGTATTGGGCGTTTCTTCGGCGTTCCTGAAACGGAAGCCATCGCAGCGGTCGCGTCATACGTGCCTTCAAACAACCGTTCACAGATGCAGCGTACTGGGCGTAACATTCTCATTGTCGATGCCTACAATGCCAATCCGTCGAGCATGAAAGCGGCGCTGGACAATTTCTCCGGTTTTGACGCGGCGAGGAAAATCGTCCTGCTTGGAGATATGCTGGAACTTGGAGATGAGTCAGTGGCGGAACATGCAAAGGTTCTTCATTCTGTCGCGGACTATGGCTTTGAAGGTTATTTCGTAGGAGAGGAGTTCTGCAAGGCCGGAGCTGAGCGTTGTTTTCGCACGTCGGACGAACTTGCTGCCTACATCGCCTCTCATGAGGCCGAGTTCTCTTCCGCAGCAATACTCATAAAGGGGTCGCGCGGCACGAGGATGGAAAAGGTAGTTCCGATCCTGTAGGGCAAAACTGCAGAGTTCTTTATGCTATTCCTGGTCGGATGGACTCGCGGATTGCCTTTATGTACTTGACCGTCATTATCGCCGCGAGGGCCAGAAGGCTTCCTGTGATGAGGCCGGAGAATGCTCCGACTGTGATGTCTCCGAGAAAGTGTTTACCACAATAGACTCGGCTGATGCTGACTGCCGTTGCCCAAAGAAAGATCACGCTTCCGTATATCCCGAGAAATATTTTTCTGTTCCGGCTGCTTTCTCGCCCCATCGCCCCTTTGCGGCTTCTTATGAAGGACAAGCAGAGCATCGAGCACATCGCGAAGGAGAACACATTTGCGGCATGCCCTGAATAGAATCCGTATCCACCTCCGCCTTCAAGTACCCTGACTCCATGCGCCGTCATCCACGGATCTACGCATGGTCTCAACCTCGCTGCGGTGTGCTTGACAATGTTTGCAAGCTGGTCTGCGCAGACAACGTTCAGCACGAGGGCGAGCGTGACTATAAGCCCGGCCTTCCAGCCCATACGGTAGATGACAATCCCGAGCACGGCAATGTAGAGCGGAATCCACACCTTTACATGCGAGAACACGGGCATCACGGCATCCGTGAATACTCCGCCACTGGTGTTGATTGCGAGTGTCGCTTCCTTGTCCAGCATCTCAAGCTGTTCGAGCATCGTAGTAAGGTGTTGTATCATAATTATCTTTGTTTTCTTATGTAAGCAGTTCGGGGAGGGATGCATAAAAGGATGGAGCGTCCCTCCATTATTTATGTAAGCTTTCCCACAGGAGATCCTTCAGTCGCTGTATCCCCTCTCCGGTGAATGAGGAAATGAACACGTGCGGCACTCCTTCCGGCAGCATCGGCTCAATCTCGGCCTCAAGATGCTCGTCAAGCATATCCGATTTTGTCACGGCAAGTACGCGGTTCTTCACGAGCAGTTCCGGATTGTATTCCCGCAGCTCATCGAGAAGTATCTCATAGCTTTTCTTTATGTCCTCCTCTTCGGCTGAAACCATGAACAGCAACACGGAGTTCCTCTCAATATGCCGGAGGAACCTGATTCCCAGCCCCTTGCCGTCGTGCGCCCCCTCTATGATTCCAGGAATGTCGGCCATAACGAACGACTGGTCGTCATAGTAGCGCACCACTCCGACGCTCGGCTCCAATGTTGTGAACGCATAGTTGGCGATTTTCGGCTTTGCCGCCGACACTGTCGAAAGCAGCGTGGATTTACCGGCATTAGGGAAGCCTACAAGTCCCACATCCGCAAGTAGCTTCAACTCAAGGATATACCAGCCCTCTGAACCGAGTTCTCCCGGTTGGGCATACCTTGGTGTCTGATTGGTCGGACTCTTGAAGTTGGCATTGCCCAATCCTCCGCGCCCGCCTTTGACAAGCACGTATTCCTCTCCCGGCTCCACCATCTCGTGCAGAACCTCGCCAGTCTCCGCGTCCTTAGCCACAGTCCCGAGCGGCACGTCCAGATAGACATCCTTCCCAGCCTTGCCGTTGCAAAGTGCCCCGCTTCCGGCCTCTCCGTGCTCCGCGCGTATATGTTTCTGATACTTAAGATGAATCAATGTCCAGAACTGAGGATTTGCCCGCAGAATGACATTCCCTCCGCGTCCTCCGTCCCCTCCGTCCGGCCCTCCTTTAGGCACATATTTCTCCCTCCTCAAATGCATCGACCCCGCGCCCCCGTTTCCCGAAGCGCAGAAAATCTTGACGTAGTCTATGAAATTGCTGTCTGCCATAGTCTTTTTTATCAACCGCAAAGATAGCGTAAGTTTGCTTCAGTGTGTGTCGAGGATGCGGAAGATGTTGTTGCGGACTTCTTCGATGGTGCCGGTGCCGTTGATTTCAGTGTATTTCCCTGCATCCTTGTAAAATTCGACCAGCGGTTCGGTCTTTTGGTGATAGGTGGATATGCGATTGGCGATGATGTCGTCGCTGGCGTCGTCCTCGCGTCCTTCGATTTTCGCACGGTGGCGGATGCGGTCGAAAATCATTTCGTCCGGAATCATGATTGAAACGACGGAAGTGAGTTTCTCTCCTTTCTTCGCAAGAAGACTATCGAGCGAGCGGGCCTGGTCAAGAGTGCGTGGATAGCCGTCGAGAAGGAAACCGTCGACGGCATCCTGCATCTTGTCGAACTCCGACACAATCATTGCCTCAACGACCTCGTCCGGCACAAGGCAGCCCTTGTCAATGAGTTCGCGTGCCTGTTTGCCAAGCTCTGTTTCTGCTGCAATTTCCTTTCGGAGCAATGCCCCTGTTGATATGTGGTGGAGGTTATATCTTTCCACCATCGCACTTGCCTGCGTTCCCTTTCCGGCACCCGGAGGGCCGAACAATACGTAATATTTCATAATGATTTATCTTTTTTCGTTAGGACGAAATGTTCAGTCTTCCAAAACGTAGATGTCGCGCAGATTGCGCCCGAGTTCGTTATAGTCGAGGCCGAAGCCTATGATGAACCTGTTGGCAATCTCCTTCCCGACATAGTCTATATGCTCGCCGGTACGGTAGGCTTCCGGCTTGAAGAGCATGGTGCAGACCCTGACTTCGGTGGCGCCTTCGTCCTCGAGGATTTTCTTCATTGCGCGGATTGTCAGGCCGGTGTCGATGATGTCTTCGGCTATGATGACCCGGCGGCCCTTTACTGAGGCCGTCAGAGGCATTGTCTGCTGGACTTCACCCGTCGTTGATGTGCCAACGTATGAGGTCATCTTTGTCGAAACCAGCTGGCATGGAAAGTTCAGCCGCTGCATAAGCTCTCCGGTGAACATGATTGCTCCGTTCAGAATACAAAGCACGATGGGAACGTCAGTCGCCCCCTCAAAATCCTTGTTGATTCTCTCAGCCACACTGTCAATGCAGCCCATCAGCTCGTCGTGTCCAATGAAAGGAACGAATGTCTTGTCCAAAACCGAAATCTTATCCATAATAGTATGAAATACTTAAAAATAAGCCGCAAAAATAGCATATAAACATCAAAAAAAAGAAATTTTTTGAGTTTTTATTTTGAAATACAACACTTTTCTGTGTGAATGTCTATAATATTGCCATTCGGCGGCCCGATTAGCCTCTTTCATGAACTTTGATGTGCTCAATTGAAGTGGGCTGTCTGCTAAGTAATCATTAAAAAATAACGTGTATGAATGTTGTGATGACGCTGATTGAGGCAATCATGCTGATTGTCGGGGCGGCCTCGGCCGAGGAATTGGACGAACATGAGACTGAGAGGTTTGTCTGGCTGAGCGGCCATCCTCTGAACATAAACTCGGCTTCCCGTCGGGCATTGTCCGAGAGCGAATTGTTCACTGATTTTCAGGTGGTGGCTCTGCTGGACTATATCTCCGCGACCGGCCCGGTGCTCAGTCGGAGTGAACTCGCTGTCATTGACGGATTTGACGAGGAGACGGCTGAAGCCCTTTCATTTTTCATCACTTTCGGTGATGCGCCAGAGAAGGGGAGCTGGCACTATGACGGACGGCTTTATTCCGGAGCCTCATCTGCATGGAGCGCGGGAGGGACTGCGGTCTCCGGAGTCGGGTCGGCTGACGTTTCCGGTGTATATGGGACGGATTGCCGTGTCTCGTGCGGAGAAAAATATGAATTCGGTTTTGCCGGGGCAGGCACCTGGAGCCGGAGGAGGACGGGGGTGGGACTCTGGCAGCCCGTACGGAACGAAATGTCTGCGCTGTCGCTCTCGTCTGCAGTGTCACTGCTCGGAAACCGGCTTCGGCTCTATGCGGGGGACTTTAACATGAGATTCGGTCAGGGTCTCGCCGCCTGGAATACAATGACCATTGATGACCCTTCCTCGGTCAGTTCCCTGATACGACGCCCGACCGGAATCAAGGCTTCGCGTTCGCTGACAGGAAATTATGCCCAAACAGGGTTTGGCGTCACCTTTGAGGCCGGACAGGTCACATTCAGCACCGCTGTGACCGCACCGGGACTGAAAAGGGCGCTTCTTGGGCAGATAAACTCATCGCGAAAGAAAAGCGATGTAGCCGGATTTCAGGGGCTGCTTAACTGCAACTGGTGGCATCGCCGCTTTTCTCTCGGGCTCACTTCCGTGGTGGCCGGAACTCCGACAGTAGCATCTTGTACAGCTGATTTTTCCGTTGATTTTCGGGGCTGTTTCTGGGGCATTGACATTGCGTCCGAGCTTGCGGGAGGCATCGGTATGCCATTCAGGGCGCTCGTCTCCGCCACATCTCCGCAGCTTGCAGAGCATTTTCGCTCAGGTGCCTCATTCAGATACACCCGCTCAAAACATATAGCTCTGCTTACGTCCGAATTCACCTCTCGCAGTGGACATTCCGCCACGGTGTCGCTTCGTCTGAGACACTCTGCCGGCGGCACCTCCGACAAGGTTTCCGGACAGTCAGAAACTAAAGAAGCAAAAACACGTTTGCCGGGCACAAACGACTGCCGCGTGGATGTCCGCTATCGTTTTCGTTGGGGCAAGACTTCCGCTGTTGCCTTGAGGTTTCGTGAAAATATTGATCTTGGCAATATTGAAGACGGCGGTGTGTTCAGTTGTAGGGGTGACGTTACTGTCGGATATTCGGAAATGTGGGCAAGCGTGGCGTCCGTGAGTTTTAGCCATAGCGGGAAATGGGGAATGGTGGCCTTCCTTGAAGAAAGTTGCCGTGCCACCGGGACACTTTCTGCCTATCTTCGAGGCGGACTGTTCAGCGTGGATAATTGGGCAGGACGGATTTATGTTTATGAACATGACCTGCCGGGGCGCTTTAATGTACCGGCATTCTATGGTAGGGGAGTGTGGGGCTCGTTTTACCTCAATTGGAAGTTCTGCCGTGCAGGAAAACTGTCTGCTCGGTTAGCGTATTTCACCTATCCATTCATGCCGGATGATAAGCGGAAGCCGGATAAGGCCGAGGGCCGGCTGATGCTGACTCTGAGGTTCTGACGTAGCAAGGTCCTCTATCTTTGGCCGAGATGGAAGGTAGCTTGTTCGCGATGACGGATGCTTCGTGTGTGAAGGGAGACTTATCGTTTGCCGCCTCGGTAGATATACAGCGTCTGTCCTTCGCGTATGTTGGTTCCCCTGAGATGATTCCACTTCTGAATCTGGCTCACTGAACAGTGATAGCGTGCGGCAATCTTGCCGAGATAGTCACCCTTCTTCACCTTGTAGGCAATCCTCTGCCCGTCTCCGCCATCCTTTATCTTTTTGATTGTCACTGGGTTGAGCAGTGTGTCGGCTTTGTGGAGATGGATGCTGTCCTCGACTGCGATGAAATTGCCTGTATAGTCTGCCGGAATGCGTAGAATCCACGTATCTGTAGCGCTGCCGGGGATGATGTCGTGGGTGTACTGTGGGTTTAGCACTTTCAGGACATCCATAGGTACACCGGTAAGCTCATTCACCTGTTTGAAATGCAACATTCTGTTTACATGGAAGGTGTCAATCTGGGTCGGCATGTTCACTTCTTCCGGAGTAATCCCGCATTCCTTATAGTAGTTCAAGGCGTAGAGCGCTCCCACGAATGCCGGCACATAGCCTCTTGTTTCACGCGGAAGATAGTGGTATATGTCCCAGAAATCCTTCTTCCCTGAACGTTTGATTGCCTTGTTTACATTGCCGGGCCCGCAGTTGTAGGAGGCAATGGCGAGCGACCAATCGCCGAAAATTTCGTATGAGTCCTTCAGATACCTTGCCGCCGCGTCGACCGCCTTCACGGGATCAAGCCTTTCATCCACGAATGAATTGATGGTCAGTCCATATTTCTTTGCAGTGTAGTACATGAACTGCCAGATGCCACGGGCACCAACCCTCGACATCGCGTCATACTTGAGCATGGACTCGATCACTGCCATGGCGCGAAGTTCCTCGGGAATGTCGTAGCGGTTGAACGTTTCCTGAAAAATCGGGAAATAATAGTTTCCAAGCCCGATGACGCGCCCCATCTTTTCGGGCATCTTCTCGGAATAGAGAATTATGTAGTTCTTTACGATGTCGTTGTAGGCAAGCGGGATGAATGAGTGTATTTCGTTGAGTCTCCGGACAAAGACCGAGTCCGAAACCTGGGATGTGTAGCGGACGGCCGCTGTGTCAAGGTCGTTGAGAGCGGTAAACTCAACGCTCTGATTCTTCCCGTAGAACGCTAGCAGGAGGCTGTCAAGAGTATGCTGTCCCTGCAGACTATCGGCAAGAAATGCCGTCTCTATGCTGTCCTCCTTTGTGTGGTGGCGTGACGTGTCTTTGACAGATGCGACTGATTCTTCCACAATCTCTTCTGTGTCAAAATATTGTGCATGAGCCTGAATCCCGAAAGAAAGTGCCGCGGCAGTCACCGCAGCCATAATCATAAATCCCTTTTTCATCATAATTCTTTAAAACCTGAAGCCAATCTTCATCCCGACCGCATTCCCTCCGTATGATGATGGCGTCCTCATCGCGTAGACGTTGTCCGGCGCGAGCACTGCAGGCTCGACACTCATAGATATGTCGTCGCTGACCTCGAAGTCATACATGAATGCAAAGACGTTTGCGTCAATGATCTGAAGAACATAGACAAGTGCGGTGGCGACTATGGAGTAGTCCCTCAAGCGTCGGTAGGAATCTCTGTAGTACTTGGCCTGCTCGGCAGTAATCGGTCCGGTGTAGGTGGTCTCCCCACTTGTGGCTTCCTTGTATATGTTTCTGAATCTGTTGTAGTTGAGGTTGTTGTTCCAGACGAAGTATCCTGCCGTCATCAGCCCGGTGTAATAGACCGGGATTTTCCAATACTCGCCATTGTAGGCTTGTCCGAGACCAGGGAGCAAGGCTGAATATATGGCTGCTCTTCCCGGGTTCGGCTTTCCGTTGGAGGGGTAGAAGGCAGCGGCGTCGAGTATCGACCCCCAATAGACCAGTCCGGCCCCGACATAGAGCCATGTGGCGGTAGTCTTGTATGTCTCGTTCGGCGTTCCTGCCGCAACTGATTTCTTGTATTGGCTTGTGTAGTAGCCTCCGACTCCGGCGCAAGCCGCTATACCGCCGTAAACTACGGGCAGTTTCCAATAGTCGCGATTATAAATCTGACCGCTTCCTGGAAGAATGAGCGAGCCTCCGAAAACTGTTCCGATTTTAATCTCCTTCTTATGCCCGAGACCTTGGAAGAGTTCCTTGAATGAGAATAACTTGTCAGTTGTGTCGGCCTTTTCAGTCGTCGTGGAGTCATTGTAATTCTGCTGAAAGGCCTGGTCTTTGAACTGCGCGTGTGCGTTGACGCAGCATAGGCAAAGGCCGGCAGCAAGAATAGCTATGAAAACACGAAGTCGTCCCATCCCGGCAAGTTAAAGGTTTGATTTTTCGAGGGCATCGAGAAACTTCTTCACCTCATCGTCCGAAGAGAAATGAATCGTAATCGTGCCCTTTCCAGCCCCAGAACGCTTGAGGCTGATGCTGTTGTCAAAGTATTTTCCGAAAATCTCAAGCACCTTGAAGTAGTCGTCCGGGAGCTCCTGGGCGTCATCCCCTTCCTTTGCTTTTCCATTTTCGGCTTCCTTCGCAAGGCGGTGGATCCTGTCCTCAAGTTGGCGCACGGAAAGCCCGTCCTTGACGACAAGGTCGCAGAGAAGTTCTTGAACTTCAGGGTCCTCTACTCCGAGAAGCACTTTGGCGTGTCCCACGCTGACCTGTCCTACCTTGAGGTCGTGCTGCACCTTTGCCGGCAGTTTCAACAGACGAAGGTAGTTCGTGACAGAGGCCCTTTTCTTGCCGACCCTCAGGGCCATCTGCTCCTGGGTCAGGTTGCACTCGTCAATCAGCCTCTGGTAACTCATCGCCACTTCAATCGGGTCGAGATTCTCTCTCTGGATGTTCTCCACAATCGCCATCTCCAGCATTCCCTGGTCGTCTGCGTTGCGGATGTAGGCCGGAACCATCTCCATTCCTGCGAGCCTGCAGGCCCTGAAGCGCCGCTCGCCGCTGATAATCTGGTATCTGTCAGATGATTTCTTTCTCACCGTAATCGGCTGGATGAGCCCGAGAGTCCTGATGGATTCGGCCAGTTCCGCAAGTGCATCCTGGTCGAAGGTCATTCGTGGCTGAAACGGGTTCGGCTCGATCATGTCAATCGGAATCATAAGTATATCCGCCGAATTACGTGGCTGTTCAGCCGTTTCGGTGCTTACGACTACCTTGTTGACATATCCGACCGGCTTGCGGATGTTTTCCAAGTCAGTTGTCTCTCCGAGCAGTGCCCCGAGGCCCTTTCCCAATCCTCTCTGAGTTTTAGACGCCATATATCTATATTCTATTAAGTCCTGTAATGTCTATTTTTTTACGGTGTCTCCGTTGCGCCCGAGAACTTCCTTCGCGAGGTTGAGGTAATTCGTCGTTCCGTTGCAAATCACGTCATAGAGAATGATCGGTTTGCCGTGCGATGGAGCTTCGCTTAGACGTATGTTTCTCTGTATTATGGTGTTGAATACCATGTCCGTAAAATGGTCCTTGAGTTCCTCCACAACCTGGTTGTGAACTTTTGTCCTGCCGTCGTACATCGTCACGACGAAACCTTCGATGGTCAGCGACGGATTCACTCCGCCCTGCACGAGTCGTATCGTCTGGAGCAACTTGCCAAGCCCCTCAAGCGCGAAGAACTCCGGCTGCACCGGAATCATCACAGAATCAGCCGCCGTGAGGCAGTTTACCGTAATCAGGCCGAGGGAAGGCGAACAGTCTATGATTATGTAGTCATAGTTGTCACGCACCGGGGCAAGGGCTTTCTTCAGAATGGACTCTCTCTCGTCCGTGCCGAGCATCTCGATTTCCGCACCAACGAGGTTGATGTTCGACGGAATCATCTGAAGCCTCGCTATCTCCGTCTGTATCAGCACGTCCTCCACAGAACGTTCTCCAATCATGAGCTCGTAGAGTGTTCTCTTCTCCTCGTTTTCCGGGGAGAAATTGAGTCCGGACGTCGTGTTTGCCTGTGGGTCGGCATCGATGATGAGGACGTTCTTCTCAAGCACGGCAAGAGAAGCGGCAAGGTTGATGGCAGTCGTGGTCTTGCCCACTCCGCCTTTCTGATTCGCGATGGCTATGACTTTTCCCATATGTAAATATTCTTTGCGCAAAAACATTCCGACATCGGTCGGGAACTCGCACATTTTGCAAAAATACGAAATAATTTTCATTCCTTGTTCGGAATTTACTACTTTTGTCGTTCATTTTGAAAACGCAGTATGTTGCCGATAGAAAAAATATGGTATGCCGTCGTGAATCCGAATGCGGGTTCCGGAAAGACAGTGACGGAATGGCCGAAGGCGGAAAAGGTGCTGAAGGAGAGCCGCGTTGAGTACGAGTATAGGACAACATGGCAGAGCGGAGCGGCCATAGAAATTACCATAAAGGCCTGCGAATCCGGCTACAGACGTTTCCTTGCCGTCGGCGGGGACGGCACCGTGCATGAGGTTCTTGAGGGTATTGTCCGCTTCATCGAAATGTCCTCTGTGGCAGCCGCATTTGAGGCTGGCACACATATTCCCTCGCTTTCCGATTTTACGCTTGCCGTCATTCCTGTGGGCTCCGGCAATGACTGGATACGGACTCTCGGTGTTCCTAAGGATCCTATAGAGATAACTCGTCTTCTGAAAAATGAACATTTCGGGAAGCAGGATGTCTTCCGCATAAAGGGGCGTGACAGCGAAACTTCTACTGATGTGGTTTCCTATATGGCGAATGTCGGAGGGGTCGGTTTTGACGCGAACATCTGCCATCAGGTAAATTTCGAAAAGAATTCCGGCAAAAGCGGCAAGATACTTTATCTCAAGGTTCTTGTCTCCAATGTGCTGCGCTGCAAGCCTTTTCGCTGCCGCGTGGTTGCCGACGGGAAGACAATATTTGAAGGAGACTCTCTTTCAATTGCGATGGGTGTCGGGAAATATTCGGGAGGCGGTATGATGCAGGTCCCGGGCGCTGTCATGGACGACGGGCTTCTCGATGTCACCATCATTCCGGTCCTGCCTATCTTCAAGATTATCCGTGCTGTTCCGACTCTTTTCTCCGGAAAGCTCCTTTCCTCCAATCCGGAGCTCATCTTCGCACGTTGCGCGAACCTGACCGTCGAGCCTCTTGACGGCCCGGGCGTCCGTGTCGAGGTTGACGGCGAGGTAATCGGCAATATTCCTATTTCCATAGACCGTCTCCCCGGCCAGATTAATGTCCTTGTCGGGGAAGTCTCACGATAGCCCGATATCACCAAAATCTCCTATCAATGTTTTTCTGGCAGATTCCTGCCTAAGACGTTTCTAAAACTCATGTTGATAATCAACTGCTAAAAAAAATATACTTCATGGGTTACATTTCATCGATTCGATCATAAATGTTCATATAGGAAACCACGGTGCTCCTAAAATAAAATCGGGAGTGCTGTTCCCGAGTAAAAAAAATTCCTACCTTTGCAGCGCCGGAGCAATCTGGCAAGTAAATATGGAAGTATGTTTACGCGATCCTCGTCTGAAAATCTGACAGTTTTCTTTCGAATAAGAGGATTCGGGCAGCACTTCTTTTCCTTTGTGTATCAAGCCGTAGCTGTGTCTTGCAGCAGCGTGTGTACTTTCATTCGCCGGCTCTGTACATACAGGTGTGGAGTCCGGTCGTTTATTCTTATTCGGGTTTTGTCAGAACCTTCAGACGAATGAATGTGCAGGGTTCCACACTTTCTTTGTGTACGGAAACATTGATAAAACTATAAAAGTTATGAAAAGATTTTTTCTTCCATGCCGACTGGGCGTCCGTCGGTTTTCGAATCGGGTTCTCGCTTTAGGGTTTATGACATTCAAAGAATTAGACAATGAATAATGTTATTACATGCCGTCGTTTCTTGATAGGCATGTTGTTACCTTTTGTTAAGATGAAAAATATATATCGAATAATCTGTAAGAATGGCATTCGCTATGTTGTTGCTGTCCTTCTTATGGCTTTGAATCCATTGACAGCTTCAGCTTACATCACGCTGCCGACATCCCAGTATTCGGCGAAAGTCGGAGATGATGTCACTTTGCTGGTTCCAGACGCGCAGCAAGGCTATATTGACAATGCCGTATGGGCTTGTCCGTCACCAAATGTCAGAATTTCCAACAGTGATAATGTCAGTGCGACGGTGTCAGTTCTTTCTGCGGGAGTCGCGACGGTTGAACTCGTCTGTACGGAGAAATATCTGGACGACAAAGGGTTTACCCGTTCAGTTACATATTATAAGGAATATAAGATAACATGCGGAACATCTTCGGGCGCAGGAGATACAGAACTTAAATCTTTCACGGTTCCTAAAATTGAGATTGGGGTTGGCGATTTCCTTGATATAGAACCTATAACCAAACCGGAAAACGCATACGTCTATTTCATTAGGGTAGACCATATTTCTGGTGAGGCGGCTCAACTATACCAGCACGGCGGAAAAATTGGAGTGAGGGGGCAGTGTCCAGGCAGAACTACGGCTACAGTTCATACGTATGACGGGAAAAAGGCTGACGTTGAGGTGGTTGTCCGTTTTCCTGAAATAGGTTCCGTAATGACTGACGCATTCGGAAATCCGGCATATGATTCTGGTGTAATGGACTCGGTGAGGCGGATGGAAGCATTGATTAAGGAAGTATCTTCTAAAAAGTGACAAAGATGAAAAGAGTTTTGTTTCATAGTATGATAGTGCTTGGCCTTGTCGCCAGTCTTTTTTCTTGTACAAAATTTGACGATAAAAAGTTGCCGCCTGAGTCCATTCTGATTCCGATTACAGATTGGACTCAGACAAAGGAGTCCAACGCATTTCTTGAGGATACGGAGCATATTCGGAGCTATGTCTCTGACAGATGTGTCGTTTACGAGTATTCCGGCGCAGAAGATATCCTGTGGGCCTACGGCTTTTCTTCCTCTGGGATTCTGTGTGCCTCATCTGTAATGCTTCCCGAATCTCAGGCAAATGAGGCTCGTTTGAGACGTCTGCTGAATGACTACTATTTTCTTGTAAAGAAATCCGACTCAAACGTTTATTACTCAAGGTCCAACGCAACTGTGGCAATGTTCTTTCACAGATGTGTGTATTCTGACAGAAATTATGTGGCACTTTGCTTCTCTCCATACACGCCTTCTGAAACAACGGACGATTCCGTTCTTCCATACGTGGATTTGGGCTTGAGCGTAAAGTGGGCGAAGACGAATATCGGAGCTGCCGCCCCTGAAGAAACTGGAGACTACTATGCTTGGGGTGAGACCTCTACGAAAAGCGAGTATTGGCGGGAAAACTACAAATATGCTTATGAAAGTCCAAAGTATATTTTTAACTACACTAACCCCGTATCCAGAATATCGGGTACAAAGTATGATGCCGCTTTTGTGAAGACTGACGGACAATTCCGTATGCCGACACGTGCAGAGGCGCTCGAATTGATCTACGGATGCAAATGGAAACAGGGCACGGTCGGAAGTGTCAAAGTATTTATTGTCACGGGACCTTCTGGGAACAGCATTGTTATTCCTTCGGAGGGAAAGAAAAAGCAGAACGGCAAATATGAACATTGGCTTGCTCTTAGGGTTGGCGATTCTTATAACAATGACAGAAAGAACGAGTCAGCATATGCTATAGAACGGAATCCTGATCCTGTACTTCGTGATGAATGGAAGGCTTGGGGGATGGTAATCCGTCCCGTGCTGAATGAGTAGCCGATTGTTGATTCAATAAGACTGGAAAACGTATGAAAAGAATATTGCTTGTTTTTACAATTTTAGCATTGACAGCCTGCTCAAACAGGATTCCGGCTCCTGTGACTCCGGACGGAGGTGACGGTTCCTCTTCGGAGGTGAGTGGCGGAGGAGATTCGACGGATGATGGTGGCGAATATTATGTCCTGTCATCGGTTGAGGCTGATTATAAATTTTCTGACTTAGAAGAACATTATACCTTGTTGGAGAATTCTGTCTATGTCACGGAACAGAAGACGGGAAAGGCTATGCTGAAATCATGCTCGATGCGATATGGAGAAGGTGACCCTCTAACCATTGCTTATACATATAATTTTCCAAAATCTGTGTCCGAGGGAGTTGACAATGAGGTCATAACTTATGCGTTGAATGCGGACGGGTATATTTCGTCTTATAGTTTCGGTGACGGGACGGCTAAGTTAGAATATGATTCCGATGGACGCCTTGTGAAGAAATTATCAGAAAGCTCCGTGGGGACGATATCCACAGATTATTATTATGACAGTTCATTTGATTTAGTCAAAATATCGCGCACCTATAGTGATGGCTCAAGGTCAGAAATATGTATAGAATATACAGCAATCCCGTCAAAATCCGCCCCTCTTCAGGAACTGCATTTTGAAACAGAGCTATTGGGAGATACTGATTTTTTCAACTTTGACAATGGCTTGTTCGGAAATTACTTTATACCGCGGCATCTGATTAAAGCTGCGCGTGAGACCTTTCGGAACTATGAGTACAATGACTCATATAGTTATAAACTAGATGAAGACGGGAATGTAATCGAAATGAAGTGTATTCATTCGTCATCTTCCTTACCGGATAAAGTATTGACGACCAGATACAAATGGAAAAAGTCTTCGGTTCCGACATACGCCGGGTGGCTCCTGACCTCTCCGGATTCTCCATATAACAGTTCGAAATAATCTAAATTTTTATAAGGTTCGGAATCACATGCAAAAAACAACTTTACTCTTCCTGCTCATTGGTGTCCTTGTGGCGGGATGCCAGAAAGCGGATGAGGCTTCAGAAATCGTGGGTGATAAGCAGCCGATGCTGGAAATCATACCGACTGCAAAGCTAGGTGAATGGGACGAGGGGTATCTCATCAATAGTTCCATAGTCTTTGCCTTCAAGCATATCGACAAGACAGAAAAGGAAGACGGGCATTACGTCGGTTTTTTTACGAATATCGATGGCACTGATAAAGTGGATTCATATGACGTCGGGTTTGAGGCGGATGAAGATTTTTACGTCAGATACCTGTTTTCGGATGATGATTCCTGGCAATACGAATATGTCAAGGATTCGGTCTATGTGACTCATTATAAAAAAGGCTCGGATGAGCATGAACGTAGAGGCTATTTACTTGCCGACGACGCTGCTGCTTATTGTGTAACAAAAGCTGTTTCGGCAAAAACGGTAGAGTTGATTCTGAAGCGCGTGGACGTTGCTGTTACGGGGGCTAGTTTCGTTGAGAATACCTCAGTGACTACATTGGGGGCTGCCCTGACAGATCTTGGAATTGGTTTGATGCAGAGTTATGCTGTTGATATTCTCGTCGCCGCAATATGCCCGGGGTTGGCAATACCAATAATGTTGCTGACTACTGGCTATGAAATGGCAAAATTTTATATGGAGACGCAAAAGATAAAAGAGGATATGCCGTTTATAGGTTTGGCATATCCGATGATTACTTCTTTTACTGATAATGAGATAACAGTGACTATCTCAAAAAGCTTTACTCTGCCTGATGATATGTCTGGTAAGACCATACAATTGTATGTTGCGGTAAAAAATGTCGGCCGAAGCAAGCGTGGCGGCAGTATAAGTTTAAATTCTGCCGACTTTTATAAGACCACGGTTGTGAATTTGAATACTAGCAGTGTCACTGTGGCTTTACCACAATTAAAGTTCGGCTATTATATAGCCTCGCCTTATTTGATCTGCGATGGTCATTCTCGCCTCGGTGACAGTGCAGGATTTTACTGTTCAAATTTGGACGAATTGCCGACCTATTCTGTTGACAGGTATACTTTGAAATCCACAGGAACAGGCAAGATTACGGCAAATGTTACCATGAGAATATATCCTCTTGATATGCAGTTCTATAGTCAGAGTATCCTGTTTTATACAAAAAAATCTTCTGAGTTACTTTGTTTGAACACCCGGTTTGGAACGACCGAAACTAAAGAAAAAAGTCTACAAGTTGATGATTTTTCTATAGACTACCCTCGCAAGACAGCATCGCTGATGTTGACTTCTGTGTATAAATTGTTGCCGTCAACCGGTGTTGATGAAGCTTTTTATTACGATCTCCCTTCGACGGCCCTCACATATTCCGAAAAACCACTGATTCGTTTTGAGAATGTAAGAATTGACCGTACGGAAAAACATACCGAGAAAAAGAAGTCTGTGATGGGGAATATGTCCTTCAGAAATTCGAGTCCAAACCCCAACCCGGATCCTGACGAAGACGATGAGATAACGTATTATGAGACTTATTTCACGGCATCATACACTTTGGAAGGCGGTTTCTGGATAAAGACCGTGGCGAATGAATGCACTGGGACGGTATCCACCTCTGGTTTGACAGTGATTTCATCTGGAGAAAGCGGGAAATATAAGAATAAATTCAAGGGCGTTCTCAAGTACAATTCTGAAAAAGAGATAAACGACGCATCGATTTCCTGCCGAATGACGCTAATGAACGGAGAGACCGTAAATAGCATTAATTCTTTGTTTTTTTCCGGCGGTGAAGAAATAACAGATGCAATTTGTAAATGATATGGCTATGAAGAAACTGATTCTTATAATGTTGTCATTGTCGATTTTCGTACCCCTGTCGGCGAAAGTCGTGACGTCGGCGGAGGCGGAATCAATTGCCGCTGCTTTTTTTGAGAGCAAGCCTCATAAATCTGTTTCACGTCAACTGAAACGGGCACTAAGGAGTAATTTTTCTGATAATCAGTCCGTGTCGGAATATTACATTTACAACAATGGCGAAAATGATGGCTTCGTCATTGTTGCCGGCGACAGCAACATTTCACCGATTCTTGCATATTCCGACACAGGAAGCTTTGATTGGAACAATCTGCCTCCCAATCTGGAGGAATGGTTGTCTCAGATGAAAGTCTATGTCAAGGCGATGTCCCGGGCTGACAAGGAGGCTTCGGAGACGGTTCCGAAGCCTGAAGCAAAAGTTCTGTATGAGACTGCGGAGTGGGGGCAGAATTATCCGTTTAATGCAAGATGTCCGTTAGACGGAACGAAGCGTACATTAACCGGCTGTACGGCAACGTCTTTTGCTATTTTGCTTAGGTATTTCGAATATCCGTATTCTGGTTATAATGTAACGGAATCATACTCCTATGTGGATGCGGCGGGAAATAATATAACGATAGGATCGGAGAGTTTGAGCGGTCCATTTCATTGGGATGATATGCCATTGAAATATTCCACTTCATGGACTCAGGACAATATTGAAGCCGTGTCGGAGATAATGTATATATGTTCTGTTTCTGCAAAGGCTGCATTTGGAGTAAAAGAAACGCCCGGTAATACATATCAATGTCATAAGGTCTTGCAGACTAATCTGGATTACGACAAAGCTTCTTTGTATCATCGGCGGTCATGGTATAGTGACGGAGAATGGATTTCCAGAGTAATTGCTCATCTTGACAAAATAGGCCCATTGCTTTATTCTGCCAATTCAAAAGAAGGAGGACATTCCTTTATTGTGGACGGCTATGATTCTGAGATGAATTTCCATATCAATTGGGGGTGGGAAGGATATATGAATGGCTATTTCGCTTTCCCAGCGTGGCTATCCTACAGATACGACCATCAGGCGGCTTTTGGCGTGCAGCCCGACCGTGGAGGCAAGCCGGAGCCTTTCCTTTCATTATCAAACAGTTGGGGCTGTAAGGGAATTACATTGGACGGAATTGATGAGGTCGTTGAAAATGATAACTTCACCATAAAGTGCGGCTTTCTCAAAATTGAGAGTGTAAGCACATCATTCCGTGGTTATGTCTCTGCTGCTGTCATCGACAAGTCAGACAGATTAAAAGAATTCATCAGCAAAGAAAACGTTGTAAATCTGGATGCTGGATATGGATATAGTGCATATTCTATTAATTGTAAGATTTCAAAAGATATTGAGGTCGGGGATCGGATTACCTTGTTCCAACGTCGTGAAAATGACACGACGTGGAACAGGGTCCCGTTCGACAGAGAGCATGTGGTTGGAGAATTGCCGATAAGTGATCTTCAGACAATAGAAGAAACGACATCGTTGTCGTATGACGCTGAAGGGAATGTGTTGACCCTTGAGTTGAAAGACGCTGTCCGGTACAGTTTGGATTTGGCGGGTGTGCCGTATTTGAGCGGTATCTCGGAAAAGGATGTCCCGGTGAGGATTGACGTCAGTGATTTGCCCTTGGGCAATTATGACCTGTGCCTAACGAAGAAAAGGGAAACTGTGCATCTTAAACTGAATATGGGAGGAAAGAAAGATGAATAAGCGCATTGTAGCTGTGTTGATTTTCATTTTGCCTTGTGTGGGATGTGTAGAACAGCAACCGGAACCGGAAAGTAACGGCTCTTTGCATAGAATGAGTGTGCCGTCAAAAGAAATTGAACAGCCTGGCGATGAGGGGGAGTTCACAGTGAAGCTTACTGCCTATGAAGAGTTTGTTGTGCTTTGCTCCGAAAAATGGATAAGACTCAAGGACATCGGTGGCGAGGCTCCGGAGTGGGAACTGGTCTTCTCGATATCGCGGAATGAAAGTAAAAATGCCAGGAAGGGCGAAATCACTGTTGCAGATAATCATGAAGAACTTTGCCTGAATGTGACGCAGGGAAACTATCATCGACTTTGTGTACTGAATGACGCGCAATTTGTTTCTGATGAGGCATCTTCGTTTGAACTTATGCTACTTCATGATGTTGATGTCGATTTTGAGGTGCCGGATTGGATTTCCTTTGAACGGAAAGAGGCGCGTGGACGCTATTTCTTTAATGTCGCGGCAAATGAGTCTTATGAGGAGAGATGCGGAACTGTTAAGGTGACGAGTCGTGACGGAAGGCAGAGTGCTGAGGTGACGGTGACACAACGTCAGAAAAATGCAATTGTCCTGTCCGACAAGGTTGTCTCTTTTAATAAAGACGGGGGGAGTTTCGATGTTCTCTTGAAGGCAAATGTAGACTTTGACCTAAAAGTCACGGCTCCTGACTGGCTGATTTCGGTAGAGCAGACGGTTACGAAGTCTATGAAGGAATTCTCTTCTTCGTGGACGGTTTCTGCAAATTCCTCAAGATTTGACAGACGGGCGGAACTGGTGTATTTTAACTATGACTATAATCTCGCTGACAGCGTCCATGTCATGCAATCCGGGGTGGAAAGTGTACTGAAAATTTGCTATAAAGGGAAGCATTTTGAAGGCCTGTCTGTCGAAGGAGATGCTCTGCGCGGCGTGGTCTATTGGGGAGACGGCAGTTCTGAGGAGATTTCAAATCAGGAATTGTCTCATTCGTATGTTTATGAAGCGGAGCGAGAACTGAAACTTGATACGCATAACAGTACCGGTTTCAGGCTCAATAATATAGTTGACATAAATTCAGTTGATTTGTCGGAATTTATGAATTAATTTTACTAGAAGAAAGTATTATGATGAAAAGAAATTTGTGTGTTCCGATTATGGACGTGTGCTGCGCCATGTTTTGTATGTTGCTTCTTCCGGCCTGTTCAAAGACTGAACCTTCTGGAGCTGATGCCGATGGGACTCGTAATGATAATTCTTCCGTAATTGTTGACCGTCGAGTAGAGACGCTTTCCTCGCCTTTGTTTGGCACGACTTGGAAATACATAGAGTCTGTGGAGCATCGTAATAGCGGGGAATCCGAAACTTATACCTTTGACAAGGATATTACTCTGGGCTTCTCGGATAAGATCTGGGGCGAAGACAATGGGCATCAGGCTTACTGTCCCGTTATTAACGGGGTCATCAACTCAAAACGAAGCTCATGGTGGTATGTGGATGAAAATGGATTCTATGCTAATTTGCACGAGTTGTTGTATGAGTTTTACGTTGCCGTGGAAGTTGGACGTCTTACTACCCGCTGTATGCCGTTTTTTCTGCCATCACAAGTCTATAAACTGACGGACAATGAGCTTGTTATAAGAGTTCAATGGGGAGATTCCTATCTTATGGCCTTCTTCAGTAGGGTTTATGGTGGCGATGAACCATCATCCGGTACGTATGAAAAACCGGATATCGGCTATTATGACTTTACTGCAACAAGAACATCTCTGAAAGTCCAGTGGCGCATATACAATCGCTCGTCTACGAAAGTGACTTCTGCCAAAGTGTACTACGGGACGACAAGAAACCCGAACAAAGTCGTGTCTGCGTCTGTGACGAGCGGTATGATAACGGCAAATCTGAGCGGATTGAAGTCAGGTACCGACTATTATTTCAAGTGTGTCGCCTCAAGCCCCGCTGGCAACGTCACCACTGAAGTGACACGTTTGTCGACGCTGTACTGATTGGACTCCATGTGGATGTTCTGCATTTGGGCTTCGGACTGCATTTTTACTTAAATTTTGTATCTTTGTAGTCGGACCAAGAATGACGGATATGAATACAGGCATGAAAGAATTTCCTATTGGGGTGCAGACTTTTGACAAGATTGTCAAGGGCGATTATATATATGTGGACAAGACCGCGTATGTGTATGAAATTGCCAATAAGTTTGAGTATGTCTTTCTCAGCCGTCCGCGCCGTTTCGGTAAGTCTCTGCTGTCATCGACTTTCCATTCCTATTTTGCCGGAGAGAAGGAGCTTTTCGATGGCCTGAAGGCCGGAGAACAGGAGAGGGAATGGGTAAGGCATCCTGTTTTCCATTTCGATATGTCTACGGCAAAGCACATGAATGAGGAGCAGTTGCTTGACGAGCTGGATAAGAAGCTGTATGTTTATGAACAAGTGTATGGTCGTGGGGAGAAAGACCTGAACGTAAACCAGCGTCTTGAAGGGTTGGTGTGGCGTGCTGCGGAAAAGACCGGCGAGAAGGCCGTCATCATCATAGACGAGTATGACGCGCCGTTGCTTGACGTGATGAATGACAAAGAGAGGCTTCCGAAGATGCGTCAGATAATGAGGAACTTCTACAGTCCGATAAAGAGCCTCGACCCCTATCTCCGCTTTGTCTTCATAACAGGAATCAACAAGTTCGCGCAGCTTAGCATATTCAGCGAACTGAACAATCTAAAGAACATATCGATGCTCCCGGAGTATTCTGCCGTATGCGGAATTTCGCAGTCGGAGCTTGAGCGGGATTTCGTCGAACCGATAAAGGCTCTTGCCGAAGCGGAAGGCGTGAGCGAAGAGAGGACGCTTGAACTTTTGAAGGAGAACTACGACGGCTATCATTTTTGTGCAGGCTCGGAGGATATCTATAATCCGTTCAGTCTGCTGAATGCTTTTTCTGACAGGCGTCTGGGATCATATTGGTTCGGTTCAGGCACGCCGACTTATCTGGCAGAGCGTCTGGAGCATCGGTCAATAGATGAACGTGAACTTGACGGGATGTCAGGCATCTCTCTTGACACTTTCGATGTCTCTCCTGAACTGAGCGATGACGTTATACCGATGCTCTATCAGACGGGTTATCTTACGATAAAGGGCTATGACAGGCAGTTTGACAGCTACACTCTCGGCTACCCAAACAAAGAAGTTCGTAATGGTTTCTTGAAATGCCTTCTTGCCCGTTACCGCAGCGCCGACCCGATGAACGCGTCCTTTGTGCTTCAGTTCAATCTTGCCTTGCAGAAGGGCGACATAGACACCGCTTTGCGGCGTATGCAGGTTTATATGTCCGCAATGCCTAACGACCTTGAGAACAAGACAGAGAAGCATTACCAGACAATGCTTTATCTGATATTCTCGCTTCTCGGCTACTACATCCGGACCGAGGAAAAGTCTGCCGTCGGGCGTGCCGATGCAGTATGCTGGACCGCCGACTCCATTTATGTCTTTGAATTTAAGGTGGATAGCACTGCCGAGATGGCTCTGAGTCAGATAGACGACAAGGGATATATGATACCTTACACATTTGAGACCGGCAAGCGTCTCGTCAAAGTCGGAGTCAACATCTCGACCACCTCCCGAACTCTTGATGGCTGGACTGTGGCTGTGTCTGATTGAAAATGCTGTTGAGGAAAACATTGACGATGCTTCTTTTGAACGCCTTGTGCCTCTGCTCTTTTGCGGGGACGAGGCGTGCGCTTGTGATCGGAATCGGGGAATATGAGGACCCGGCATGGGGGCGGATTCACGGGGATAGGGATGCGGGGGCGGTTGCTGGGATGCTGCGGAAAAACGGTTTTAGGGATCTTTCCGTGCTGGTTGGGCGGGAGGCGACCAAGGCTGCGATTGTCGCGCAGTTTGAACTTCTTGCCGGATGCTGTGAAACTGGGGACACGGTTTATGTGCACTTTTCCGGACACGGGCAGCTGATGACGGATGTCGATGGGGACGAGAGCGACGGCTGGGACGAGTCGTGGATTCCCTACGATGCCTGTAGGAAATACTGCCCTCGTGACCGTGGAGAGCGGCATCTGTGTGACGACGAAATCAATGCGCTGCTCACCTCGGTGCGCGAGCGAATTGGCGAGGATGGCCTGCTTGCAGTTTCCGTAGATGCCTGTCATGCGGGGGATTCTACACGCCGCCCGGAGCAGAATACCGTCGTGCGCGGTGTCTATGACGGGTTCGTCATTCCCTCGTCCGGACGGCATCGCGCTGCTCGGCGCCGTGAACGGTGGCTGACCCTTTCCGCCTGCCGCGACTACCAGCTGAATCAGGAACTTCCGGACGGCTCGGGACGGCTTTCCGCGGCTTTGTGCACGCTGGCTGCGGAACTCTGCGGACTTGAAAATGATGAACTGCTTGCCAAAATCAGCGAATTTTACAATAGGAATGGGGCTCGTTCCCGCCTGCCTCAGGCTCCTATCATGACAGGGGAGACCGATATTCGCAGATTTTCGGATATATTTGTGAAGAGAGATTGAATGCAATGAGGCTGATTGGGAAAAAATATTCGGACATCGATTATGTCCGGGGAATACATTCCGGTGCCTCTGACATCCAGATGCATTTTTATCGGAAATGCCGCTGTCTATTCGACCGCGGTACCGCGAAATACGGTAACATCGATGCCGACGAGAAGGCCGACCTTTTTCAGGACGCCTTCGTGATTCTATGGGAAAAGATAGAGAACGGAAGTATATATATCGCTGACGGGAAAGTGGTTGCGGCGCGACGGAGTGGTGTCATTGCCGAGATCCCGGAACTGTCAGGCTATTTCATGAGGATTGTGCGGAACCTCTACCTTGAACGGCTGCGCGAGAAGGGGAGTGTCGAGGCGATTGACGAATGGCACGAATGTGCTGCGGATGAGCCGCTTTGGTGGGACAAGTCTCTGGAGCTTATGCGCGAACAGATTGTACGGCAATCGTTCATGTCTCTTCCGCATCGTTGCCGGGAAATCCTCACGATGTTCTACTACAAGAACATGAGCCTTGAGTAAATTCTTGAAAGGCGTGCCGAGAACCAGTCCTACAATGCTCTCAAGACGGGAAAGTCCAAATGCCTCACGCTGCTCAAGGCTCGTGTGAACGATACGTTCCGGACCGCAGGCATCAAATTATGAAAAATTAACAAGAATATGAATGATAGACAGATAGATGATGCGACCCTCGAACGGGAAATCGTGGATGCCGTGCGTGATGTGGCTGGGAAACGTGCCATTATGAACGGTTGGGACGGGGAGTTTAAGGACCGTTCCCGTCACCGGAGGATTGTCGCATGGAGCATGCTGGCAGCATCCTGCGCCGCAGCGCTCGTGGTGTTTTTTATGACAACGGTTTTCGTAAACCCGAAAAATCCAGTTATTCCTGAGCCTGTGCTTCGTGGCGGAACGTCGTATGAGACGCTCTGCGGCAGATTGATTCCCTGATTTCGGCCGGCAATGTCAGCCTTGCGGCCGAGCGGATTGACAGCCTCAAGACCCGCGCGGAATACGAGAGGATGCTGATTGACGACGTGATTGTTCGGATTGGCGAACTGGAAAACAAAGTCAAGAAATGAAACTTTCGACCTTAATTGTCGGTCTCGTCCTGCTTTTGGGGAGCATCGACAGCATGAGCGCGGCATCCTCACCGTCACCATCATCCTGTGTGGTTACCGACACCACTGCATTTTCCAAGGCACAGTGCCTGAATATGGGACTGAAATTTCTGAATCAGGGAACTGAAGAGTTCAATGCTGACCGTTACTCCGATTCGGTGAACAGTTTCGAGCAGTCCCTCTACTGGATGTCCCGTGCTGACGAACTGGCTATGTCAGTGTTGTGTCTCACCCAGTTGTGCTTCATTCAAGAATATTGTGGCGATATTGCCGGTGCGCTTTCACGTCTTGAGGCAGCGGACGCGTTGATTGACTGCGCAATGGAAAAGGAGAAGCTTGATGTAGTCAGAGAGCGCCTGCGCATCTATAGGAAATATGGAATGGACGACCGGATGCCGGATCTTATTGCCTGTGTCGATTCACTTAAGCGAGCCACGGAGAGTCCCGTCATAAGGCGTTCGTGCAGCAAGATGCTTGCGGACGAGTTTGAACGCGGGGGCAATTCTGTGAGTGCTAAGGTCTTGTATTCTGAAATCCTCAGTGATTTTGATTCAGGAATCTCACTGGACACTGATTACAGTGAACTGTATGATACCCTGCGGAAACTGCGTGCCTTGAGTATTGAAGCGAAAGAATATGACGACGCCTTGAAGTATAGTCGCAGAATGCTGAAAATGGCGGAATCAATGCCGGAAGTCAGTGATGTCGGGTTGGAATATTTCAATATAGCCGAGGTTTATCAGAAATCCTGGGATACGGTCCGTTGCTTTGCTGCCTCCGATTCTATGTCGTTGTATGATAGGGATATGATTACGACTAGCCGCCATCTTCAATTACGGGCAATGATGCGCGGAAGATTCGGGAAATGGACTGAGGCGGCACGGCTTTATGAAGCCGCGGATTCTATCCTTGCCCTTTGCGGCGCGGAGACATGGCCGGAAAGGATGAGAGTACGGTATATTCTTGCTGGAGCACTCTATCAGTCAGGTAATTATACCGGCAGTCTGCGTCTTTATTCGGAGCGTTTCGACTGGTGTAGGAAAGTCTATGGTGAAGTTTCTGACATGACCATACAGGCTCTCTGCAATCTGGCCAACATGAAGGCTGTTGTTGGCGACATTGAGGGTGGCAGCCGGGACTATATGGAAGTGGAACGGCGGCTTACTTCGCGAATTGCGGAGCGGCTGCGCTTTCTTCCTGGCGAAGCCCGCGGTGCCTGCTTGTCAGAGATGCTGGACATTGCATTCAGAATGTCCGCGTTCGGAATTAAGGCTGGGCATGAATGTGACGCCTTCACGGAAAGTTCATGGGACGCGCTTCTGATGGCAAAGGGGCTACTACTCGCCTCGGAACGCGGTGCCTCGGAGATTGTCCGGCGTAACGGAACGGAGGAGGACAGGAGACTGTATTCAGAAATCTGCGACCTTCAAAGCAGGCTCTCTGAACTTGAGCGCGTGGGCTGTGCCGATGCTTCAGACCTTACCGAAACTGCCCGGCAACTGGCTGTCGCGGACTCCCGTCTGGCAGCACAATGTGCCTACTATGGTGATGTGGGAGCATTTCTGAAAAAGGATGCATCTGCCGTGAGGGCTTCGCTTGCGGAGGGCGATGTGATTGTGGATATGACGGACTTTAATTCGTCCGATGGCACGCACAAGTACTGCGCGTATATAATCACCCACGATTCTCCGTGTGCCAGATTCGTATATCTTTGTAACTCTTCGGTTCCCGATGCGCTTCTGGAAGATGGCTCGGCGGGAGTATGGCGCAAGACTGATTCTCCCGAGGCTATGAACTTTGCTGGCGCTCTTTCCTCTCTAATTTCAAAGAGCTGTGCACAGAACGGAAATGTCTATGTGGTGCCTTCCGGGGCGTTCCATCTGCTGCCGTTCGAGTCATTTTCCCTTCCTGACGGACGGCTGTTTGGTGATGTGTTCAATGTGGTGCGCCTTTCTTCGGCGAGGGATGTTGTAGATATTTGTCGCGCAGGCAACTTCGCCACACGCCGTCTTTCCGCCGCCTTGTTCGGAAATCTGGATTACGGGATGGCATATCCCCAACTTCCGGCCACCGCCACTGAAATCCGCGACATATCCAGGATTCTCGGAAAGCGGACCACGGCTCGCATATATTCCGGACACGATGGCACCGCAGCCGCATTCCGCGCCCTCGCTGACCGATCCCCAAACATAATTCATATCGCGACCCACGGCTTCTGGTATGCCTCGGACGACTCCGTTTCCTCTGGGACTATGACAAGCTATGGAAGCGCGATGGACCGCTCCGGTCTTGTGATATCTGGGGGAGATCTCCTGACGGCCTCCGAAATTGCCGCTCTTCCTGTTTTCCGCAAGTTTTGGTGTTTTAGTCAACAATGTGCCACACAGGCGCG
>ERZ1034719.175-NODE-175-length-45086-cov-8.161977_pt1 | contig 45086 bp, 39 predicted proteins | sample MGYA00520703_ERZ1034719 | MGnify/ENA primary metagenome ERZ1034719 (study PRJEB33766, sample SAMN09781716) | gut metagenome | biome: gut microbiome | host: Homo sapiens | place: Madagascar | study: EMG produced TPA metagenomics assembly of the PRJNA485056 data set...
TTTTTTAAAAAAGAAAAGAAACAAACCGCTGTTTGTTTCCTCCTTCACCCTTATTCACTGTTATGAGTTATTCAACAATATATGGCTTGATTGCTTCCATGATGTCAGAAACATCGCCATCCTTATGGATAATCATATCCAATGGCTGGGATAAATCCAAACTAAAAATTCCCATAATAGACTTGGCATCGATTGTGTATCTGCTAGAGCTGATATCAAAATCGCAGTCAAACTTGATCAATGTGTTTACAAAGTTCTTTACTTTGTCAATGGAATCCAATAAAATCTTTACCTTTGTCATAGCAATAACTCCTTTCACTGATTTTCACTGGTATCACTACCACAAGTCTTATTATAACCCATTATTTTGATTTCGACAATACCTTTAACAATGCTTCCAGTGTAAGTTTTACATCTTCCATGTTTGCGTTCTCGCCCATATGGCCGATGCGAATCAGTTTTCCGGCAAACACATCAAAGGAACCGGCCAGCATAATCCCGGCTTCTTTCGCCACACCATCCAGAATCTCCTGCGCTGTAAAACCATCCGGAACTACCATTGCCGTTACGGTATCCGCAAATCCGTTTTTACCGTAAATCTCATAGCCTGCATCCTGCAGTGTCTTACGCACATACTCCGCAATCTCTTTATGTCTGTTGTAAATCTCTGTATCCGCCTTTACATTTTCCAGTGCGGTACGCAGACCGTAAATATCGCTGATCGGCATGGTATAAGGGAACCATTTATCTTCATAGTAATGTTCAAAGGTTGTCAGATTCGCATAAAATGATGCAATCGGCACCTTCCGCTCATCCATTGCCTTTCTGGCATCCGGACTTACGGTTACAAAGGTCAGACCCACCGGTGCAGACAATGCCTTCTGCGAACCGCCGCAGACAATATCGATCTTCCAGTCATCTACATAAACCGGATCACCAAACATCGATGCTACGGCATCTGTCACAGTTAAGATACCGTAAGACTTTAACAATGGACAGATATCCTGAATCGGATTCAGTCTGCCACTCGGTGTATCACAATGTACAACGGTCGCATACTTAAAATCATGATCCTTCTCCAGATACTGCTTCAGCGCCTCTGCATCAACCTCGGTCTCATAATCAACCGTATAAAGAACCGGTTCGCCGCCGTAGATGCGGACAAAGTCCGCAAATCCACGACCGAACACACCATTATCAATGACCAGCACCCGGTCACCCGGTTCTGTCAGGGAAGCACAGGCTGCCTCCAGTCCCAGAATACCTTCCCCGCTTAAAATATATGCAGGATTCTTAGTATGCAGAAGCTCTGCAAGCAGGTCACAGGTATCTTTATAATAATCATAGAACTCCGGATCCAGATCCGGGTTTGTCGTCTCCAGACTTCTCGCCATTCTGACATTCTCACGTACTCTGGTTGGTCCGGGTGTCATTAATTTCAACATGGTACACACCTCTTCTTTCTATACTTGCCGTTATTCTACTGTTCTGCTTTCTTAGCAAATAACAGACCGGTCTTATTCAGTACCTTTTCCAATGGTACGATCAGAAGCAGTACCGGTATAGCTGCCAGCACTACCTGAAGAATATTTCCGGGGAATGATGCAAGCGGTGTTACCAGACTATGATAGAAGATTGCTTCAAAAATATAGTAACCGGCCAGCTTGATCAGTAACGCAGCACCAACTGCCAGCACCTTAAATCCGAAGCCGCTCTTCTTCTCTACGATCAGACCTACAACGAAGCCCATAAGACCGCAGGTAATGAAGGTACATGGTGCATAAATCGCCCAGCTCGACATGATATCAAAGATTGCCATGCCGAAAGCTCCGGCAAAGAATCCGGTCCGCTTTCCATAAAGCATTGCTGCTAACAAAAGAGGTATGTTTCCAAGATGAATCAGCCCACCATAACCAAATGGCAGCTTGATATTAACACAGGCAGTAAACACCAGTGTCAGTGCAATAAACAAACCGGTCACCGTAATTGCTTTTACGGTTTCTCTGTTCTTTGTATTCTTTCCTGTTTCTTTTCCCGTTAAATCAGATGTTACAGTCTCTTCTACGGAAGTTGAAACTGTTTTTGTGTTTTCACTCATAGTAAACCCTCGCTTCCTTTATATTGTTTCGCATAGCATTTATTCTCTCTGCCTGCTTTCATTGGCTTAGTTTACTATGAGTGTGGTACGATTAAAATATCCAGTTTTGAACTTTTTTATAGTACCAGTTGTGGTTTGTTTGTGGTTTTCACTATAGGCCAAAGCTTGAAACGATCTTCTATGACATCAATAACCCAAGCCAAATAATGGTTGCAATAATTCCTATACTCATTCCTGCAATATTAAGTCCCATTGCCCAACCGCGTTTTGTACTCCTTTCATTTACCAGGACTGCAAAAATCAGGCCGATTAGTCCAAGGATACCTCCAAAAATTCCACAAGGTGTCATCGCCACAGATATGATTCCCAGCGTCAATGCTACCGTTGCATAGGCTTTATCATTTCTGTCCTGCACCATTTCCTGATTTTGTTGCGGTGGTATCTCTCTGATCTGCTGTGGTGGTATCATCGGTTGCTCCACCCCCGCGACCGGTTGTGGAACCGGCACTGGTTGTAGCCCCGGTGTTGGTTGCAGCTCTGAGACCGGCTGTGACTCCGACATTAGTCGAGGTTCTGACATCGGCTGCAGTTCTGGCTCCGGTTTCAGTTCTGGCTCCGGTTGCAGCTCTGGCTCCGGTTGTGGTTCCGGACACTTCTGAACTTCTGGTCCCATCTGTTGATTTGGACGTTCATGCAGTTCCAACGCCGGCTGTGGTGTTGAAGGTGTGGTTATTCCTGTCTCTTTCTGCATTTTACCGGCAGGCGATGACTGCTCAGGTTGTGGTTTTTTTATTTTTTCTTCACCGAATGACTTCCTTTCCGCTGCCTTATTCACCGCAGCAACAACCACCATGATCACTATAATAATAGCTATGATTCCACCGATCACAAGCAACCACGGCAGTATCGATTCTAATATCTCTCCAACAATTGTGAGTAATGCATATACAATAAACGTCCCCTCTCCACAACACATCATCCATTTTCCGACAAAAAAGTTAAGTGCATTTTTCGCCGGTACATAATATGTAAAAAGGTACATTAAAATTCCAAAAAATATTGTTCCCAATATAACTCCGATTACCGCAGAAATAGCTAACATAACGAATCTCTCCCTTCTATCTGCTGGTATAAACCGATTAATCTTCAACCTAAGCAATCACATATGTAATGCCAAAGCAATTCGTATGAATCCTTCGACAAGCATAAGCCCTGCAAATACCATTAATGCCACTCGGAATATTTTGTCCAATCTTTCACGTTTCCGGCTCATCCGGCTCACTTCCTCCAGATGTAACAAACCATCCGGATTAAACTCTTCATCCCGCACTTTCCAGTAAAGCTCCTGCTGATACAAATCATCCCAATATCGTCTGGATTCCTTGCGGAGACTACCCGAGCCAAAGAACTGTGTTCTGATATCCCTCTCCGAAAGCACATCCTGTAATTCCTTGCGGTTTAACCGCCCGCTTTCAATTGCCAGAAGGAAAGCATCCTTCTGAAATTCTCCATTTTCATAACATAATTGTGTTTCCTGCATGTTAAGACTTCTCCTTTCCATTTCCTGCATTGACTTTCAGCCTTGCTTTTCTCGTTTCTACTTATTCGGATATGCTTCAAAATACATCCATCGCCATGCATTGCGTCCCTGTGCCAGAATATGTGATTGCGGAAACAGAAACCTCACATGTTCCGCACTCTGTTCCGGACGTACCGCCAATTCCTCTAAAAATGCAATCAAATCCTGTAAGTCAGCTCCCGACTTCAGCTGTGGCTCAGTATACGTCTTCCAGACTCTGGGATTCACAATCAAAGCTATGAGCCGCATCAATTCATAGAAGGAATCCGGTTTTGTCCACTTGAAGGCTTCTTGTATCACTTCTATTGCCGGAACCGGCAGAAAGGAATAACTCAATGCCTGCTGCATTCTTTCCGGATCCATAAATGCCTGTAAGATCTCCGGATCCTGAAATGAGATCTCCGCCGGATTTATATGCTTCTCGCGATACAGATCATAGGTACTCTGCAAATAGCCACGCCCTATGACACCCAGGCTAAAATACTCCTGTGAAAACGGGGTCTGAATCGTAATCTTTTCACCTTCCGGAATCAGAAGCACCCTATCCTGATTCAGACATTCTATTTCTGTCTGTATCCCGGAATTATCTATGCCTTCCGATAAAACATCACACCACGGCGGAGTCCCATTTCCCATCTCATCTCCCGGTATCTGTTCTCTTATGATTCTCCTGGCACATCCGAACGGCAAAGCAACATTTCCCGGCACGACTGCACTTACTCCGGGATGGATTGCTGCCCCCACGCCCTCTGATTGCCCCAGGCGCATAATGATCGAATCCTGTAGTTCCACCGGAACCTCCAGGTTGATTGATAACGGCTTATCCTGCTTCACTCCATAGGTCCGCTCCGGCGGCATACCATACTCGACCGGATTCACATCCCCGATTCCACATAAGTACAGCAGAAATGAATTACCTGCGGCATTTTCTACAATCATTTCTTCCGGTTGTAATCCCGCGCCTTCTACTGCTTTCTTTAACAGCAAATATATCGTTGCGTTCCCTGCATTCTTTACCGCCTGCAATTCCCATTCGATCCTATCCGAGATTTCATCCGGCAAGGAACAACCATATAATTCTTCTGCTCTATGTACTACAATATCTTTCAAAGAACTATCCGCATCCGGAATCAGTGGATACTTTATGTTGGTCATCTCACTCATACTTCAACCAATCCTTTCCTATAAGCTATCAGCAATACTTTGTAATAACCTTTTCATAAGCTCATTATAGAATCGGATAACGACATATCATGTCCATGTACAAAAAAAGACCGGTATGCATAACACATACCGGTCTGTAACAATCTTTGCCTTATTTACTTATCTGCCAGTCCATACTCCTCAAGCAACTGTTTCTGGTAAACTTCGTCCTGTGCCGCCTTCACTATATCATCTGTTCGGCCATCCTCGGTTAACTTAATAATTAATTTATTTAAACACTGTATCCTCTCTACCTTCTTCTTTTCCTTCTTCCCGTATCAGCATTTCTCGTTCCCAGCTCTTCATATACTGAACACCTACTTCCTTATCCCGTTTCACTGCGTCTACCTGCTCATGGATTGCCCGAATGTCTGCATTCGTTACATTCTCGGCAATACTGTTTTCCATATATTTTAGCATATCACGCAGTTCCTGACTAGGATTTCCTTCGGTTCCTTTCGTATATAAATAGATTCGCCGGATGCCATCCTCATACTCCATATCCGGTGCTTCCACGCACTGATTCTTTACGGTATACACCATCCGATTCTCGTTAAACGGATCATATGGCAAGATCATGATGATGTACACATTCTTCAACTTACTGCAATCCCAGCCTGATTCCAGCTGCTTTGCATCTATGATTGCCTGATACAACCTTGTCCGCCATGGGAGTATCGGTTTCTCATATATCGTATCCGGCTCGATATCATACAGTTCCGATGTCACATTCATATCAGCTTCTGTGTCAGACTCCGCATAAGCATCCATGCGGATGCCTCTCTGATTCGTATCAAAACCTGCTAACACCTTCTGCGTGGTGACTCTCACCCGTCCGATTGGTCGCCCCAGAATCGTGCTTAATAGAATCCGACAAATCTCTTCGCCTGCCTCTCCTCTGGATATAATCTCCTGAAATAGAAAATCATCAATTAAACTGAGTTCTTCCAGACTCCGTTTCCTCGACCTCATCCTCAAAGCTTCTGTATTCTTTTTTACTTTCTCCATTCAGTATCCTCCTGTAGTTTTAATAGTTTCTTTCCTATATTTCTATGGATTGTTTGGCTGACATGCCAGATTCATATAAATGATTGCAATAGAAAACTTGCACTTTATATGAAGAATCTACAATTGATTAACTCCTATTGTAATGCTTCTTCACGCAAAGTGCAAGTATATTTGTAATATTTTTATTTATTTTTTGCGTATTTAACTATCCTAACCTGCAAATGCTGCCTCTAAGTTCTTCTCTGTCTGTATTCCTGCATACTTACTCATAATTCCTGCCCTCCTGTTATTTTCGTCAAATGTTCTTTCATAAAGCTACTTAATATTGTGGTTTGTGTCAAGTACTTTTATTCATCCATAAATTCTACCGCATGCTTCCGCATCCAGATTGGCATCAGATTCCTCTGACATTTCGGATTCCTTCGCTGCTCAATACCAATCGTATCAAAAAATGTTTTCCAGAGTCCCCGGTATGCATCCGGATATTCCTCTGTCTGCTTTAACTTCTGTAACTCTGCAGGCTCCAGCTGCCGGATTGACAGCTTATGGTATACCTCTGTATCATTCAGATCATGAATCACCGCATAGCTCCGGTTATCATCAATGATCATGAAATACTCTGACGGCATACGGTCTGCAAAATGCTCCGCCACCAGTGTGATCACATCATTCTTCGGTTCCAGATGGCAGACATATACCTGATTATCAATGGAATGAAACCGGGCAAACTCCCGGAAATAGTGTGCCTCATTTCCTACATTCCGACGGATTTCCATCATGCGGAGTACCTCCGGCACAGAAAGCGCCTGCATTACAGGTTTTCCCATCCGGAATCCCACCCGTAGAAACCGATAAATATCATCCAGAGTATCCTCCTTTGACAGACAGGCATAATAGATATGAATATATGCATCCATCCCTATCTTGCTCTGAATGGATCGGGTCACCTTCTTTACTTTCTCCTCATCTGCATCAATATGAACATACTCCTCAAACAATGACGGCTGATAAACCGGCTCCGGCATCAGCCTTACATTCTCATGCCCGGCAGACAGAGCATAGCTCCACGCATCATAAATACAGGTCATCATTGCTTCATATTGGCGTTCACAGGTAAATATTCTCATAACCTTTCTCCTACATTCATCTGGCAATCCCAAAGTCATCAAAGAGCGACATCTGCCGATGATCCTCCTGCTGATGCTGGATCTGCCAGTTCTCCCGTGTATTCACACTGGTCAGCTGTCTGGTTATATACTGCTCCTCGATTGGAGTCCGATACATCATCTTACCACCGCAGGTGATAAAATAATGTGCCCGTTTCAGAACCACACCCATCTTCTTCAGATGTTCAAAGGATATACTGCCATATCGTCTGGCATTTACGATCCGGCCGGCCGACTTCGGCCCGATCCCCGGTACCCGAAGCAATACATCATACGATGCTGTTCGAACCTCAACCGGAAACTCTCCGAGATGTCGCAATGCCCAGTCACATTTCGGATCCAGGTGAACATTGAAATTCGGTCTTGTCTCTGAAAGCAGTTCGTCTGCCTGAAACCCATAAAATCGTAGCAACCAGTCTGCCTGATACAGTCTGTGTTCTCGAAGCAACGGTACCGGTGTATCCAGTCCCGGAAGTGCCTGATCCTCATTTATCGGTATATAGGCAGAATAAAAGACCCGCTTCAAATCATAGGTCTGATACAGTCTCTGTGTCGTCTGCAATAAGGTATAATCATTCTCATCGGTTGCCCCGATGATCATCTGCGTACTCTGACCGGCAGGTGCAAACTCCCGGATCTGTCCCCGCTCGGATACGATCGCCGGAACCGCCGTTGAATGTGCATACTCCCACAGCGAGGAGCTTCCTGTACCTGTAGTTTCCTGCAACGACTGCCCCGTTCCAACCTGTCCCGTACTTATCCGGTTAGACCGTTCCTGCTGTGCCAGCCGCATCCGATTCTTTTCAAAAATACTCCCCGGCAGATAGGCATTCCCTCTGCTTCGCTCCATGTAGCCGCTCTTTCCGATTGCCTGACGGCTCTCTGCAATCGTCGCACTCACCCGTTTCATCGGCTTCAAAATGGTCTGAAAGCTCTTATTCGGTGCCAGCCTCTTTAATCCTTCCGCTGTCGGAAGCTCCAGATTCACACTGATACGGTCAGCCAGAAATCCGGCCGCTGCCAGCAGTTCATCCGATGCGCCCGGAATCGTCTTAACATGGATATATCCGTTAAATGCATACTTCGTGCGCAATAATGACAGTGTCTCACACATCTTCTCCATGGTATAGGTCGGATCCTTCAGCACACCGGAGCTTAAGAACAGACCCTCAATATAATTCCGTTTATAAAACTCCACCGTCAACTCACAGATCTCTTCCGGGGTAAAGGTCGCCCGCGGCACATCATTGGACACCCGGTTCACACAATACTTACAATCATAGATACAATGATTCGTCATCAGAATCTTAAGCAGTGAAATACACCTGCCATCCGATGCAAAGCTATGGCAGATTCCACATGATTCTGCGTTCCCCAGCATACCTTCCTGACCCTTTCGTTTCACTCCGCTGGATGTACATGCGACATCATACTTCGCTGCATCGGCTAATATATGCAATTTTTCCTGAATATCAAAACCGCCTGCTATTTCGAACATGCGTTTATTATACAAACATTCGTTCTGAAATGCAAGCGGTAATTTTAACTATTTATTTTCCCGGAACCGGATATCTCCGGTCTCAGCATTCATTTCTTCTACAATTGCAAGTGACTCCAGATGGTATCCAAGGTTCCGGATGATCTGTCCGCCCTGTTGGAAGCCCTTCTCAATGACGATGCCGATTCCTGCAACATTGGCTCCTGCGGAGGACACGATTGAAATCAGTCCCTGCAAGGCACATCCGTTTGCCAGAAAATCATCAATGATCAGAACATTTTCGCCCGGTTTTAAGAATTTCTTTGATACCATGATCTGATTCTTACATTTATGTGTAAAGGACTCAACCTCTGCCACAAACACATCACCATCGATATTGACACTCTTTGATTTCTTTGCAAAAATAACCGGAACATCAAAGTGTCTCGCAACCATACATGCAATTCCGATTCCGGAGGCCTCGATGGTCAGGATCTTATCTACCTGTACACCGTCAAACCGGCGTTTGAACTCTGCACCGATCTCATCAAACAGCTTCACATCCATCTGATGATTCAGAAAGCTGTCCACCTTCAGTACATTTCCTTCTTTTACAATTCCATCCTTTAATATGCGTTCTTCTAAAAAGTTCACGTCCTCTTCCTCCTATGTCACCCGGTCATCCGGCTTTATTCTGTCTATATAATACTATCATTGGCCTTTCCGGCAGTATGCTTTGTCTGCTTGGCCAGCTTCTTCAGTTCTTCCACATTCTCCCGCTTCAGTATGAAATGGATCCGTCCGTCAATCTCGCCAAAAACACGAGGTCGAAAGCACATCGCACCTACACAATACCCGTCATCCATCCATTCTTCGTCCAGTCGTTCATTCCAGTCAACCTCATTATCCCGCTCATCATCCGGGAAATAATCATAAAACAGATCCGGCTCCTGAAAGCCTCTGCCACCACGAATGGGATCTCGCAGGTCATCATTAAACCATGCCGGATCAAACGGTAGATTCATACCTGCTGCCAAGGCTCCCATATCCTCCCGGTAAGCATCGATATCATCAGATGCCCCCAGTTCCATTGCAATTCCCTTTTCAAGCATGTATTCCATGAGTGCCCGCCAGCACATTTCATTCGTATCCTTCGGAGAAATCTTCTTCTCCTTCAATTCTTTCTCTCGTCCCTGATAATACCCCATCGGATCCTGCACGATTCGTCTCATGCCTTCCCGAATCGCCTCATCGTCAGTTATCAGCTCCACAATTCGGTTGTACACAGCCGGATCTGCCGGCAATTCCTTCCACCAGTTTGTAAATAATCCCATTTGACTTCCTCCTCTTTCTTCCACACTTCTTACCCGATTCATAGTCCACCTGCTGCATATACAGAAAAGACAAGTCCTGAATACCATTATTATAAGCATTCTGATTTCGTTATGCAATGGCTCGTTAACTATATGCTACACATTCTTTTTCCGAAACTTATCCACCGGCATCTGTGCCAACAGAATTGCAGCAAATATCAGTGCACAGCCTCCCAGCTGTCTGAGTTCCATTTTCTCCTGCAAAATCAGCCAGCCTGCCAGCACGGAAAATACAGACTCCAGACTCATCAGCATGGATGCCAGTGTCGGATTCAGTCCGTTCTGTCCTATAATCTGCAGGGTATATCCGACTCCGCAGGATAATATTCCGGCATACAGGATCGGAATCCATGCATCCAGACTCTGAAGATTCTGTGTCCAGACCACGATCCCGGACAGGGAATGCTGCATTTCCACGAAAAACATCGGAATCATGCTTAAGATTCCACACACCAGGAACTGAATACACGATAGCCGGACACCATCCACCAGCGGCGAAAAATAATCGATCACCAGAATATGAACGGCGAATAATAACGCACATAATAAAACCATCAGATCACTCGCCTGAAACCGCAGAGAATCCGTCATACACAGAAGATATAATCCAATCACTGTGATTCCCATGCCGACCCAGATATTCCAGCCGCATTTCTTCTTCAGAAACAGACTTAAGATCGGCACCAGCAGGATATAACAGGCAGTCAGAAACCCCGCCTTACCGGCAGAGGTTCCCATATACATCCCCAGCTGCTGTGCTGAACTTGCCAGAAACAATATTGTTCCGCAACAGGCTCCGCCGACCCATAAAACCGTTTTCTCCGCCCGTGTTTTAGGAATCTTCTCCGATGGCTTCACCCTGTTCAGCACCAGAATTACGGGAACCAGAACCGCACTTCCGATGAATGACCGGATCCCGTTAAAGGTAAACGGTCCGACCACATCTCCGCCTTTTCTCTGTGCCACGAATGCACTTCCCCATATCAGTGCCGTCAATACCAGCAGTAATGAATTTCTTATCTGTCTGTTCTTCATGTCATAAATCCTCTGTCGTCTTTCCGCTTCAAGTCACTTCCAGTCTGCCATCCCATTCTATTTATCCCGGCACATCAGATCTGAATTTATTCAAATAATTTCTGCACCTGTTCGGCTCCAAATGTCACCTGCGGTACATGGTCTACCTCGATCTGATACAACGCATTCGCTGCCAGATGCTCTGCTGCCTGCTCCAGATTCCGGATACCGGATGTATTCTTAAACTGATCTATCACTGCATCCAGTCCTTCTTCTGTAATAATACATTCACTTTCCTGCAAACCGATCCGCTTCAGTACCTTCGGCATTACAAAGTTGGAGAAAATCAGCTTCTTCTCTTCAAAGGTATAGTCCGGAATATCGATCACCGCAAATCTGGACATCAGCGGTGCGCTGATCTGCTCCTTATTATTCGCTGTTGCGATTGGATAAACACCGACCGTCGGCACCATACACTCCATATAATTATCCGTAAAGCCCAGATTATCCAACAGGGTCAGCAATACATCCGCCGGATTTCCATTACCCTTTCCGGATGCCGCCTTATCCAGTTCATTGATAATAAATACCAGATTGGACTCTCCCGCAATCGAAAATGCCTCCATAATAATACCCGGTTTTGCATTCGCATAGATTCTGGAGCTTCCCGTCAGCTGCTCCGGATCGTTGATGGAACTCATATCCAGGGTTGTCCACGGCAGCTTCAGGATCCTGGCTACCGCATAAGCGATCTGGGACTTACCGGTTCCGGCAGGTCCGACCAGTAACAATCCATACGCCGGAAGTGTATGTGTCCGGTTGATCTGGATGATCGTCTCCATGATCCTCTGCTTTACCCGTTCCATTCCGTATAATTCTTCATCTAGAATCCGGCGTGCCTCTACCGGATCAATCGCTTCAAAATAATTACTCTTCCACTGCACATTCATCATAATGGAGAGTGCCCGCTGTGCATGTCTCCGTTCCTCCGGTGATACCTCATGGGAACGTGCCACTGCCAGATTTCTTCTCGCCCACAGACGGATATTATCCGGCATGGTTCTTCCTGCGCAGGTCATGAAATCAGAGATACTCTGGAGACTGGTCAGCTTCATCTCGTCTCCCTCTTCCTCTGCATCATCATCTTCTTCCACTTCCTCTGCCGCACTGCTGGCCAGCAGACGTTCAATCATAAACTGCAGGAATCCATCCTGGGCTGACAGCTTGGTCCCGCCGCCAAATGCAGTCTCACGGATTCGGTACACCGCATAGCCGTCCTCACGATTCTGACCGGATAACCGGATGCTGATATGATTCTCACCCAGCCACTTGATCAGGCTGACAAACCGGGCATCTACCTTTAAGATATCCGCTGTACTGGTAGTACCTTCATCCTTAAACTCAAAGGCAGTCTGCTGACTCTGGTTTGTAAACAGTCCCATACTATGATGCGGCCACTGTCTCTCCCGGTTATCCAATACCAGGATCGGCTCCTCCGGGGTCTTCTCCTTTGCGGTACTGTAAAATGTAGTATATGTGCAGACAACATCCGTCTTTTCTTCCGGTGTTCCATTAAAATCAAATACTGGCATTGAATTCTCCTCCTTAAATTTCTTCCCGTCCGGTCTTCGCCCGAATCACAAATAATACTGCAAGCAGCAGCACGATACTTACCGGTAATGCAATCCATGAAATTGCACCAAGTCCGACTGCCTGCAGGATTCCGATCAGAAGATATCCTACCAGACAGACTGCCGCTACTGTCAATGCATACGGAAGCTGTGTTGCTACATGATTCACATGCTCACAATGTCCGCCTGCAGATGCCATGATCGTAGTATCTGAAATCGGAGAGCAATGATCTCCGCAGACTGCTCCTGCCAGACAGGACGCAATGGAAATCACCATCATCTGTCCGGATGGGAATACACCCAGAACAATCGGGATCAGAATGCTGAAGGTTCCCCAGGATGTTCCGGTTGCAAACGCCAGAAATGCCGCAACAAGGAAAATGATCATTGGCAGGAAGCCCTGCATAGCCGTTGCTGAATTTTCCACTACATCTGCCACAAAGATCTTTGCGCCGAGCAGATTCGTCATACCGGATAAGGTCCATGCCATTGTCAGGATCAGGATTGGAGCGATCATAGACTTAAAGCCTTCCGGAATACACTCCGTAAACTCCTGAAACGATAATACATCCCGCAGCATGAAATAAATAAATGTAAATACTAACGTCACAGCTCCGCCAAGCACCAGACCTACGGATGCATCTGAGGATGCGAATGCCTCTATGAAAGAGGTGCCGCTAAAGAATCCACCGGTATATACCATCGCCGTGATGCAACTGATGATCAGCACCGCTACCGGAAGGATCAGATCCAGCACATGTGCATTCTCCTTTACAACCTCTTCCTCATTGTCATCATAAGGCCGTCCCGGTGTCGTAAACAGATCTCCCGCGATTGCATTCATCTCATGCTTCTTCATCGGCCCGAAATCCACCCGCAGCAGGGTTACTGCAAGCACCATGACAAGTGTTAATATTGCATAATAATTATATGGAATTGTCTGAATAAAGACTGCGAATCCGTTAATCCCGGCATCCTCCGGTACGGAAGACGTTACCGCTGCCGCCCAGGAGCTGATCGGTGCAATAATGCAGACCGGAGCAGCTGTCGCATCAATAATATAAGACAGCTTTGCCCTCGATACCTTATGACGGTCCGTAACCGGTCGTAATACACTGCCGACGGTCAGACAGTTAAAATAATCGTCTACGAAAATCAGAATACCCAGAATCATAACCGAGATCTGTGCACCGATTCTGGTCTTGATATGTTTGGAGGCCCATTTGCCAAATGCCGCCGAGCCGCCTGCTTTATTTAACAGTGATACTAAGATTCCGAGCATTACCAGAAATACCAGAATACCTACATTCCAGGCATCTGCCAGCTTATAGATCATACCGCCTTCTTCCTGAAAGAAGATTGTATTGATCATCAGCTCAAGATTAAAGTTCGAATATAAAAGACCACCTGCAATAATTCCTGCCAGAAGGGATGTATATACCTCCTTAGTGATCAGTGCCAGTCCGATAGCGATCACCGGCGGCAGCAGGGATAGGATCGTCGCATAGCTTCCGCACTGATAGTTCTCCGGATCTGCGATCGTTCCCGGTGTTTTGCAGGAAATAACTGCAAGTACAATGATGATTGCAATGAACACGATCATTCCAATCTGTTTTCTTTTGATTTTCAATGTATTCTCCACCCTTTTCGTAAATAGTCCAACGGGCGATATTCCGTTTCTTTTCTTCGCCCGTGGCATTTACTTTTGAGTATAGCGGACTTTTCATCAGAAGTCAAAATCTATCTCAATTCCTTTTTAATCATCTTCCGGAAGATATTTTTCTTCTATGACCTTATAGATCTGTTCCGCCTTCTGCTGCGGCTCCTCCCGTTGCGGCCGCCATTGTCGCTTCTGCTGAAACAATCTCCGGGCCACTGCCGGCTTCCGAATTATCAGCGACCTCCATCGGGTCTGTCTGATCCTTTTTCTCCTCATCCTCCCACAGGGATTTATACTCTTTCCGTTTTCGGACCTTTGCCATCGCTCCTATGCTCTTCGCCATCTGATACAGCTTGCTGTCAAACTCCATCAGCTTACGTTCATCCGTACCCGGTACCTTTGCACCTTTCATGATCCTTCTGGCAACTTCCATGAGTTTGCCCAGCTCTGCGCCTGCTTCCTTTGCGGCTTCTCCCTGCTGTTTGCTGGACTCCATCTCCTGAATCGCCATCCAGCGCTCATTCAGCTGCTCCATATAATCTGCATACAGATTCTCTTTCTCATCCAGCGCATCATACGTCAATTGCAGGGTTACCGCCTGATCTGCGAACAGCTCCGCACCGTTTGCCGTCTCATCCATCTGTTTCTTCAAGGCCGCCTGTTGCTTTGCGATCACACTTTTCTGTGTCCGGTATGCCTGCAACTGTGTCCGGTAGGTCTCCTGTGCCTCTTTTATCTTCATGATCTGTCACATCCTCTCTCCTGTCTTATACAGAAAAATCAAATCTCTGCCCCGTTGTTTTCTCTTCCTTCGTTAAAATGGTTTCTTCTGTATCCTGCTCCTGTTCCCGGATCTTCTGTAGCAGCTCTTCTATCGAGGATGCTTTCACCGTGACCGTTTCCGTCTTCGCCTTCCGCGCCTCTTCCAGAGCCTCCTGCTGCTCCTTCTTCTTCGCTTTCTTTGCAGCGTCCTTCTTTGCCTGCCTGTTCTTTTCTGCTTTCTTCTCGATCCGTTCCTTCTGGGCGGCGCTGCTCTTTTCCAGTACGGCAAAATAGCTTGCCATCCCCTTATCATCGATCTGCATGCCATATCCTTTAACCATCTGACCAGAGGTTGTCAACTGACTGCTCATCTGTGCCAGCTCACCGGATGCGTTTGCGATTACACCCTCATACTGTGTCCGATAGGCTTCATCCGTTGCCATCCGCTCGATCTTATCTTCATCGATCAGAACCACCATCTTATCCGGACTGGCATAGCTTGCGGCATTTGCCTGTGCCTGCTGCTTCTGATCCCGGCTCACAAGGACAAAGTTCATGCCGGAAAACTTCTTCTTCAATTCTTCATAATACTGGGATGCCTTTTCGCTTAACTGCGGATTGCCAATGGTCTTATCCTTCCGATAGTCCCCATAGCTGCGACCGGCTGCCGTGCTGGCATAGGTTGCCGCACTCATTCCTGTAGATACCTGATTCATAATCATTCCTCCTTGAATGTTTCAAAAGGCCGAACTCCTTTTCAGCCTTCAACCATATACTTCTGATAGTTATATCGGTTATCTTCCATATAAACTTTAGCCCTTCCGTCTCCTGTATAATTTCTTTTCTTTTACAAAACACTATGCTAAAATGATACTGCTTACAGAGTAGAAATGAGGTGTTTCTTTATGATTAAAATAGATTTAATAACCGGATTTCTCGGCGCCGGTAAAACAACCTTCATCCGGAATTATGCCCGCCACCTGTTGAAACAGGGTGCAAATATCGGCATTCTGGAGAATGATTTCGGTGCTGTTAATGTAGATGCCATGCTCCTGCAGGATATTCTCGGTGACCACTGTACACTGGAAATGGTAGCCGGTGGCTGCGATGCTGACTGTCACAGGCGCCGCTTCAAAACAAAGCTGATCGCCATGGGTATGTGCGGATATGACCGGATTCTGGTCGAGCCTTCCGGTATCTTTGATATGGACGAATTCTTTGATGCACTCCATGAGGAGCCGCTGGATCGCTGGTATGAGATTGGGAATGTGATCACGATCATTGATGCGAATCTGGAGCAGAACCTGTCAGAAGCCTCCCGCTACCTGCTTGCCTCTCAGGCCATTCAGGCCGGTACCATTCTTTTCAGTCACACGCAGGAGGTTACAGAAGCACAATTACAATCCACCATCCAATATGTCAAAGACTCTATGGACAGCCTGCACTGTAAACAGCTGCCAAAGCAGCTGATTTTGCAAAAGAACTGGAATGATCTGATGGATGATGACTATGACGCCATTCTCACCTCCGGTTATCATACTGCAGACTATACCAAGCTCTGGTTTGACGACCGGCAGACCTATGACAGTCTGTATTTTATGAACATGGATTTTACGGAAGATTTCTTAAAGCAGTCCTGTGCCAAAATCCTGAAGGATCCTGCCTGTGGAAAGGTCTTCCGGATCAAGGGCTTCCAGCACCTTCCGGACGGCAGTTGGATTTCTGTCAATGTCACCCATCAGAAAACAGAGATCCGGTCGATTCCGAATGGACAGGCGATCCTGATCGTCATTGGAGAGGGATTAAATCAGGAAGCCATTGAACAGTATTGGGGGAAGTCCAGACCTTAGGACTCCCCCCAAAAATCCTTACTTCTCCAGCTCCTGATCTAAGAGACTATCCCCACATGGAACCCCCTCCGCATGCATGGCCTTATTTACCCAGCCTGCTGCCATTCCCGCTTCATCTGTCGGCACCTTCATCTGATTGAACACATAATTGCCATCCGCATCAAACAATAATTCTACCCAGCCGACATCCTCTGCGGTTCCTCCGACAAAGATCACACTCCTGCTGCCATCCGCATTCACCTGCTCATATCGGTAGTAGGAATCCTCTCCACAGGCCTCTGTTACATCGATCTTCTCCTCTCCGACGTTCAGATAGATCCGGTCATTCTCGATTCTGACATACTCTCTGTCCCCGGTTGCAATTGAAAACCTCAGTTCATTCCCAGTGGACTCATATTCTACACCGCCTCCATCTGCCGTATGGAATATCTGCCTTACATAATCCGCTGCATGCACGATTGCCTGCCGTGTAGCCGGTACTCCAAGCAAAATTGCCATGCACGCCGCAGCCCCTGCCACACACTTTAGCCACGTATAATTTCTCTTTCTGCTCTCTCCGATTGCTGCCCGGATCTCCTCTTTCTTCGTTTCATCCATGGTAATCTTATGAAATGTATCCTGTACTCTGCGTTCCATCGCTATACCTCCATTCTCTTTCTTAATGCTTCCTTCCCCCGGCTGATCCTCATTGCCACCGCCGATTCCGATATCTGAAGAATCCCGGCAATCTCACGATAGGTATATCCTTCATAGTAATGTAGATAGATCGGTTCCCGGAACGCTTCCTCCAGTTCCATCAGGGAAGCATATACCAGTCGATCTTCCCCCGTCACTGTCACATCTGCACCCAGATAATCCTCCAGTGCATCATAGGAAGCGGTCTGCGTGACCCTGCCGGCTTTCAGATAATCCTTACACAGATTTGCCGTCATTTTCATAAGGTATGCTTTCTCATAGCTCTTTCCCAATATTATGTTTTTGGAAATGAGCTTCAGAAACAGATCCTGCACAATATCCTCTGCCTCCTGCTTTGAACCTGTATAAGAAACCGCAAACCGGTATAAATCATCTGCGTATGTGTCAAATAAGTTTAATATCCGTTCATTCTTCACTTCACGCTCCTCCTTGTCTTTTGAGATCTCATATATATAACGATTCACAGCTCCGTTTTCTCACCACAATCATTATAATAATAAAACCTGTATTTCGCAGACCGCTGCCGGAAGTCCGGCGGAGCAGCCTGTAAAATACAGGTCAACTTTTATCCTGAATGGTTAAATATCAAAGTTAAAATACATAGCACCGCAATATCGCAAATGTCATATATAATGCATAGAGTATAATATATATAAATCCTTCCGGCCGGCTGACACGCTTGCCACTGCTGCTACAGATGAGCATCAGTACTGACACACCCGCCAGAATCCCGGTATCCGTCAGACTCTCCACCCCACCGGTACCGGTAAGTGTGATCGGAGACAGGACAGATGACATACCCAGAATGAACAAAATATTAAAGAGACAGGAGCCTACTGCGTTTCCAAGTGCCAGGCCGCTTTCACCCTTCCTGGATGCTACGATAGAAGTCACCAACTCCGGCAGGGAGGTTCCCATTGCCACGATTGTAAGTCCGACCAGCATCGGACTCATGCCGAATGACAACGCAATTCTCTGTGCATTATCTACAACCAGATCACCACCCCACACAATTGCAAGCAGTCCGCCTAAAATATACAGAATGATCATAGGGATTGACAGCTGCTTCTTTTCTCCTTCTTCTGCATCTGCTTTTTCAATCTCGGTCCGGTTCTTTAATGCAGAGCGTACTACCACAATCAGATATACCACCAGTCCAATCAGTAATACAATTCCTTCAATGCGGCTTAACTTGCCATCCAATAAAAACAGAAATAACAGCACCGTTACTCCGATATTAATCGGCATATCCCGCTTCAGAATCTCCATGTCGGTAGCAAATGCCTTAATTGCCGCACAGACACCAATCACCACCAGCAGGTTAAATATGTTCGAGCCTATTACATTACTGATTGCGATCTCATTACTTCCTGTAAGTCCTGCAGTGATACTGACTGCCGCCTCCGGCGCACTTGTTCCCATTGCAACGATCGTAAGACCGATCACCACAGACGGAACCCGCAACAATCGTGCCACCGCCGATGCACCATCCACAAAAAAATCCGCACCCTTAATCAATAAAACAAATCCCACGATCAGATATACATATACCAGAACAGGAATCCGCTCCGGTAATTCCATGATCATATTCCAGTTATTCGCAATTGCCTGCATGCTTCTACTGCCATCCCTTCGCCTTATATTTATTTCTCATTGCTTTATATTCCTTCAAAGTGCCTATCATTGTATACTATTCGAAATCGTCTGTCAATCATCCGGCTACCAGTTCCGGTCTTCCTTTTTCCGCAACAGCTCTTCCATATCCAATGCAGCCTCAGTCTCGGCAGGTTCGCCTGTCTGCTTCTTTTTGCGGGAAGCCTTCGCCTCCTGTCTGGCCTGCTTCTGTGCCTGTCTGAGTGCCTGCTTCTGTGCCTTTTGCTCTGCTTTTTCTGCTGCCTTCTTCTGCTTTTCATCTAATACATCCGTACCAGCCGTTTTCTTTTCTGTGCCTGTCGTTTTCTTTTCCGCACCTGCCGTTTTCTTTTCTGCGCCAGCCGTTTTCTTTTTGGTGCCGGCTGCTTCCGGATGCTCCTTCTTCCATTTGCGTCTCTGCTTCCACTGTGTGAACCAGTCCAGATAATCCATACCCATTCGTCTTGCTGCAATATCAAGCAGGAACAATACCAGCGCTGTGATCAGGAACGGAACTGCCAGATTGGTTCTTGCGCGTACAGTCTCCAGCTTGTCATCGAATACCGGATCCTCATATGTGATATAGGCCCCGTTTACCTGTGAGACAAATGCCTCCAGACCATCCGCTGTCTGGTCAAACCGGTACTCCGGAGAATACTGCATAGCCGTAGCTGTAACCATACTTCCCTGTATCTCACTGCCTTTCTGATTCTTCAATGCAATCGTATATACACCGGTATCTTCCATGGCAAGACTTGCCTCATATTCGCCCGGTGCCACCGGATCCAGCGTAATCTCCTGCTGTTCACCGGCTGCATTCGTACAGACTGCCGTCACCTTGGTCTCCTTATCATACTTATCGGTTGTATAATGGATCACAGCCGAATTTCCTTCCTGTGTGATTTCTACCTGATCCCCATCCAGACTGGTATTGGACACCACATAATTGATCATGTTATCCCATAGCTGCGTATAATTCTCCCAGTTGGCCCAGTTACCGGTCCACTCATTGGTCGCATCCGTATTCCATGCAATAGTGCGTCCCAGTCCGTATTGCCAGGTGGAAAGAATCGGATCCCCTTCCTCTGACTGCAGGATCACCGTTGCCTGTGATTTCGCCGTTGACCCGATATAACCCAGCAATGTCGGTACACCGTCATTCATAACACCCTCAATAATCGATGAATTAGCAGTTATTACCGGAGTAAATTCCTCATTGATCAGATAACTCTTGGATGATAAAAATATTTCCTGCACAAAAATCTTTGGAATCCCACTATTAATATCTGTATAGTAAAAGCGTCCGTTACATTGATTCGCCAGTTTCTGCAGCAGTACCTGGTCCGAATCCGGTCCCACTGCAACGGTTGACAGCGTGATTCCACCATCGTTGATCTTCTTTACTACATCCTCATAGCCGGTATAATAATCCTGTCCATCCGTCAGCAGGATAATATGTTTTATCTGTGCATCCGTATTGATCAATTGTTTTGCTGCCGCATCCAGCGCCGGATAAATACTGGTTCCACCACCGGAGCCGATCTGTCCGATTCCACCGGTGATTTCCGACTGATTGCCTGCCGACTGCATCGGCACTACCCAGTCATAGGAATCATCAAATGCCAACACGCCTACCTGATCGGTCGGTTTCAGACTTTTCACACCCTCCACGGCTGCCTCTTTTGCCAGATCCAGACAGGTTGCTCCATTACTGCCATTGGCAGATACCTCCATACTGCCGGAATGGTCAATTACCATAGCAATTGCCATCGTCGGAACTTCCCGTTCTCCTTCCAGGAACATATTAACCGGAAGTACAGTCTCCAATGGCGTATCCTGATAAGCTCCCATGGCAAAACTGTTATCACCGCCGGTACAGATCAGTCCTCCGGCATAATCTCTGACATAACTTTCCAGAATATCCATGAATCCGTTACGCAGATCCATGGCATTTACATTCACCATTACCACTGCCTTGTACTGGATCAGCTTTGACATCTCATCCGGCACACCGGTCGGTGTGATCTGATCGTACTGAACACCGCAGGCATCCAGGATCCCGGCCAGTGCATTGCCCTCTCCGGCGGTACCCTCCACCAGCAGCAGCTTCGGTTCTGCCTCTACCTGTGTAAATGCACTATATTCATTATTCATACTCATAGTGTCATTCACCGGCTCCACCATCACCCGGTAATCCTGTGTTCCGTTACTTTCTCCGACATCCTGGAATACAAACTGATTCTCACCGGCTGTCAGATTGACATTCGACTGTCCCTTTAATGTTCTTCCACAATAAAGACTGACCACTGCCTGTGTTTCCACATTACTTTCGATTGTCACCTTTACATTAAAAGTATCTCCGACATGTACATATTCCGGCAGTTCCAGATTGCTTACATAGACTTCATTTCCGACATTCTGTTCCAGCTTTATTACTTTCACATCCACGTTCTGGGAACTGACCGTACCTGCCATCTTGGCAATGCTTCCTGCATTTTCCAGTCCATCTGTGATCAGCACCAGTCGTTTCGCTGTATCCTCCGGAAATACCGTCATAGCTGTAGAAACCGCCTTTTCCAGATTCGTTGCGGTTGCCACCGGCTGAGAAGATAACTCCGTAAAGATCTTCTTCTCCGTCACGAACTGATCTACCAGCACATTATCACCGAATACCACAACACCTGCCTGATTCTTCTTCGGCATATCCGCAATTGCATTCCGAATGTACTCTGAGATATCATCCAGATTCTTTTCGTTACTGTCTGACATATCTACAAGGAAGATCGTCGTCACTTCCTTCGATGTGATTCGAAAGCTCAGACCGCACAGAGTCAGGATCAGAAGCAGAGCCACCACTCCACGCATGACCAGATATTCTATTTTCTTCCTGTGGCTCTGTATCCGCAGAAAACGACCGGAATAAATCAGTCCGGCCACCACCACCGGAATTAACAATAACCACCAGGGATTACTTACCTCTATGCTCATAGCTTTCCTCCACCTCTAATGCTGTCTGATATAAATAAACCATTCCACACCCAGTGCCAATAGCAGAATCAGAATGATCCAGTTACGAAGCTCTCTTCCACCGGTCAGGTTCTTATTATCTTCACCGGCTGTTTCTCCAACTTCTACTGCCGCTTCCTCCAGATGCGACTCTGCTTCCACCGGAAAGCGCACTACAAACTGCTCCTGCCGTTCCTCACCGTTTACTGTCTGTGCCACGGAATATACACCGGCCTGCGCCGTATCTGTATATGCATTTGTAGTAACGGCTGTCGGCAGCGTCACCACTGCTCCTGCCGGTGAAGTTACCGTCAGATCGGAACCGTTCAGATTGCCGTTAAAAACGATCTTATCGCCGGTCTCATAGTCATTCTGAGGAACCATTCCGCTCACCATCATATATTCCGTCAGATTGGAGATCAGAATCGGAAACTCTGCCTGAAGTGCCAGATCCGAATCATGCAGGTCAAATCCAAGTACTGCAATTCTCCTGCCTCCGGCTTCGCCGTAATATCCAACGCAATGATCTCCGCTTGTAAGAAAGCTGTCTGCCCAAAGCGGTCGCTCCAGACTCTCTGCTGCCGTTGCTCCGAAGCTGAAGCCTGCCACATACTGTGTCACCTCTGTATCGGTAAATGCCAGACTCACATTGCTTAGCTTCTCTTTTACCGTCACCTGGGTACCATCCGGCGGATTCACATATAATATATTTCCCTGCTCCGGCAGTTCCTCCGGAATCACACCGTCAAAAATATAAAAATCATAGGATTCTGTTTTTCCCACCGCACTCAGCTGGCTGGTCTTATACAGATCCACCCAGTCCATATTGGAGATTGCCTTTTCCAGAAACATATTATCTTCTGTTACTAGCAATGCCGTTTTTCTGCTCTCTGCGCTGACTACCGCATAGGCACGGTTATCGGCTGACAGATCATCCTGATTGTTCAGCTCTGCCATCAGAATATCTCCCTGAAAATCAATCTGCTCAAAGAAAAAGTTCTGAGAAGACTTCGCCGGAATCGTAACACTCTGCACCTTGAGCAGGGTATTATCTCCATAAAGGTTCACATCCGTTGTGACCGATTCATCTGAATCATTCGTAATCTTTCCGATCACAGTCGTACTCCGTCCGCCATTCTCATCCTGCTGGGAGCCATAGCTTAAATAGTCCATCGACAGATTCTTATAATCCGTATAAAGGTTCACCACAGTTGCATCCAGATTTCCAAGCTCCAGCGGTGCATCTGTAAAGAATACTGCTTCATATTTATCCAGCTGGCTTACCATGGATGTCACTACGCTGACTGCGGGCGTTGCATCACCGCTCAGATCCGTAACTGCCAGCTGTTTTAACTGCTTTTTCAATGCCTGCTTATCCTCGGCATTGGTCTTTAAGATTCCTGCCTCCTGATTGGATGTCAGGACCGTGATCTGGGCCGTCTCGCTTAGGGAATCAATATAATTACAGGCCCGCTCGACTGCTTCTTCCATCCGGGTCCGTTTCTCATTATAACGGATGCCCATACTGGCACTGGTATCCAGCACCAGAATCACGTTATTATACATCTTTCCTCCGGTCTTTAAATACGGAGCCATTAATGCAACGATCAGCAGACACACTGTCAGGATCTGAAGAATCATCAGAATATTCTTCTTCAGTTTCTCCCACGGTTTGGTCGCCTCGACACTATGATAGATTTCCTTCCATAAAATACTCGAAGAAAACGGATATTCCTTTGCTTTCTGCTTTAACATATAAAGCAGGATAATGACCGGTATCAGAAGCAGAAACGCTAACGGCCACCAGTTTGTTATTTCCATATTATATGTCTCCCTTATTTGCGAACAATCATTCCCTGATTGCATATCGTATCAAACAGAAATCGATCCAGCGGTTCGTCTGCTGCCATCTGTATATAGGAGGCCTCGTATTTTTTCGCCAGCTCTTTCAAACGATTCTGCATATTCTGCAATGCGATTTCATATTGTTCCACGGTACTTCGGTTCAGCGTCAGCCGCACCTCTTCTCCGGTCTCCATATCCAGAAGATTGACTACTCCTTCCCCTTCTATGGCAAGCTCCTGTCTTGCCAGAATCTGGATCAGGATGATCTGCTGTTTCTTATATCGGAGATATTTCAGGGCCGGTTCGATGCCATTCTCATCCAGGAAATCACTGATCACGATTGATACTCCGCTGCCCGGATATTGCCTCGCCATGATCGCCCGGTTCAGATCGGTCCCACCGTCAAACTCCATCCGCTCCAGCTCGTCCATGATCCGCTGAAAAGCCTGTCTGCCTGCCAATCCTTTACCCAGCTGCAGAGTACCTTCCTGCATCTGACTGACATAGACGCGGTCCAGATTATTTAGCACCAGATACGCCAGTGCACCCGCCAGCTGCAGTGCCTGTCTGGTCTTCGGCGGCTCTCCGAATGCCATGGACTTCGATGCATCCACAAATATCTGGAACACGCCTTCCTTCTCTTCCATAAACTGCTTGATATATAATCTGTCCAGTCTTCCATATGCGCTCCAGTCAATCCTGCGGATATCATCTCCCGGAATATATTCCCGATAATCCGAAAATTCCACAGAGGAACCCTTGGCACTGGACTTTCGTCCACCGCTCATTCCGTAGGACATTCTGGCATTCATTGCGATTGCAAGGTTATTTAATTTATTAAAAAAATCCTGGTCAAAAATCCGCTCTGCCATTCATGCTTCTCCACTCTGCTACTGTTGCTGCTTTAATAACTGTGCAATAATCTTATCCGGTGTCACACCATCTGAGATTGCTTCAAAATTACAGATAATACGATGGCGCAGTACCGGAAATGCCACATACTGAATATCCTCAAACGACACGTTATACCGGTTCTCCATCAATGCTCTTGCCTTGGCAGTCTTAATGATTGCCTGTGCCGCACGCGGGCTGGCACCGTTTGTCACATATTTTTTCGTTACTTCCGGTGCATCTGCAACCTCCGGATGTGTATTGTAAACCAGATTCATCGCATAATCCATAACTGCATCCGCAATCGGCATATCATAGATCACCTGACGGATTCTTAAGATATCCTCAGCTGTCATTACCGGATTCATCACCGCTTCTTCCCGATTGACCGTCAGATTTACGATTTCCTTCAGTTCTTCTTTGGATGGGAACCGCACATTTAACTTAAACAGAAAACGGTCCAACTGTGCTTCCGGCAGTGGATATGTGCCCTCATTCTCAATCGGGTTCTGCGTTGCCAGTACCATAAACGGCTTCGGTAATAAATACGTCTGCTTACCGACTGTGACGGTCTTTTCCTGCATGGCCTCCAACAGGGCGGACTGTGTCTTCGGTGTTGCACGGTTGATCTCATCCGCCAGAACGATATTGGAGAAAACCGGTCCCGGCTCAAACTGGAATTTATTCTGATTCTCTTCCCGGATGATCAGGTTCGTACCTGTCACATCGGCCGGCATCAGATCCGGTGTAAACTGGATTCTTGAAAATGCCAGATTCATGGCTTTGGAAACAGCCTTTACCATCTGCGTTTTACCAAGTCCCGGAACACCTTCCAGTAATACATTTCCATCTGTCAGGATTGCGATCAGCATCTGTCTTATGATTGCCTTCTGTCCGATGATCGCTTTTCCTATTTCCTCTTCACAGCTCTGGATCTGATAAATGATCTGCTGCATTTCCTGTTCATTCTGTACCATAGTAACTCTCCTTACTCATTATTTAAGTCCTTGAAATAAGACTTTACTATATCCTGAACTCCACTCGGATAGTTGGAGCCTTCTACCTTGTTGTACGCATTCTTTGAATAATTTCCGATCACCTGCTGATAATCAATGGAGGTGCCGGACCATGCCTCACCACCCCGCTGGGTCAGACTGCCGGAGGAATCATTGACCTTTCCATCCAGACGGCCATTCTCCTGGAACTGCCGGTTCGGAATCGTGATCATCTTTCCGTTTCTGGCAGATGTCCGTTCTGTACCGTCCTTGCTTCCGGTATTATAACCACCACCCTGACCGTTTCCGTTCTGTCCGTTTCCGGCGGAAGCCTGTCCATTCTGACCATTCTGACCATTTTGGCCATTCTGACCGTTTTGGCCATTCTGACCGTTCTGTCCATTCTGTCCATTCTGACCGTTCTGACCGTTCTGATTGTTCTGGCCATTCTGACCATTCTGATTGTTTTGGCCATTCTGGTTATTATTGGCGGTCTGACTTCCCTGCGCAGACTGGTTTGCATTGGCTATTGCCTGCTTAGCACTCTGTAACTGCTGCTGGGATAATGTTCCGTTCCGCATGGCCTGTGCTGCCTGCTGCATGGACTGTGCCGCCTGCTGCATATTGGAATCTCCGGTCTGGTCCGCCTGCTGCTTTGCCTGTTCTGCCAGCTGCTGCATCTCGTCTGCAATCGCCTGCTTTTCGGCATCACCGGTCGTATCATCCATATTTTCCAGATCCTTCTGAAGATCCTGCAATCCCTGTGCCAGTTGTTTTGATGTGCTCTGATTTTCTCCCTGCATAGAATCCGCCAGAGAACGCAGCTCCTGTCTCGCAGCTCGTGTATCCGTCTGATCTGCCTGCTGATCTACCTTGACTGCAATCCGTTCCTTAGCCTTTTCCAGTGCTTCTGCCGTGTCCACATCACTTAACTCCTTGCGGGACTGTTGTAATAGGGAGAGCAGTTCCTCTTTTTCCTGTTGGGAAAGCTCTTCCATCTTCTCGATTTTCTCGATTGCATCGTCTACCTTAGCAACTTCATCCTTTACCTGTTGTGCAATTGCATGCTGTTCCTGTGCCCGATCCTTTGCAGCTGTTGGTACAAAGCTCAGTCCCAGAAATACAGCCGCCAGGCCAAACATCATTGCCAGCTGCTTTCCCTTAGGCTTTAACGGAAACAGCCTCCGGATGTTTACCAGCTTCAGCCTTGCCAACGTATCACGTTTCTGAATTATACTGATACTATCTTCTTTCCCGGCAAGCTCATAGGATGTAATCAAACGTTCCTGAAATCCCTGTGCATCCAGCCTCAAAGCCGCCTGCTTCATATCCGGCCGTTTCAGAATACCGAGAACCATACCGGCCACGACTCCGGCCGCCACTGCGATCAGTGCATACTGCACTGCGAAATACCATGGTACGAATAATGAGATCAGCGATATGACTACCGCAGCTCCAAACCCGGCAAGCATGCCGAAAAGAAGCATCTGCAGTACTGCCTTTTCACTCAGTCTTCTCCGTACCCGTTTCACATATTTTTTTATCTCTGCATCTAATCCATTCATATGTCAGCCTCCTGTCTACGGCTCATAACATCTTTCATCTACTCCTGTAGTGTCTGCTGAGGGACTTCTCCCGCCTGCTGTACTGGTTCTACATTCTGCACCGGTGGTACTGCTGCTGCCTGCTGTACCGGCTCCACATTCTGCACCGGTGGCACTGCTGCTGCCTGTTGCACCGGCTCTACATTCTGCACCGGTGATGTCATTGCCGGTTGCGGTGGTGCATAAATCGGCTGTGGTGGCACCTGCTCCTGCATCTGCGGCTGCCCCATCATCTGCGGCTGTGGCTGTGCTACCTGTGGTTGTCCCTGCATCATCTGCGGCTGATACCGCTGTGGCTGTGGTGCAACCGGCATTCCCTGTAACTTCTGCGCTTCCATCTGCTTTGGTGCCTTTTTCTTCTTATGTTTTTTAATCGGATTCAGCTTACTTGCCGCCATTCGTAAGAAAAAGAAACTAAGCAATCCACTGATGATCACATTCACCGGAATCCATGCATATGACAGAATCGGCGTGATCACTCCAAACATATCTGCTTCTCTTAAAATCTCCGCTATAGATGTCAGGTTCATCACCCGCATCATATAATCAAAAAATCCGGTCAACGGTGTCAGGATCATAATAAACGGCGTTGGTCCGAAGTTCGGATCCGGCGGGTTCATCATCTGGTCTGTCACAGCCGCATAAGCAATCGCCTCGACTCCCAGGACTCCGCCACAGATAATCAGCGGAAGAAACAGAACTCCAAACTCGATCAGAAATGTCATTACGATGGATGCTATTGTCTTCTTAAACGCACTGGAGCAGAACACACCGATACTGCCTACTAATACTGCCACTACCAAAATCATCACAATAAATCCAAGCAGTGCGAACCAGTTCAGACCGCCAAGCACGAAAGAAATCGCCATGATCGGTATACTTGTAACAATAAACATAATAAAATTTGACAGGGATGCCAGAAGCTTTCCCCATACAATAGCAAACGGTTTCTCCGGTGTCGTCAGCATGATCTCCAGAGTCTGTTTCTCACGTTCTCCGGATATCGAACCTGCTGATAAAATCGGAACGATCAGAAGTGTGATTGCAAGCTGTGTCCATCCGATCACCGGAAAGATATACAGGTAACCGGAAAAGTCAATCGCATCACCGTTGCTGCTGAACGCACCGGATATTCCACCAACCGCATTTACACTGAAGATCATAACAACTGCGATCAGCGCCAGTACAATATTATAAAACATCAGTGCCAGAGGAATCTTAATACTTCTGGAGCCTAAGCGTAATTCCTTTCTTAAAATCGGATTCATTTTCTTTTTTGTATGACTCATCGTTTTTCACCCCCTGTAATCTCAAGGAAGAGTGTTTCCAGATTGCCTTCCTCTCTGTGGAATCCGCTGACTTTCACGCCACTTAAGATCAGATTACTCAAAAGCTGCGCCATATCTGCTTCTTCACCGCAGAATGCAATAATGATCTCGTTATCACGGATTGATAATTTCTGTACCTGCGGAGTCTGTCTTAAAATCTGGATTGCCTGATCCTTATTCTCCAGGATCTGAATGGTAAGCGGATTCGCCTGTCTGGACTGTCTGGTGATCTCCTCTACCTTTCCGTTTGCAATCAGGTTGCCTTTCTCCATCACACCGATGCTGGTACACATCTCTCCCAGCTCCGGCAGAATATGGGAACTGATAATAATGGTCTTTCCCATAGAGCCTAAGTTCTTCATGATCTCTTTCAGTTCAAATCTGGCTCTCGGATCCAGACCGGATGCCGGCTCGTCCAGAATCAGAAGCTGTGGATTATGAATCAGCGCTCTTGCTACACATAACCGCTGCTTCATACCTCTTGACAGTCCATCCACATAGGAATCCGCCTTATCCGATAAATTCACCAGATCCAGCAGTCCCAGTGATGTTTTGCGGACAGTTTCTCCGTCAATCCCATACATGGAGCCGTAAAAGTCCATATATTCCATCACCTTAAAATTATCATAAACACCGAAGAAATCCGGTACATAACCTACTTTCCGTTTGATCAGTTCATTATGGTTCAGGGAGTCGATTCCATCCACGTATACCTCTCCCCAGTCTGCCTGAAGCAGACCGCAGATAATTCGCATAGTTGTTGTCTTTCCTGCTCCGTTCGGCCCTACAAAGCCGAATATCTCGCCCTTGTCAATGTGGAGGTTTAAGTTATTCAGTGCACGATATTTACCATATGTCTTTGTCAGATTTCGAATCTCAACCATTATTTTTCACCCCCAATCAGAGAAATTACAGGTGCATGACAGTTACCATTGCCGCTTCCGTCTACATATCGAATCTTCATCCAACCGTTTTCATCAATATAAGGTACCAGATCCGTTACCTCATCTGTATTTATAAATACCTGTTCATACTGACTGCTCTCGCAATTATACAGCCATACCTCTGCCTCTTCATCTGAGTAATAATCAGCGTATAATTCATCATCGGAGGATCCGGTATCTGTAGAATCCGTATGTTTCCGAAGCAATGCGCCGTTCAGGTTCAGCTTACCGAAATCATACAAGACATTCATTTCCGTTTCACCATACATATACCGTTCATTATCATCATAAAGGATATCATATCCATCCGGATATATGTTCCGGTCATAGGAAATGTTATTACCGCCCACCATATACTGGTTAATATCCGAAATAAAGGTCGTATAGCCCCGATACTCCTCCGGTACTTCTGTAAAATAGGAAACCGCTACCTGGGAAGAATAGACCTTTCCGGCCTTCTCCGATAACAGATCCTCAGAATACCCTTCTACCATACCGAATACCATGCCCTGATTCAGATCCAGCGTGTTCTGCTTCTCATTCATGATTTTATAAATATTCTGATTCTGAACTGCTTTCTTATAGCTTTCGTTTCCCTGAAAGAACCACCGTTCTGACGGTGGATTTTTCATCCATTCCTCACAGTCATAGGAAAGAGAACCGATTCCTTTATTATCTGCTTTCTCAATAGTCTTGGTCTCGCCGTTCTTCATATCTCCCAGGACACAGTAGATATCGTTATAACAAAAGACAACATTCTTCAGATCATATCCGGTCTGGTTTGTAACATCACCTTCCACATCGGACAGAGTGCAATTCAGATTCAGGGCAAACCCCTCTGCCTGAATCGGCTCACTCTTCTTTATCAATACATTATAGGATGTAAATGGCTGTCCCTTATTTACGTTTATGGAAAGTCTGTCCGCATCCTCCAGAACTGCGTAATTATAATTGGTCGTTCCAAGACTGGAGTAGTCATAATTACTGTCCCCCCAGGTTGTAACACTGCTATATCCTTCTGCCAGCGGCATACTGTAGCTTGCCGCTTTCGGACTTTGCATGGTCACATACGCCCGTGTTTCCAGCGTACTTCCGCTATACTCCAGAATCTCTACAGCATCCATAAACGGACGATGGATCCGATATATCATACTCGTTCCGAATACAACTACCGTGAATCCGGCAGCTATGATCGGAATTATAATCCACATCTTTTCCCGCTTGTCCTTCGCTTTCAGTATCAGATATACGATCGGACCAATTGCAAGTACATAAACAAGGAAAATTGCCGCATATAATAACGGATTCGGTCGTTTGTTGCCATCCGAACTGTTTACAGCACTCTGCATCTTCCACTCACTGTATGGTTCTGAATCTCCCTGTATCATATCTTCATAGTTTTCTGAATTTCCGGCCTTTGCGAGAATATTCGATGCCAGAATTCCCCGGTCCCGCATACTGACAATCGGCTCCATTGCCAGATCATAATCCAGCATTACAATCGTTCCCTTGGATCCGTAACCGGTCTTCCACGCAGATGCTCCCGGTGCAATATTGTTCTGAATATCTTCCCAGCCACAGCTGCTTAAATCCGCTGCATCCACCTGTACTGCATCGTCTTCGCTGCTTCCGGCAACAAACAATCTCTTCTTGCTCAAGCTGCCGATCGTTACCGGACAGGCATTACCTTGAAATGCTTCCAGAACCGTAGATGCTTTCGATCCGGTTCCCAATATCAGGATCCCACCATCGTTCACCCAGCTTAAAATCGCCTGCACCTGCTTATCGGACAGCTGTGATGTATTGTAATTATCGATCAGGATATAATGACAAGTCGATAATCCTTCTCCGTTTTCCGGAAGAGTCGAAGCATTTAATTGAATCATTTTAGAGGAAACAATGCCGCTTCCGGTGCTGACAGATACTGCATCAAAATAATTCAGTCCTGTATAATCATCACTCAATACACCAATAATTGCCTCATTTCCTACCTGGATCGTAGTAACCTTTTCCTGCGCCGAATACAGGATTTTATCTTTGTCATTTACCAGTTCTACTCGCAGAAATGTAGCATTGGAAATATTCGGGATCAGTATGGATGCAGTCTTGGCACCGCCACTCGGAATTACTATAGAATGCTCATATGCAACGGCCTCCTGATCATAGTCACACGGAACGATCACTCGGATCTTACCGCTGAAATCTTTACCGGAATTAGAGGCATTCACTGTGATCGGAACTGATTTTCCCTGAAAAACAACCCCATCCAGCCCGGTTTCTACCGTTACATTAAAATCCGGATTACTGACATCCTTATCCTTCTCTTCTTCTGCAGCTGCCGTGCCTGCCGGAATCAAAACTACCATCAGTACTGCCAGAAGAATACTCACCCATAGTCGCTTCTTTTTCATCCTTGCTTCCATCCTTTCTATACTGTCGGGAGCAGAACTTCAAATACAGTTCCGCCTTCATCGGAACGAACGCGAATCATTCCGTTATGCATATCAAATATATTTTTAGCTATCGCCAGTCCCAGACCGGTACCGCCTTCTTTGCTGGACCTGGATGCGTCTCCGCGGTAAAACTTATCAAATATCTTATCTAAATCCTTCGGAGCGATCAGTCTTCCGTAATTAATGATTGAAACTCTTACCCTATGCGTCTCCGGATAATTCTGAATCTCAATCTGAATCTGCTTACCTTCCGCGCCATACTTGATCGCATTTCCCATCAGATTGCCGAAAGCTCTGGCAAGCAGTTCCCCATCACCATCAATATAAATCTTTTCCGGAGGGAATACCGTATAGCACTCCAGATGTGCCTCCATAAGACTCGGATAAAATTCATCCAGGATCTGTTCCATAAACTGCTTTAAATCTAACCGACTCTTTGTAATTACCATCTTGTTTTTCTCATATCTGGTAAAATCAAACAAATCCGTAACCAGTCCTTCCATCCGCACTGCCTTATCATATGCAATATGGAGGTATTTCTTTTCTGTTTCTTTATCCAACTGTTCCGGATTCTGTAAAAGATTCAGATACCCGAGAATAGAAGTCAGCGGTGTCCGCAGATCATGCGCCACATTGGTGATCAGTTCATCCTTCACATGTTCTGCCTCCCGTTCCTTAGCTATCGTTGTCTTTAATTCCATCTGCATAGCATTCACGGCAATTGCAAGATCTTCCAGCTCACCAAACGGCCGGATCGGAATCTTGGTTTCCAGATCTCCGTTTTTAATTCGTTGCACACCGCTGATGATTTCCCGGAAATAATTAACCATGGGAGCTGTCATTACAATGTAATATACAAAAAAACAAAATACCGTTATAATTGCCAGAAGCCACCAGATACCCGGCTCTGTTTGTCTCATGATCGTAAAAATATCTTCCGGTGTCCCTACCAATGATCTTTTTAATGTAATCCTTGCCAGATTCCATTTCACCAGCTGAATAAATGCTATCACACTGATATCTGACAGAAACGTAAGTATACAGCTGATGATGGCATATCCTGCCAATTGTACCCGAAAACTTTTTAAAATATTAAGCTTCAATTTTATATCCAACTCCCCATACGGTTTTTATCAGAGATGGATTCTTCGGGTCATCTTCTATCTTCTCCCGCAGTCTCCGAATATGCACCATCACGGTATTGTTTACCTCGTAAACCTGTTCCTTCCATACCTGTTCAAAAATCTCATCCGTGCTATATACCCGGTTCGGATGTCCGGCCAGCAGGCAGAGGATCTCGAACTCAATCGGTGTCAGCGCCAGTTCTTCATCTCTGCGCTTTACCCGGTGAGAGGACTTGTTGATTTCCAGATCCCGGACTGTGATCATATCCGGACTTGCCGAAACTCCCTGAATCGCCTGATAACGCTTCAGCTGTGATTTTACACGTGCCGTCAGCTCCAACGGATTAAACGGCTTCGTTACATAATCATCTACACCGGTACCAAATCCCAGGATTTTATCCATGTCCGCAGTCTTCGCACTCAGCATGATGATTGGAATATTACTGGTTCTCCGAATCCGTCTGCAGGTCTCCATTCCATCCATCTTCGGCATCATGACATCCAGAATGATCACCCGAATTTCCGGATGTTCCTTTAACTTCTCTAAGCACTCCTCGCCATCATAAGCCTTAATCACATCAAACCCATCATTATTCAGGTAGATTTCTACCAGATCTGCGATTTCCTGTTCATCATCTACTACTAAAATTGTCGCCATTTCTATTCCCCCGAAAATATGATTCTTTCCTCTGTTATCGTATCACAAAAGAATCTGCCGTACCTTACGAACTTCTTACGATTTCTTAATGTATCCCTTATTGTATCCGGTCATTTTATATACGGAAGATGCTGTTTCCGATAAATTCACGCAGGATGGAATTATTCGGGACAGCCTGACCATCGATTCCAAGGAAATAATCCAGAAACTTTAAAAGCCTCTTTGCCTCCTGATACTCCGGTGCATCATGCGAGATTGCGAACAACAGTGGTTCCGCATACTGCTTGATAACACTCAGCTCATAGATCAGCGCAGAATTAAACATTACATCCGCTTCCTCCTGATATGGAAAAATATTATTCTCTTCTCCGCGTCGTACAGAATGCCACATTGCGATCGTATCCTGTGCGGAGTTCCCTCTGGTACGTGCATCTCTTACGATCCGGCGGATCAGCCGTCCGTCGGTGGTCGAGATCCGATTATGCTGGTCAATATTTAAACTGGTCAGCGCACTGATGTAAATCTTAAACTTACTTTCCTCCGGAAGCTGTGCCGACATCTTCGGATTCAATCCATGGATTCCCTCTATAACCAATACATCTCCGGTCCGGAGCTGCTTATAATCTCCCTTATACTCCCGTCTTCCGGTATGAAAATTAAACCGCGGCAGCTCTACGGTCTCTCCGGCCAGCAGGCGACTCATATCGGAATTAAACTGTTTCATATCAATCGCTTCAATACATTCGAAATTATAATTACCGTCTGCGTCCTTCGGTGTGTCTTCCCGATTGACAAAGTAATCGTCCAGTGCGATTGGATGCGGACGCATACCATATGCCCGCAGCTGGATACTCAGACGATGGGAAAAGGTCGTCTTGCCGGAGGAGCTCGGTCCTGCGATCAGTACAATCTGCTTACCGTCCCGTTCAATCTTTTCCGCAATCTCTGCAATCTTTTTCTCCTGTAATGCTTCCTGCACCAGAATCAGATTCTCCATATCTCCGGATGCAATCACATCATTTAAAGCGCCTACGGTATCGACATTCAGCATCTGGCTCCAATCCTCGGATTCCTTCAGCACCCGGAACAGCTTCTTCTGTGGTTCAAACGGTGCCAGTGTCTCCGGCTCCTGCATAGTCGGCATCTGAAGTACAAATCCGGCACTATAAAGAATCAGATCAAAGCAATGGATATATCCGGTACTTGGCACCATGTATCCGTAATGATAATCCTTATAATCCTCAATACTATACAGATTGGTCGCAGAAACCCGGCGATACTGGAATAATCGCACCTTATCCTCCATTCCTTCTGCTGCAAACTGTTTCATTGCCTGATCGGTGCTGATACTCTCTTTTTTAATCGGAATATCTTCCCATATCAAATCCTTCATTCTCCGTTTAATCGTAAACAACAGATCCTCACTGATTCCATCCGGAAGTCCCTCGATCTCACAATAGTAGCCATCTCCCATAGAATACATCACGCGGACCTGAATATCCTTGGAATGCTCCATAACATCATCAATTGCCTTCAGCATCAGAAGCGTTGCACTCCGCTTATAAGACTGGAACCCAATCTCATCTGCCACAGTCAGGAATTGGATTTCTGTACCGTCCTGTACCTTCTTATGCAGCTCACATAATTTCCGGTTCATATATGCCAAAACGATATCATGCTTTTCACGCTCCTGATATCGTTCAGCTAATTCCAGCAGTGTAATTCCTTCCTCCAGTGTTACCTGCTCACCATATACCTTTACTGTAATTTCGCCCATAATAATACCTCCTAAATTTGTTTCCGGTCTTTTCTTTATAAATAATATGTCTACAGAATCGTAACCGGACTTCCTGTATCCAGACAGGTGATCTGCAGCTGTTCCTCCCCGGCCTCTTTCAGCTTCTCCCGCAGATATCCAGCCATAAATTCTATAAATATATGCTCCAGTCCATAATGCGTGGCATCCATAATTACCAACCCCATATCGACTGCATCAATCCCTTCATGGTGTCCGATGTCCCCGGTGATCAGAATATCTGCCTTCTGTTTCAGTGCATTTTCGATTTCACTTTTTCCGGACCCTGGGCAAACCGCCACTTTTCTTACTTTTTTCGTTATATCTCCATATACTGTCACATTTTTCAAATCAAACTGTTCTTTTACCTTTTCTGCCAGCAGACGTACCTCCACAGCCTCTTTCAGCAATCCGGTCCTACCAATTCCTTCCGGCTGTCCGTCTATCACCGTAGTCACATCCAGCGGCACCGTCTCTGTCAGCTCCAGCTTCTCCGCTGCCAACTCTGCCATGCCACCTTTAATATCAAAATTCGTATGCATTGCATAATAAGCAATCCGATTCGATGCGAGTGCAAGGATTCTCCGTCCGATCATGGAATGATTATTAATCTGCTTCACCGGTTTAAATATCATAGGATGATGTGTCAGGACCAGATCTGCCTGAAGCTCCACTGTCTGTTTGATCACAGAATCCGAAGCATCCAGTGCGATCACAATCCGTTTAATCTCCTGTTCATCATCCCCTACCAGCAGACCTACATTATCCCATTCTTCTGCATATGTGACCGGAGATATTTCCTCCAGCCACTCCAGAATCTTCTTTAATCTCATAATTACCGTTGTGCCTCCCTGTTCTGTTCCAGGAGCAGTCTCACTTCTTCCAGCCGTTCTACGGCTTTTCGGGTGTTCTCCCGTTCCAGTCGTCTGCAGATAGTTTCATACTGCTTTTCTTCCTGTTTTAAATATTCTTCAAATATCACGCATCTGTCACGAAGCAGACATGCACCATACTGATATTCTAACGGTCTTTCATATGTTTCTTTTCCGGGTTTCGCCTGAATAACCGTATAGTATTTGCCTTCTTCTTTTACCATAGCTTCCTGTGTGATTTTCCATCCGCTTTTATGTAAATATCTCCGAACCTCCGGTATCTCCGACTGTGGCTGCAGCACTAATGTCTGCACCCGGTCAAGGCTTTCCCGTCCATTTTCTAAAATACGGATCATAAGCGGTCCACCCATGCCTGCAATTACAATTTCCTGCACCTCTCCCGGCTGCAGTTTTTCCAGTCCGTCCGACAACCGGCACTGTATCTGCCCGGTCAGATGCTCTCGTTCAATATGCTCCTGTGCCCGTGATAACGGTCCCTGTCTCACATCCATGGCAATGACCGCTCCTGCTATTTTCCTTCGTATCAGTTCTATGGACACATATCCATGATCACAGCCTATATCTGCTGCCGCAGAGCAGGTTTCGGCCATAGCCACGACCTGCTCCATTCTGAGCGAAAGTTCCATACTTCATTACTCCTCCAGGAAATCCTTTAACTTCCGGCTTCTGCTCGGATGACGAAGCTTCCGCAGTGCCTTTGCTTCAATCTGACGGATTCGCTCTCTTGTAACATTGAACTCCTTACCTACTTCCTCCAGAGTTCTTGCACGTCCATCATCCAGTCCAAAGCGCAGTCTCAATACCTTCTGCTCACGATCGGTTAATGTATCCAGAACCTCAACCAGCTGTTCTTTTAACAACGTAAATGCAGCCGCATCTGCCGGCACCGGTACATTCTCATCCTGAATAAAATCGCCCAGATGACTGTCTTCCTCTTCACCGATCGGAGTCTCTAATGACACCGGCTCCTGAGAAATCTTCAGGATCTCACGCACCCGCTCTACCGGCATATTCATTTCCTTTGAGATTTCTTCCGGAGACGGTTCTCTGCCCAATTCCTGTAACAGCTGTCGCTGCACGCGTACCAGCTTATTAATAGTCTCTACCATATGAACCGGAATACGGATCGTTCTCGCCTGATCCGCAATCGCTCTGGTGATTGCCTGACGGATCCACCAGGTTGCATATGTGGAGAACTTATATCCCTTCTGGTAATCAAACTTCTCTACAGCCTTGATCAGACCCAGATTTCCTTCCTGGATCAGGTCTAAGAACAGCATACCTCTTCCGACATACCGTTTTGCAATACTGACTACCAGACGCAGGTTCGCCTCTGCCAGCTTCTTCTTTGCCCGTTCGCCCTCCGGTCCGCCTTTTTCCATTAATTTGGCCAGCTCGATTTCCTCTTCGGCACTCAGAAGCGGTACCTTACCGATTTCCTTCAGGTACATACGAACCGGATCCTCGATGCTGACACCTTCCGGAATAGAGATATCGATCTGCTCTACCTCTCCGTCATCCATGTCATCAAACGGAATATCCTCCGGCTCCTCTTCTGTCATTGAAAGCACATCAATATTATTAGCCTCCAATGTATCATAGATCACTTCCATCCTCTGCTCATTTAAATCAACACCGGTGAAATGACCAAGCACTTCTTTATCTTCCAGAACATTTTTCTTTTTCTTTGCCACTTCGATCAGTGATTTTAACTGCTCCTCAAACTTTGCGTCCATGTCCTTCTTCTCTTCTTTTACTTCCATGGTTTTCCATCCTTCCGTTTCATAATGATATTTTAACCGCACTCCAGAGAAATATTCCAATTCGGAATCTGTCCTCTTTGGCTGATTAAATCCTGTAGTTTACTATAATCCTGCAAATGTGCCAGTTGATTCTTAATACTCTCTTCCTTCACCTTCTGCACAATTTCAGTAATTATCAAAGAATTATCCTCCGGCGACGGCTCTATCTGCAGTGTCGTCTGCAATACAGAAGCCACCCGCATCTGTTCCTCCATATCCTCATACTGGTTGATCAGCAAAGCCGGATTAACCGCTCCGGTTGTTTCATATTGTTCAAACAGCTGCTCTGCCAGCCGGTGATACGGCTCATCCACAAAATCCTCCGGCGTGATCTTCTCTCTCAACTGTGGAAAGAGCTGTGCCGGATAATTCACAAGCCAGGTCAGAAGCAGTCTCTGTGGCTGTTGCTTGCGTTCTTCCAGCCGCTCCCGCTTTCTTGTATCCTGTGGTGTTTCTTCCTGAACTGCCGCCTGATATTGCTTCCGTTCCATCTGATACTTTCCATATCGATTCACAGAATCCGTCAGTTTCTTTTTATCGATAAAATATTGATTGGCAATTGCCTCAATATAATTATCCCGTTCCAATGGATCCTTCAGCACAGAAACCAGCTTCACTACTTCCTGTTGAAACTGTGTCCGTCCCTCCGGATCCTGCTGATTATAATTTCCGGCAGCGATTCGCACCTGAAACATCAGACTGCTCTCTGCCTGTGCAATCCGCTTTTCAAACTCCTCAGCGCCCAGATTCTTCATGAACTCATCCGGATCTTTATACGGCTGCATATTGATCACTCTCGCAGAGATTCCGACTTCCCGCAGGATCGGAATCGCTTTCTGTGCCGCATTGACTCCGGCACCATCACTGTCATATGCCAGATATACCTTATCGGTATAGCGTTTGAGCAGCATTGCCTGCTGAATGGTAAATGCCGTTCCCAGTGAAGCAGTCGCATTATCAAAACCCGCCTGATGCATAGAAATGACATCCATATACCCCTCACAGAGGATATAGCCTTCCCGCTTCGATCTCCGTGCCAGATGGAAACCGTACAAGTGCCTGCGTTTCTCGTAAATTTTGGTTTCCTGCGAATTAACGTATTTCGGCAATCCATCACCCATTACACGTCCGCCGAAGCCGATCACCTTTCCGTTCAGATCCATGATCGGAAACATGACCCGGTTCCAGAACACATCTCCGGCACCATGCTTTTCATCAAACCGCACCAGCCCGGAATCCTTTAACAGCTCGTCCGAATATCCTTTCTGCTTCAGATATTTATACAGATCGTCCCGATACATCCGGGAATATCCCAGTCCGAAATTCCGGATCGTATCCTCCGACAATCCACGTTCCGTCAAATAATTTCTTGCCGGCTCACCGTCCTTCATACGCAGGGCATAGTAGAAATACCCGGCTGCCATCTTATTGATTTCCCGTAAAGCACTATTGTAATCTGCTTCCATCCTCTCCCGTTCGGTCATCTCCCGCTTCGGAAGTACCACACCGGCCCGGTCTGCCAGAAACTCCACTGCTTCCGGAAATGTATAATTCTCATACTGCTGCAGAAATGTATAGACTGTTCCGGCCGCTCCACAGCCGAAGCAATGATATAGCTGCTTATCCCGGCTCACATGAAAGGACGGTGTCTTCTCATTGTGGAACGGGCAGCATGCTGTATATGTATTTCCTTTTTTCTTTAAACTGACATAAGAATTGATCACGTCCACAATATCATTTCTGGATCGCACCTCTTCTATCAGATCTTCTGAATAAAACATAGCTTCCTCCTTATCCCCGCCATGCTTTTGGAACAAATATGTCCTCAAATGTATGAACTGCATAGGAATCCGTCATACCTGCGATATAATCACAGACTACAACCTCTGTCTTCTCCCCTTCCTGCGTCATCTGCAGATATTCCTCCGGGAGATCCTTCGCATTCTCATAGTAATGCCAGAACAACTGCCGGATCATCGACTCTGCCCGAACTTCTTCCCCCTTTGCCTTCGGATTAAAATATACATTTTGAAACATATACTCCCGCAATTCTTTCATTGCCATCTCAATCCGTTCTGACATCATGATCACCGGTTCACCTTCACTGTTCCGGACAATATCATGGATCATCGAATTGATCCGGTCTCTGGTCGTATGCCCCAGAACCTCTGTGCATTCCCGCGGAAGATCTTCTTCTGAAATGATCCCTGCGCGCATCGCATCATCAATATCATGATTAATATATGCTATCTTATCCGCAAATCTTACTACCTTTCCTTCCATCGTAGACGGCATACAACTGGACCGGTGATTCAGAATTCCATCCCGGACTTCCCATGTCAGGTTCAGTCCCTGCCCCTTTTTCTCCAGCTTCTCTACCACACGGATACTCTGCTCGTTATGATGGAACATCGCTTTCGGTGCACCATTTGTATCAAATAATTTTTTCTGATATTCTTCTGTTCCTTTTAAACCGGCATCCGCCAGTTCTATTTCCTGTAAATCCCATAAAGCAGCACTCAAAGCCCGCTCTCCCGCATGTCCGAACGGAGTATGTCCCAGATCATGTCCGAGTGCGATCGCCTCCGTCAAATCTTCATTTAACCGCAACGCTCTGGCAATCGTTCTGGCATTCTGCGCAACCTCTAATGTATGTGTCAATCTGGTTCGATAATGGTCTCCCTCCGGTGACAGAAACACCTGTGTCTTATCCTTTAGCCTGCGAAATGATTTGGAATGTATGATTCTGTCTCGGTCTCTCTGATAGATCGGTCTCAAATCACATTGAGGCTCTTCCACATCCCTGCCACGGGATTCACTGCTCAATGATGCATAACAGCTTAAGTATTTATGTTCCCACTGCTCCTGCTTCTCACGAATTGTCATAAGTCAGATGCCTCCCTCCTGTATTCTCCGTATTTCTATTCAAACATCTGATATTTTTCAAATTTCTCAGCCTATTATAATTATTCTACATGTTTTGGCATTTCCCTTTTTTTATTTTAAAATCCCAAAAGAGCAGGCAAAGCTGCCTGCTCCCTTGTGAAAAATAATATGTAGTTTTTTGATAAGCGGATTAACCCTTAACAGAACCTACGGCAACACCCTGGATAATATATCTGGAAAGAATCAGATATACAACTACTACAGGGAGAATTGATAATACCATCGCCATATAAATCTTACCATTATCAAATGATGTGAAATCTGCTGCTCTTAACTTAGCAATAACGATTGGTAATGTAAATAACTTCTGAGATCTGATGATCAAGTTTGGAGTGAAGTAATTGTTCCAGTTTGAAACGAATGCGAAAATTGCCTGTACTGCAATCGCCGGTTTCATAATTGGAAGTACAATCGCATTAAAGGTCTTAAACTCATTAGAACCATCAATACGAGCTGCTTCAACGATTTCCAATGGCAGTGAGCCCTGCATATACTGTAACATGAAGAAGTATACAACAGGTGCTGCGATTGTCGGCACGATCAACGGAATATAATTATCCAATAAACCGAAGGTCTTCATCAAATCATAGAAACCAAGTGCGGTAACCTGTGAAGGGATCATCATAACTGCCAGAATAAATGTCTGGATTGCTCTTCTTCCCTTAAAATCATATGCATGAACTGCATATGCTGTCAAGGTAGAAGCATAGGTAGTTAAACCTGCACAGCATGCTGAGATAATTACAGAGTTCAACAGACCTCTTAAAATCGGGATACTTGGATCCTTCAGGGTGTTTACTAAGTTCTTACCGAACCAGCTGCCCGGAAGCACCAGCAGTCCCTTTGCAATCTCTTCATGCTTGTGACTGGAATTAATTAACATTACATACAGAGGGAATAAACAGATAATTGCTAACAATATCAATACGATATAACGAACAACCTTTTTCCGTACTACATGTGCATGATAACTTTTTTCATCATTTATATTAGCCATTTTATCTCCTCCCTTCTAGTATTCATCCGATTTCGTATTGATTCGGAAAACAATATAACTCAATATACCCGTGATGATAAACAGAACTACCGATAATGCACCGGAACGTCCGTAATCCTTTGAGTATAAGAAGTTGTTCAACCACATGATCATAGTCATAGATGTACGATTCGGGTTACCAAAACCATTTGTTAAAATCTGTGGTACATCGAACATCTGCAGACCACCAATCATAGATGTAATAAATACATAAATGAAGATTGGCTTTAACAGTGGCATTGTGATCTTTGTAAATATCTGTCCGGAAGTAGCACCATCAACATTCGCCGCTTCAAACAGAGATGTATCAATACCCATAATACCGGCCATCAACATGATAGTAGTATTACCGAACCACATTAAGAAGTTCATTAAACCTACTAATCCACGAACTCCCCATACTGTTTCCAGGAATTTAATCGGTGTTCCACCCAGACCTGCAATCAAACCGTTTACAGGACCTGCTGTTGAGAACAGGGAATAAAAGAGCATTGAAAATGTTGCTGCCATAATCAGGTTAGGCAGATAAATAACCGTCTTAAAGAACTGTTCGCCCTTTAAGCGGATCTGGGTATCGGCAAACCATACACCCAGTAATAATGAAATCAAAATCTGTGGAACAAAACCAATCACCCACATGATCATTGTATTCAAAAAATATCTTGGCAAATCGCCGCTGAAAATTGTCAAATAATTCTGTATGCCAACGAAGTTAGGCCCAACCTGTGTAAATCCATCCATATACATTTCAAAAAAGCTTCGATATACTGTGTTGATCAACGGTACTAGGTTGAACACGGTATATACGAGGAAGAACGGCATTAGGAAGATATAGCCCCACTTAGTATAGCTGACAACCTTGCTTTTTTTAACTGCTGCCATACTATTTCTCACCTCACATCATATTTTCATAGACCAAATAAGGTCAAAAAACGTGCCTGCCTTTCAAAGACAGGCACGTTTGTAGCTACCTTTTAATTATAAATACTACTCCAATGTAATATCTTAGTTAGCTGGTGCGCTTAACTTTGGCCACTGCTCTGTTACAGTGTTGTAGAAGTTCTGAAGTGCCTGCTCCTTTGTTGCTGTACCTGTGAAGTAATCAGCAATAGCTGTCTGGTAAGACTCGATCATCTGATCGTATGGAGTCATGTTCTTAACTTCGATTGCATCAGCTGCGCTCTTGCAGAATTCGAAGTAGTTCTCGCACTCTAACCAATCTCTACCGGTTGAAGGATTCTCAGATGCAACTGCATCAGCTGCCTTCTTGTTGTTAGGGAAGTTCAGCTCATCCTTAGCGATCTCTGTAGCAACATCAACATCTGCTGTCATCTTGTACATGATCTCATATGCTAAATCCTTGTTAGAGCAGTTAGCACCTGCACATAACCAAGTACCACCCCAGTAGTAAGCATCTGGGCCCTGGCAGATATTCCACTTAACGTCGCCCTGAACCTGCTCGTTCATAGACCAGATCAGGTACCATGTACATCCGAAGTAACCGAAGTTACCCTCACGGAAACCGTTCTTCCATTCGTCACTATTCCACATAGCGCCGCCCTTCATGTATCCGTTATCATACCAACCCTTAGCCATCTCTGTCCACTCATCGATCTCAGCTGGAACAGAAATAACATCGTCCTGTACCCAAGGGGTAGAACGCTTAGCGTTGAATACACGAGAACCTTCCTGATAGTCAGTTACCATTGTGTAACCAGCGTCTTTCATCTTCTTAGCTGTTGTTTCGAATGCATCCCAATCCTTAACAGCTTCCTGAACTGTCTCAGGATCTCTTGCGCCTAATACTTCCTCAGCGATATCTGCATTGTAAATGAAGAATCCAGGAGCTGCCTGCCATGAAACACCTCTTACTACGCCATCAGCATCAGTTACAACTTCGTTAGTGTATGAATAGTAGTTAGACAGATCATCATCTGTGAAACCTAATTCCTTAACGTCCATTGCTGCTGAAAGGTACTTTGTAGCATAGTCAGCTTCTACTAAGAACATATCTACCTGTGAGCCATCGTTCAAAGCTTCATCCAGCTTGTTCTGATAGTTCATGTTAGCGTTCTCGTTCTCGATGAAGTTGATACGTGTACCATCATCCATAACACCGCCCATGTGATCTTCATCAGCTGTGTAACCTGGCATATGATTTGCCATTAAGTCTCTGAACTCATTGTTCCATACATAGATGTTGAATGTTTCACCGTTGCTTGCTGCGCCGTCTTCAGAAGAAGCTTCTTCACTTGAGTTATCATCTACTGATGCTGTAGATGCGTCAGCACCGTTACTGCATGCACATAATGATAATCCCATAGCTGCTGCTAAAGATAAGGCTAAAACTTTCTTGAATTTTTTCACGAAAAAACCCTCCTTTAAAATGTGTGTGTGTTAGTCTCTTGAGGCTCATCGTGACTTAAACTCGTCTTCCATATGTAATTATATGTATCCCCGTCTAAGTCTTATGTACCTACTTGGACTTCGTGATATTGTTGCTCTCTGCAACTTACATTTGTTATTATAGGACAAAGTGCCTAATATATCAAGTGCTTTTTTGCATTTTTTAGATTCATTGCACATTTTCTTTGTTTATTTTGGGGATGCTAATTGC
>ERZ1034719.178-NODE-178-length-44619-cov-30.345234_pt1 | contig 44619 bp, 34 predicted proteins | sample MGYA00520703_ERZ1034719 | MGnify/ENA primary metagenome ERZ1034719 (study PRJEB33766, sample SAMN09781716) | gut metagenome | biome: gut microbiome | host: Homo sapiens | place: Madagascar | study: EMG produced TPA metagenomics assembly of the PRJNA485056 data...
GTCAGGACTCTCGCTGTAACGTCAGTCAAGTCCTGTCCCTGTTTCATTATGTTCAGGTCGTAGTCCGGTCTGACATCGAATATCGTAAGAACCTGATCCAACATTTCTCTGTGCTGACCAGTTACGCAGACGATTGTGTTAAAATCTTCCGGGTGATTCTGGAACTCTTTCACCAAAGGGCACATTTTGATTGCCTCCGGACGAGTTCCGAAGACCAGCATAATAGTTTTCATATATTGATTATCTTTTGTTTAAATTCAATTTATCTATACCTACAATGTGACTTCAGTTCCCAACCTTCCCTCAAAGTAATACCGATCCAGAATATTAAGAATTCGGTTAGAGTCACCAATAGATCCACAACATCCTGGTTCTCGGCATATAGTGATAACACTTGATTTCTCTATCAAATACCTAAGGAATCTATTCTGTTTGCTTCCCCAAGGGTATTTTTTATTAAAGATTCTTTCTGTCCAGCCATGTGTCCCGTCGTCACTGATAGAGATAGTAAAATAATCGAGATCAAAATCCAAGACAAAGTCATTTTTTAAAGACAACGAATAAGTATCATCGTAACTTTTTGCTATACCGAAAAAATCTCGTATATCTCGATATTCTTTTACTTTAAATGCGTCTCCAAGTTTTCCTCGATTTCCAAGTTCATACTCAAGATTTCCACATAACTCAAATACATTATGTACACCTCCATCCTCTGATCTGAATAGACCATTAAAATCTTGAATATTGCTATTATTTCTATTTCCTATATTTACAACATCCCCAACCAAGTCCAATTCCATTGCGGTTGTAAGCCACCCTCCATCATCAATATCCTGATCATAATCAACAAAAGCACTGAATTGTTTTGGAGTTGCTTCACTGAGGCCATTAACCCCTATCTTGTCCAGAAGTATAGATTTCTTTTCACAAGGGGCTGCATCATCGTGAGCATCAAAGTAAATTAGATTTGGACGTTCAATATATTTTCTCAAAGCGAATAAGACATTTAGCAACCACCTATGATCTTCATACAATACAATTGCTTGTCCATAGGGGCTCTTACGCATCAAGACATTGACCCTCCCATAGATGTCGCCATGTATTTTATCATACAATTTATTGCAATCCATAAGAATCTCCTATCGACATTAAATCAGAACTTCCGCCAAACCATCTTATTGACGACGCCGACATAAGATTGGATGATTTTCACGACCTTCGTGGAGACGTTCTCGTCGGTGTAGTCCGGGACAGGGGTGCCGTAATCTTGGTTGCGGACTAGTCCCACCGCAGTGTCCACGCTTTGGAGGAGACCTTTCTCGTCAATTCCGGAAAGTATGAAGCAGGCTTTGTCGAGGGCTTCGGGGCGCTCGGTGCTGGTGCGGATGCAGACTGCCGGGAACGGATGGCCTACGCTGGTGAAGAAACTGGACTCTTCAGGGAGGGTGCCGCTGTCGGAGACTACCGCGAAGGCGTTCATCTGAAGGCAGTTATAGTCGTGGAAGCCGAGAGGTTCGTGCGGGATTACCCGGCGGTCCAACTTGAAGCCTGAGCTAGCGAGACGGTTGCGGCTGCGTGGATGGCAACTATAGAGTATCGGCATATCATACTTCTCTGCCATCGCGTTGATGGCGTTGAAGAGACTGAGAAAGTTCTTTTCCGTGTCGATGTTTTCCTCGCGATGGGCACTGAGAAGGATGTAGTGACCTTTTTCCAGACCGAGACGCTTGTGGACGTCTGAAGACTCAATTTCCGCAAGGTTGTTGTGTAGCACTTCTGCCATTGGGGAACCTGTGACATAAGTCCTCTCCTTCGGCAGTCCGCAGTCGGCGAGGTAGCGACGGGCGTGTTCGCTATAGGCGAGATTGACATCGCTTATGATGTCCACAATGCGACGGTTGGTCTCCTCCGGAAGGCATTCGTCCTTGCAGCGGTTGCCTGCTTCCATATGGAAAATCGGGATGTGGAGACGTTTGGCCCCTATGACGCTGAGGCAGCTGTTGGTATCCCCCAAGACAAGGACTGCATCGGGCTGGAGAGCTGCGAAGAGTTTGTAGGAGCAATTGATTATGTTGCCGCAAGTTGCGCCAAGGTCATCCCCCACTGCGTCCATATAGACTTCGGGAGCAGCGAGTTTGAGGTCTTTAAAAAAGACGCCGTTCAGATTATAGTCGTAGTTTTGGCCTGTGTGAGCAAGGATTACGTCGAAATACTGGCGGCATTTGCTGATGACCGCGGCAAGACGGATAATCTCCGGACGTGTTCCCACCACGATACAGAGTTTGAGTTTGCCGTTATCCTGCCAATGAATGTCGCTATAGTCGAATTTTGGAGTTTTTTGTTCCATATTTATGCTTTCTTTTTCGGTTTTATTCTTTCACCACCGGGTCGGAATAGGTGTCCGGCCGCTCAGGGTTAAAAATCTCGTTACAATACATAACAGTCACAAGGTCTTCTGTCTCAGATAGATTGATGATGTTGTGAGTGTAGCCTGGGAGCATTATTACGCTTTGAATTTTGTCGCCGCTGACTTCAAATTCAATCACTTCGTCGCTCCCCTCTTTCCTTTGTTGAAGGAGTCCGTGACCGCTGACCACGATAAACTGCTCCCATTTGCTGTTGTGCCAGTGCTGACCTTTGGTGATGCCCGGTTTTGAGATGTTGATGCTCACTTGTCCGCAGTTGAGAGTGTGGACAAGTTCGGTAAAACTGCCTCGGGAGTCGCAGTTCATCTTCAGATCGAAGATGGCCTTGTCTTTCGGGAGATAGCTCAAGTAGGTGCTGTAGAGGCGTTTCGCAAAACTGTCGGCTGGAATCTCAGGGATTAGGAGAGTCTGCGGAAGGTCGTGAAACTTGTGGAGAAGGTCCACGATTTCGCCGAGCCTCACGTGATGGGTGATTGGGGACGCGCAGTAGCGGCCATTCGGAGTGAGGACTGTCTCCACTCCATCAAATTCGCAGCGATGCTCCTTTCCCTTTAGTGCAGAAATCATCTCCTCCACAAGATCGTCGATGTAGAGAACTTCGAGTTCGACGGACGGGTCATTGACTGTGATTGGAAGGTCATTGGCGATGTTGTTGCAGAATGTTGCAATGGCGGAGTTGTAGTTTGGACGACACCATTTTCCATAAAGGTTGGGAAAACGATAGACGAGAACTCTTGCTCCGGTTTCTTCACCGTAGTTGAACATCAGCTCTTCTCCTGCTTTCTTGCTTTTGCCATATTCTGAGTTGCCAAAACGGCCTGCGAGGGTGGCTTGGATGGAACTGCTAATCATCACCGGGCAGGCATTGCCGTGCTTTTTGAGTGTGTTGAGAAGCACAGTGGCAAAGCCGAAGTTGCCCTCCATAAATTCTTTCGGGTCTTGCGGACGGTTGACTCCGGCAAGGTTGAAGACGAAGTCGCAATCGCGGCACCACTCATCAAGTTGTGAAGGTGTGGAGTCGATGTCGTATTCGAAAACATCGTCAATTGAAGGGATTTCCGTTGTCCCCTGCCCCGCCGGGGCAAGTCCGTAGCAATTTGCCTTTCCTTCCTTTATGTTATTGAGTTGGGCACAAAGGTTCTTTCCCACAAATCCCTTTGCTCCAGTAACCAATATCCTCATTATCGCTTTAGATTTGGAGTTAAATTATACCAATTATATTAATGGAGAATCTATTTGGCGATATTATCGATTCCTTTCAATTCGTTTTGGATGTATTCGAGGCTCGCGATTTTCGCTTTTGTTTCTTCGAGGTCGAGGCGACGGGTGTTGTCGGAGTTGAACTCGGTGAGTGTAACCCGTTTGGCATTGCCTTCTGTGAAGTATTTGTCGTAATTGAGCGTGCGGTTGTCTGCCGGGACACGATAGAAGTTGCCCATATCTTCAGCTTTTGCGCACTCCTCGTTTGTAAGGAGTGTCTCGTACATCTTCTCGCCGTGACGTATGCCGATAACTTTTATGTCTTCTTTTTTCCCTCCGAAAAGTTCGCAGACAGCCTCTGCTTGTGTCTGAATTGTGCAGGCCGGAGCCTTCTGGACGAGAATGTCACCGTTCTGACCATGCTCAAATGCAAAGAGTACCAAGTCCACTGCCTCTTCGAGGGACATTATAAAGCGGGTCATTTTCGGTTCTGTGAGGGTGATTGGCAGTCCGCCACGAATCTGCTCAATCCACAGAGGAATGACGCTTCCGCGTGAGCACATCACGTTGCCATAACGTGTGCAGCAGATTTTGGTATTGCGACTGTTGCGGCTCTTTGCGACTGCTATTTTTTCTTCGATTGCTTTGGTGATTCCCATTGCGTTAATCGGATATGCGGCCTTGTCGGTGGAAAGGCAGATGACGCATCCGACGTTGTTTTCGATTGCGGCAGTGAGGACATTGTCTGTGCCTATCACATTGGTTTTCACTGCTTCCATCGGGAAGAATTCGCAGGAAGGGACTTGTTTGAGGGCGGCTGCGTGGAAGATGTAGTCGGTGCCTGGCATCGCGCTGCGGCAACTCTCAAGACTGCGGACGTCGCCAATGTAGAATTTGATTTTGTGTGCGACATCGGGATATTTCGCCTGATATTCGTGGCGCATATCATCCTGTTTCTTCTCATCACGTGAGAAAATGCGGATTTCCGCAATGTCTGTTCTTAGGAAGCGGTTAAGCACGGAATTTCCGAAACTTCCGGTGCCTCCTGTAATCATTAAGGTTTTTCCTTCAAAAATACTCATATCTTAAAAAACAATACTTTTAAAAACCTAACAATTGTATAATTAGGATCCTCTATCAGACTATTAATCAATTCGTTAAAAAGACGAAACCCATGGACTATTTTCCGTGCAATCAATCCAACCATCGTAATCAAGGATTCCAGGATAATCAACCTTGCGAATTAGATATTGCTCTGCCGGCCAATCCTTTGCAAGAAAATAATCACTATCCGAATTTATCAAAACGGCGCAAATCTCTTTCGAATTGGATTTTGCGCCAGCGACTACAATGTATTCTAAGTTCGAAATATAGCCTGCGGTAAGTGTTACAGTTATAAATTTACAGAAATCATCAAGATCTGCAATAGAATTGTTTATACCATTCGGAGAATCGACGAAGCCCCTCTCTCAATGGCGTGCCGGGCTTAAACCCAAAGTCCTCCTCCAAGGCAGATGTATCCGCATAGGTCACCGGGACATCTCCGGGCTGCATCGGGACGAGTTCTTTGTGGGCATTGAAATCGTAGTCTGCCGGAAGGATTTGCGCTGCGATGAGTTCTTCTTGGAGGATTGTCACGAAGTCCAAAAGATTCTCCGGTGAGTTATTTCCGATGTTATACAGCTTGTATGGAGGAATCGGAAGCCCATCCTCTCCTGTCTGCTTTTCCGGAGCGTGCTGCATCACACGGACAACGCCTTCCACGATGTCGTCCACATAAGTGAAATCGCGCTTGCAGTTGCCATAATTGAAAATCTTGATGGTTTCCCCTTTTACAAGTTTGTCTGTGAAGCCGAAATATGCCATATCAGGACGTCCTGCCGGACCGTAAACGGTGAAGAATCGAAGACCTGTCGAGGGGATGTTGTAGAGTTTCGAATAGGCGTGAGCCATAAGTTCGTTGCTCTTTTTCGTTGCGGCATATAGCGAAACGGGATTGTCGACCTTGTCATCTGTTGAATATGGAACTTTCTTATTGCTGCCATACACTGATGATGAGGACGCATATACAAGATGTTCTACTTCGTGATGACGGCAAGCCTCGAGGATGTTGTAGAAACCGATGAGATTGCTTTCGATGTATGCGTCCGGATTTGTGATGCTGTAACGGACACCGGCCTGAGCTGCGAGATTGACAACCACGGAGAAGCGATACTTGTCAAAAAGGTCATTGACCATATCCCTGTCTGCAATGCTCGCCTTCACGAATGTCCAGTCTCTATTCAATGACTCGATTTCTTTCAAGCGCTCATACTTGATATTCACGTCGTAGTAGTCTGTGACTGAGTCTATTCCAACGACCTTAATATCTTTGTAATCTCTAAACAGTCTTTTGACCAGATTACTGCCAATAAAACCCGCAGCTCCAGTCACAAGAACCGTTTTACCGTCCAAATCCACGTTATATTTTACCATATTTCAATTATTTTGCCCGATTGTTGAGCCTTGATGATTAAGCATGGCGGTTAATTTAGTGTTTTCAATTCGAGTAACATCGCGACAAGACATATCAATAATTCAGCCCGAATGCCCATAGTGGGATTACGTTTCCTTGGGCGAATTCAATATCATCCTTCACTATGAAGGAATCCGGAATGTCTTCTATCTGCTTTTTTCCTTTTTTTCTGCCGCCGACTTCAAATGTGTATTCTTCTATCTTAAAATCGGACTGACGGGAAGAAATTACATCATTTTTCACACGCATCTGATTGTAGAAAAACGTTTCCCTCATATTGCCGACATCAGTCTTTCCTCCTGACAGAACTCGCATCAAACTAGGATTGTCAATATATACTTTCTCGACTTTTCCCAAACCTCTTATCCCACCGGTATCATCCCTGAGTTGTCCTATCAATTGAGCTCTTTCCAGAAGCGAGAGATAATCCTGCACACTATTCCTGCTGATTCCTATTTCTAACGCCAGATTGTCTGCATTCGGTTTGTAGGGAGCGAGTCCCGAAATGACCGCGAGCATTTTCTTGAGCTTCTTTGCTGTCGTGGCTCTCAATCCTGCATATTGGGCAATATCGGACTCAATGGTTTTCGTTATTACATTCTGCATCCTCAACGGGAAATCGCCCTCAATCGCGAATGGATAGTAACCTTCTGAAAGATACTCTCTGAATGCAGGAAGAGGGTGCAACATTCCTTCGATATGTGCTTTTCCGTCGAGTATCTCTTCCAACGAATATTTTGGGACAGATTTCACTCATTCTGCGCATTTTAATGCAAAAATTGCACTGTTAGAGTGCACAAATCAATATAGCTTTGCACTATTAGAGTGCATTTTCGAATTTAGTCGCGTCTGAAGATGTCGCGGGTGTAGACTTTGTCGCGGACGTCGTCGAGGCAGCTGTCGTAGCGGTTGGCTATGATGGCGTTGCTCTTGGATTTGAATTCTTCGAGGTTGTTGACCACCTTGGAGCCGAAAAAGGTTTCCCCGTCTGTGAGGGTGGGCTCATAGATGATTATCTCGGCGCCCTTGGCCTTGATGCGCTTCATTACTCCCTGGATGGAGCTTTGGCGGAAGTTGTCGGAGTTGGACTTCATTGTCAGGCGGTAGACTCCTATGACGCATGTGTGCTCTTTGGTGCTATCCCACTGGCCATTGCTGCTGTAGTAGCCAGCCTTGTGAAGCACTGCGTCGGCAATGAAGTCTTTCCGCGTACTGTTCGATTCGACGATCGCCTGAATCAGGTTTTCTGGAACATCCTTGTAGTTTGCAAGGAGCTGCTTAGTGTCTTTCGGGAGACAGTAGCCGCCGTAGCCGAAGGACGGGTTGTTGTAGTGGGTGCCGATGCGAGGGTCCAAGCCAACTCCATTAATGATGGATTTGGTGTCGAGGCCTTTGATTTCGGCGTAGGTGTCCAGTTCGTTGAAGTAGCTCACGCGGAGGGCGAGGTAGGTGTTGGCGAAGAGCTTCACCGCCTCCGCCTCTTTCATACCCATATATAAGGTGTCGATGTTTTCTTTTATTGCGCCTTCCTGCAGGAGTGCCGCGAAGGTCTTTGCAAACTCTTTCGCCTCGGGGTTGCCGATGGCGTTGATGGCGGCGTTCTCCTCATCCCATTTCTTGTTATGGGAAGAAGGGAGGATTTCCGGGTAGCCGACTATGATGCGGGACGGATAGAGATTGTCGTAGAGAGCCTTGCTTTCGCGGAGAAACTCCGGGGAGAAGAGCAGGTTGAACTTTTTGCCCTGAAGATGCGGGTCGGTGAGGAACTTGAGGGCATACTTGACATAGAGGCTTCGGGTGTAACCCACAGGGATTGTAGACTTTATCACCATCACCGCGTCCGGGTTGACGCTCAGCACCAGGTCAATCACGTCCTCGATGCAGTGAGTGTCGAAGTAGTTCTTCTCCGGGTCGTAGTTGGTAGGAGCGGCAATGACAACAAAGTCGGCGTCCTTGTAGGCAGCTGCGCCGTCAAGCGTCGCTGTAAGGTTCAGCTTGCTCGGGACTCCTGTTTTTTCCCAATCGCCAAATTCGCCACGGAAGTATTTTTCGATGTAATCGTCCTGAACCGGGCTGATGCGGTTGTTGATTTTTTCGACCTTTTCAGGAATAATGTCCACAGCTGTCACCTTGTGGTGCTGTGAGAGTAGCGTCGAGATGCTTAGGCCTACGTATCCAGTTCCGGCCACAGCAATTTGAATATCTTTAAATTGTCTCATATTTCATCGGCAGGTCCGCTGCCTAAAATAGTTTACAGATTCGTTCAAAATCGTCCTTAAACACGGCCCTGTCGCGTCACGCCCGGCCGAGTTCCCTGTCCAGCGCCTCATAAACCGAGCAGCGGCTGCGGTATTCCGGCACAATCTCCTTCATCACCCGCACAATCGCCATATCGTCGAAAGTCTTGGAGACGGCGAGGAGCCTCTGTTCGTTGGCGCAAGCCGTGGCGTAGTCGTATTCGCGGACTTTTGCCACCATAATCTTCGGATTTGAGGTCGGGATAGTGCCCTCCTTGTCGTTCAAGACCTCCTCATAGAGCTTCTCACCGTCGCGAAGTCCCGTGAATTCAATCTTCACATCCTTTGCACCCGAGAGGGCTATCATTCTCTTTGCCAGGTCGACAATCTTCACCGGCTTGCCCATGTCGAAGACGAAGATTTCGCCTCCCTTGCCCATCGTGCCGGCCTCAAGCACCAGTTTGCAGGCCTCCGGGATGAGCATAAAGTAGCGGATGATGTCCGGATGGGTGACGGTGACTGGGCCGCCTTTTTTGATCTGCTCCTTGAAAATCGGGATTACGCTGCCGTTGGAGCCGAGGACATTGCCGAAACGTGTGGTCACAAACTGGGTCACTCCCTCGACACTCCCCTGCTGGATGGCCTGATTGAGGCTTTGGCAGTAGATTTCGCAGATTCGCTTGCTGCAGCCCATCACGTTGGTCGGGTTCACGGCCTTGTCGGTGGAAATCATCACAAACTTCTTTGTTCCATATTTCACCGCCAGGTCGGCAATCACCCTGGTGCCGTAGATGTTGTTCTGCACCGCAATCGCCGGGTCGTCCTCCATCATCGGAACGTGTTTGTAGGCAGCGGCGTGGAAAACATACTCCGGACGGTGGGCGGCAAAAATAGTCTCCATATGTTCGCGGTTGGTGATGCTTGAGACGACTGTTTCGTTGTGGATGAGCGAATAGTCGCGTGCCATCATCATCCTCAAATCGTGCATCGGGGTTTCCGCCTGGTCAATGAGAATCATCTCAGCCGGGGAGTATTTCGCAACCTGACGCACAATCTCCGAACCTATGGAACCGGCAGCACCCGTGATGAGTATTCTCCTGCCTCTGAGCAACTTGCCTATTGCGTCCATATCCACCTCAATCTTGTCGCGAGGAAGAAGGTCCTCGATTTCGACGTCGTGGAGTTGGGTGTGGCTGATGTTGTCATCCTTTCCGTCCCAGGCTTCCGGCTGGGTCTCCATCATTATCTTTATGCCGGCACTGATGAACTCATCTATCATCTCTGTGTTCGCGCGGAAGAGTTCGGACTTTAGAGGGGAGACGAGAAGAACCTTAACCCCCTCACGCCGAAGTGCTGCGGCCAGACCGCGTTCGTTCAGGTAGACCGGCTTGCCCATCAGGTAGGCTCCCTTCATCTCCTGACCGTCGGATATGAATGCGTGGAGGGCGAACTTCTTGTCCTTCACGGCTATGATGCTCTTCGCGATGCTGATGCCACCCGCCTTCGTGCCATAGATGGCCACGGGAGTGGCATTGTCGAGATGGAACGAGTCGAACAGACGCTTTACCATCACACGCTCAAGCCCCATAAGGAGGGTGCTGCCGGCGAACATGTAGATGGCTGCAGGAAGGCAAGGAAAGAGGATTATGCTTTGGTGAGGAGCGGCTAGCCGAACGATGTGTCCGATGAGCCAGAACACCGTCGTGCCTGAGAGGGATGCCACCGCGACCCGTTGGAGATCCACAAAGGAGGAGTAGCGCAGGATGCCGCTGTAGGTGTGCAGGAGGCGGAACGAAATGACGAACGGGACCATCGAGATGAGGAGCGCGAGCGTTATCGGACCGAGGCTGTCGGCAAAGGTGTCCCAACCGAGGTTGATGCAGTAGCCAATATAACCGGAGAACGCCACGAGAATGCAGTCCAAGACAAGGACGCACCAATAAGGAAGGGCCTTCTGGGTGAAGTACCAATTGGAGATTCGATGAAGAAGGTTCATTAATGTGTCTTTAGGCTTTATTGTTATATGCCGCGTGTGTAGATTTTGTCGCGGACATAGTCGAAACGCTGTCGTAGTTGGTCGGTACGGCAACGAGGTTTTAGTCAAGGACTTCTATAAGGTCGGGGGTCACTTCTGTGGTCGCATAGACCAAATCGTGAATGGCAACGACGAAACGGCGGCTGCGATGCCCTTTCATCTTGACGAGCACTCCTTCCGCCCCATCGAACAGCCCGCCGCCTATTATGCGCACGCGCGTCCCTTTCGTGAGACATATCTCCTCGGGGGCGTAGTACGTCACGTGGCCGGCCATTGCGGAGGTCACGGCGATGAAATCGTTCATTTCCTTTTCCGGGACGGTGATGATGGTGTTCTTTTCTCCGGAACGCATTGTCTTATACTGCATTCTCGGAATTTGGGGTTTTATGGTCTTTATCGTCGATGGCATCGCATACACGAAGACAAGGTTGCTCACAGCCGGCACTATCACCTTGGACTTGCGCCCACGACGTTCCACGACATCCTCCTTCATCGGAATGAAGGACCTGATGCCGAATCCGTCAAGCTGCTTCTGGACCTTGAGTTCATTTCTATATGGGGCGCTCATCGCGAACCAGAGGGCCTTTTCCTTCTCGGCTGTTTTTGAAGCCGCAGACTCCTCCGCTTTTCCCATATTGTTTTCCGTCATGAATCGCGTGACTTTGAGCATGACGAACCTATAGTTCAGATTGGTTCACATTGCTCCAAGATAATTTCCTCGGCTCCCAAGATTTCCGACAACTCTCTGATTGAGAGGCACATAGGAAGCCTCGGGCCAGTATTTCACCTTTACCCCCCCCCCGAAGGGGACAACGAAAGCAAAGCGAGTGCAAATATAATCAATATTCCCCACATCCGCAAGCATTTTTTATTTTATGAGTTCATCACGTGAAAGACGACGTCGCCGACCATCGTTTTCAGCTCATCGATGAAGGCCTGTGCACTATAGTCTCCGCGCTCAATCTGACGGAGTTTGCGTTCCCAGATGCCGGTGAGTTCGGCAGATTTGAGAAGATCCTCATGAATGGTGGAGATGAGTTCACGGCCGGTGTCAGTCGGAAAGAGGCTCTTGCGTTCACGGCGGATGTAGCCGCGCTTGAAGAGCGTCTCGATGATGGCGGCGCGGGTGGACGGACGTCCTATGCCGTTTTCTTTGAGGGCGTCGCGAAGTTCCTCGTTGTCAACAAACTTGCCTGCCGTTTCCATTGCCCGCAGAAGGGTTGCTTCCGTGTAGGGTTTTGGTGGAGTTGTCCAGGTTTCTTTCAGGGATGGGGTATGCGGCCCGGACTCCCCTTTCACGAAGTTTGGCATTATCTTGAGCTCGGCGCCATCAGATGCGTTCTCATCCTGCGGCTGCCCATCCGTTTGGGCGGACTGAGGCTGTGCGCCGATTCCGGGCTGCGGCCTTTGCTCGACTGTACGCCAGCCCGGCTTAAGAATCTGTTTGCCGGAGGCTTTAAACTCTATGTCAGCAACCTTGCCGAGAACAGTTGTGGTCGAAATCTCGCAATCTGGATAAAACTCTGCAATGAAACGGCGGGCCACAAGGTCATAGACCATCATTTCCTGTTGGGAAAGGTTGGTGGCCGGGATTCCGGTCGGGATAATCGCGTGGTGGTCAGTGACTTTGGAATTGTCGAAGACTCGTTTGCCTTTAGGCAGCTTTTTGCCTCGGAGCGGATCGGTGAACTCCTTGTAGGCCACGAGTCCCTCAAGAGTCTTCGGAACCTTGGGGTAGATGTCGTCGCTGAGGAAGGTCGTGTCCACGCGCGGATAGGTGGTAACCTTCTTTTCGTAGAGGGATTGAATGAGTTTGATGGTCTCATCGGCACTGAATCCGAAGCGCTTGTTGCACTCAACCTGAAGCGAGGTGAGGTCGAAAAGACGAGGGGCAAACTCCTTACCTTTCTTCTCTGCTATGTCTGTGATTACAAAGTCACTGCCCTTCACCATCTCAAGTAGTTTCTCGCCATCTTCCTTCAGTTTGAACTTGCCCTTGGTCGAAGAAAAAAGCGTATCGCGGTAGAGGGTTTTAAGCTCCCAGTATGGCTCCGGCTTGAAATTGTCGATTTCATTCTGGCGGTTGACGATGAGGGCAAGAGTCGGGGTCTGCACCCTTCCGATAGAGAGGACTTTACGGTCACGGGAATATCCACCGCCATACTTGAGGCTATAGAGCCTCGTGGCATTCATTCCGAGCAGCCAGTCGCCAATCGCACGGCAGAGTCCGGCTTCGTAGAGATGCTGGAACTTGGAGGAGTCTTCCAAATGATTGAATCCTTCACGAATCGCCTCCTCTGTCAGAGAGGAAATCCACAGCCGCTTGACCGGGCATTTCGCCCGCGCCTTTTGCATAACCCATCTTTGGATGAGTTCTCCCTCCTGCCCGGCATCGCCGCAGTTCACAATCATATCAGCATTTTGCATCAACTGTTCAATCACTTGAAATTGAGCTTTATAAGTCTCATTCTCAATGAGTTTTATTCCGAAGCGCGGCGGCATCATCGGCAGGGTGGAAAGAGCCCAGATGCGCCATCGGGGGTCGTAATCATGGGGTTCCTTAAGCGTACACAGATGACCGAAAGTCCACGTCACCTGATAGCCGTTGCCCTCGATGTAGCCATTCTTTTTAAGCTTGGCCCCCAGGACATCGGCAATTTCTCTCGCCACACTCGGCTTCTCTGCAATACAAACCATCATATCTATATCCTCTCTCTACACATACTTCAACTCCATATATGTCGCACCCATCTGGGCTCCGAACACGCCGCCTATGAACCCGACGAGGTCGCCCTGCGAAATCTTGCCTTCGCGTGTCAGCATCTCTATCGACTTTGCGGAGAATTCCTCCTTGTCATTGACCTTCGAGAAAGGGTAGGCCTTGACTCCGAACACAAGAGCCAACTCCCTCATGGTGCAGCTGTTATAGCACATGGCATAAACAGGAACTTTAGGACGATAGGTGGAAAGGTAGCGTCCCACACGTCCGGTGTAGGTGTCGAATACGAGCGCCTTCACCGGCAGTTCTTGGGTCGCGGCGACGAGAGCTCTTGCTATCACCACCGCCACCGGCTTGACGGCATTCTTCAGGTTCAGCTCCAGATTCACATCGATGGTTCTCTCCGTCTGCAGGGCTATCTTCGTCATAGTTTTTACCGCCTCCACAGGATATTTTCCGTAAGCGCTTTCTCCGCTGAGCATAATCGCATCCGCGCTCTGGAATATGGCGTTAGCAACGTCGGTCACTTCGGCGCGGGTCGGACGTGGATTCTCAATCATGCTCTGGAGCATCTGTGTCGCAATGATCACAGGTTTTTTCCTATCTCGGCACGCCTTTACTATATCCCTCTGTATCAAAGGAATGCGTTCCGCTGGAATTTCCACTCCGAGGTCGCCGCGGGCTACCATAACTCCATAGCTGTAGGTGAGGATTTCATCAAGGTTGTCTATGCCTTGCTGGTTTTCTATCTTGGCGATTATCTTCAGATGGCTATTGTGTGCGTCGAGTATTTCCTGAATCTCATTAAGGTCACGGGCACTGCGGACGAACGAGTGTGCGATGAAGTCGATGTCGGCACGGATTGCCCATTCGATGAATCTGCGGTCCTTTTCCGTAAGCGCCGGAAGGTTTATGTGGACGTTGGGGACATTGATGCTTTTGTGCCCCTTTATTATGCCTTCGTTCATCACCCTGCAAATGAGTTTCCCTTCCTGCCGGTCAACGACGGAAAGATCTACGGAGCCGTCGTCTATCAATATGTCCGAACCCACGGGGACATCTTCCGCCATGTGCGGATAGGTTGTGTAGAGCACTCCCCTGCGGCATGCCTGCGTCGGGTCGTCAACGATTTCCAGGATCTCGCCTGCGCGTGCGATAAATCCGACGGAATCGGCCATCTGCGTGAGCCTTACTTCCGGTCCTTTCGTATCTATAAGTATGGCTATCCTATCCGATACTTTTCTCACATTATCCACGACCATCTGCGCCCCTTCGATGGATGCGTGAGCCGAATTTATGCGCACTACGTTCATTCCGTTTTCATACAACCGGCTAATGAAATCGACGTCGCAACGATTGTCGGCGACGGTGCATATTATCTTGGTTTTCTTTTCTTCAATCATAAAACTAATCGTTTTCCACCGCAAATTTAGTCATTTTCATCCATATTTTTCCATTCGACTATTTATCATTAATTTTGCATTCCCAATACGGAAAAATATGTTCTTATGTACCAGATATTTGATGAAACGATATGCGCTCCGGCAACAATTCCCGGCAGCGGAGCGATTGCGATAATCAGGGTCAGCGGCAATGAATCGATGGCCATTGCTGACAGAATTGTGAGTTTGAAGGGAGCCTCTCTGTCGGAAACGGAAGGCTATAGGCTACGATATGGGAGCATTTTTACGGAGGACGGAAATCTGTTGGACAATGTGGTAGTCAGCGTATTCCGCGCCCCGCACTCCTACACGGGCGAGAATTCGGTGGAAATTTCCTGCCACGCCTCGACCTTTATTGTGAATGCGATTCTGGAACTTCTGGTCAAGGCGGGAGCCCGGATTGCCTCTCCAGGAGAATTTACGCGCCGCGCATTTGTGAACGGCAAAATGGACCTCGCTCAGGCTGAGGCTGTTGCGGATGTGATTGCATCGAGAAGTGCGGCTGCCCACAGAGTGGCGATGAATCAATTGAAGGGCGGTTTTTCAGAGGAATTGAAGAAACTACGCGGGGAGCTGCTGAAGATGACTTCGCTGCTGGAACTTGAATTGGATTTCAGTGAGGAGGATGTGGAGTTCGCAAGTCGGAAAGAGTTATGTGCTCTGGTGGATGCGGCATTGGAGCATATAAACAGGCTCAAGGATTCTTTCAGCCGCGGCAATGCGATTAGAAATGGTGTTCCGGTGGTGATTGCAGGTGCGACGAACACGGGAAAGAGCACTCTGCTGAATGCCCTTTTGGGCGAGGAGCGTGCAATTGTTTCCGATGTGGCAGGCACAACACGCGACACCGTGGAGGAGACGCTCAACATTGGTGGCGTGCTGTTTCGTTTCATCGACACTGCCGGCATCCGCGAGACGGATGAAGTGGTGGAGAAAATCGGAATCGAAAGGACTTTCAAGAAGATGAATGAGGCGGAGATTGTGTTGGGGATGACAGATTTGTCGCGTGGGGAGGATGCTGTTCTGGAGGAGGCGGAGTATATCTCAAGGATGCTGAGAATGACTGAGGAAATTGAAGCGGATGACAGGTCTTCAAAGGTCAAGTATGATGTGAAAGACAATGGTGAGAAAAAATTCGTGCTGTTGGTGAACAAGTTCGATTCTGTCACGGAAGAAGTTTCGGGGATATCGCCGTGTAACAAAGATGTTTGCGCAAAGAACGGAATTGTTTCTCGTCTTATTGATAAGGGTTTTACAAATAAAATACTCCCTATTTCAGCAAAAACAGGATGGGGACTCGATGAACTTAGAAAAACACTTGCGGAGCTTGGACGCAAGATTACGGGAGACGGCGATGAGACACTCGTGACGAATATCAGGCACTATGAGGCGCTTGCCAAGGCCTCTACGGCCTTGACCCGGGTTCGCTCGGGGCTTGGCGATGGGATTGGTGGTGGGCTCAGCGGAGGGATTGGCGATGAGCTCAGCGATAGGCTCAGTGATGGGCTCAGTGATGGAGTTGGCGGTAGGCTCAGTGATGGAGTTGGCGATGTGATTGGCAGCGACGGCGACGGACTCGGCGACGGACTTCACTACGGTTCACAACCACTTCCGCCCGATTTGGTCGCCCAAGACCTGCGCGAAGCCCTCTACCACCTAGGCGAAATCGTAGGCGAAATCAGCACCGACGAAGTTTTGGGTTCCATATTTTCTCATTTTTGCATCGGGAAATAGAATATACCACCTAACTGATTGACAATCAATCGCAGGTGGGCAATTTAGCATAGATTTGAACAACCACTGCACAACAAAATTAAGATGCAAGCCGAGCCGCTGTATAACTATAGGATTTTCATTGCAAATAACAACTGTTCATTTATACATTCAATAAACTCACATCAACATCAGGAATGATAACGCCAGCAAGTTTGTCGTTAACAAGAAATCCCATATATAGCGGAATGGTGAGTATATCCCCCTCACGTCCTACATTATATTGACCCAACTTGATTGCATTCTTGACATGATACACATCCTTGTTCTTCAGAACCGTAGTCATGCTTTTTGCCTTTCCTGACTTTGCCTTGACTTCAAGGATAACGCATTCCCCTTTGAATCTCACCAAGAAGTCCAGTTCAAGACCGCTATCCTTATGGAAGTAGTATAATTTTTGACCGGATTTACACAGAAAATCCGCCATCAGATTCTCAAAGATAGCCCCCTTGTATCCAAGAAGATTACCCTTCAAGATATCAGCTTGTGTGCCATAGTCGAGCATTGCCATTAGAACACCTATGTCTGTAGTGTACACTTTGAAACAATCTTTGATGGAATTACCCTCTAACGGCAGTTCTGTAATCTGCGTGTTATAGCATCTGCGGACTATCCCGGCATCCTCCAACCATTGAATGCTACCGATATATTGCGAAGCCCTTCCGCCCTTCTTGACGATGGAATACTGGAATTTCTTGTTTTCTTTGGCTAATTGTTTCGGAATAGATTCAAAACATTCACGGATATTAGGTTTGTCCGCATCATCCGCATATTTAACCATGTCCTCTTCGTATTCGGCGATAAGATTACGTTGCACCTTATATAGAAGTTCGATATTCTTGGTTTCAAGGAAGCAGTTCACCACTTCCGGCAAACCTCCGACAATGACATATCTATACAATAACTCCATCATTGCCTTGTGAATCCCATCGGGAACAGCCTTTTCACTCTCAAAGCATGATTTGACCGCATCAATGACCGTCTCACTGATTCCGTTTGCCCATAGAAATTCCTCAAAGTCCAACGGATACATATCTATCACGGTTTCATATCCGACAGGAACAGAATCTTGCCCCTCCTCTTCGCTTTTCTTCCTGCTTTTGCCGTAGCCTTTCACTCCCAAAAGAGAACCAGTAGCGATAACATCGAAACGCCCGTCTATACGGAATGACTTCAAGGCAGTCCTTGCTTCTTTACATTCTTGAATCTCATCAAGAATAATGCAGGTTTTCCCTTCGATGAAACGACTGCCCTTAATCAAAGCAGAGAGATTGAGAATAATGGTATCAACATCTATATTGCCCGTAAAGGCTGACTTCTTATCTGGTTCAAGTATGAAGTTCATATAGACCACATTCTCATAATTCTTTCTTGCGAACTTCTGGACAATGTATGTCTTTCCGCATTGGCGGATACCTTTTATCACAAGGGGCTTTCTGTCCTCAGACTCTTTCCACTTGGCTAAATATGTTTCTATTTTCCTTTTAAGCATGGTGCAATCATATTCTTCTAATGGCAAAGTTACACTTTTTCCGGCGAATAACATTCAAATCAACACACTTTTTCAAGTGAATAAATCATATACGGCTACATTTTTTCAAGGCAATCACATATTTACGTTGTACCAGATGCGAAAAGTAGACACGGAAAATAATTTTTAGACGTTATTATTTTCCAAAGTAGACATCGGCAATGTTTTCCGCCGGATATCTTTTACAAAAGTAGACATTTTTCAACTTTTTCCAGAGATTTCTTTTTCAAAAGTTGACACATCTTCGTAAGTGTCCTTGCTATCAGCAAAACGCGGAAATCTCTGCAAGTCTTGCAGCAAAAGAATTTAATAAAAAGTGATGCGAGAATGGGATTTATTTGCTAATTTTGCATTGTTTTTGAGACAATTAAACATTAACAATGCAAAGAAACAGAATGAACATATTACCATCAACCACAATTCAGAGCAACAAACGCACTGAACCTGTGTCGAGTGTTCTTGTTTCGCGCATTGAACCTCGTATAGTAAACACTTTCCAACGAACATAGCGAGTACATTATCGTACTATGAGAGAATAGAAACTGAATAGTTGGAGAGTCCTTACCAAACTTTCCAACTGTTTTGTTTGTATGCCCATTTGTGACAGTCGCTTTAATGATGCTCTTCTGCCATTTCCGTCTGATGGGCCGTTGATAACCAAATTATTAACGTGCAGTGATGCACAAAATTAAGAAGAAAATGAACTACAAATTTGATGGCAGTAAGGTGTTCTTTACATCCGATACCCATTTTTACCATGAGAATATCATTCGTTTCTGCAACAGACCCTTTAAGGATGCGGAAATGATGAATGAGACCATAATCTCCAATTGGAATAATACAGTCGGTCAGGATGACACCATCTTTCATTTGGGCGATTTCTGTCTTGGCGGTTCAGCCGAATGGACTAAAATCCTTGACAGGTTGAACGGAAAGATATATCTGATTATGGGTAATCACGATTTGAAGAATATACGCCAAGGTTACATTGACAGATTTGAATATGTGGCAATGCAGATGCACATAGAGATTGGCAAACAGAGGATATATTTAAATCATTATCCCTTTCTCTGCTTTGATGGCGGATATAAAGATGTGTGGCAGCTATTCGGACACGTTCACACAAGAAAGAACAACACCGGAATAGACGCTGCCCGACTTCAGTATCTCTACCCCACGCAGTATGATGTGGGAGTAGATAACAACAACTTTACTCCTGTTTCATTTCAACAAGTGAAAAGAATAATTGAAAATCAATTGGAACAATTTAAGTAAGAATAAATTATAAGGAGGATTAAGAATGAGTGAATATACTACCATTTATTTAAGATACAAGGAGATACCTTTGTTGAAGTACAAAGAGTATCCTTCGTATGAGGAATATCAAAAGTTATCTAAGGAAGATTTAATGAAAGTTCATTGTGAGATTGATGAATATAACAAACAAGTCACTAAGTCTTTGGGATGTAAATTGTTTTATCTTAGCACTACTCAAAGCAGAGAGTTGACGATACTTCCTTGGAGTCCTTCTCCGAGTATACTAACCAAAGACCTGCTTGATGAGATTCTTTATTTCTACCGAGAAGAGATTGATAATTACAAAAATTCTATTGCTAAAAACAAAGAAGATATAGTCAAGTTGGAAGTCCGTATATCCAAAGCAAATGTAAATTTGTATGATAGAATCAGCAAGGAGATAAATGAGTGTTATGAAAGAATAAACTTTGAGGAAAAAGAAATCGAACACTACCAATACTTGTACGACAAATTTGCTTTCTGTAACAGCATCATAAACAACGAATCAAATTCAGAGTATTATGAACTGATTTACACGAAAAGTTAATAACATAAAGAGATACCGGATAAATATTAGCCAGTACTTCAAGTACTCTCAACCGCGCAGCGTTCACCCTACCGAGTGACCGCTGCGTGGTTTTTATCATTGACTTATTTGTCTTTATCCTCGCTACCTCCGGAAAAGTCAAGCTGAGGTTGTTGATTTCAAGAACGCGCATCTCGTTCCCGGATGCAAACTGATAGATTCCCAAAGAGTACAAGACTATTTGCTCATTTGTAAAATTATCGGTATTTTCACAAAAATTACCGAGTAAAAGTCCTCTTATGGAAGAGGAAAATGGTGTTCAGCGATTATGCTGTCTGTTAAATCAAAATATCGCCACCTTAATCACCCCGTCCAGCTTGTTCTCGAAAACGCGATAAGCCTCTTCGATTTCGCATAGCGGGAAACGATGCGTGATAAGTGGAGTGGTGTCAATCTTTCCTTCTTTAATCAAGCTGAGGACCTCCTCGCAATCGCATCCGTCCACACCACCGGTTTTAAAGCAGAGGTTCTTGCCATACATTTGGGGCAAAGGAAGAATTTGTGACTGGTCGTATAGTGCGACCACGGCAACTATGGCGTTGGGGCGAGCACACTCCCACGCCAGTCGGAAAGTATCTTCAGCTCCGGCCACTTCGAGCACTCTGTCAGCACCGCTATGGTCACTATGCTTCAAAACAAACTCCTTACATTCTTCAGGAGTTGTGAGGAGTACTTCGGGGTAATGCTCTTGCACAAATCGTCTTCTCTCTTCAGATTTTTCACATACGATGATGCGTTTGGGATGCCTTAACATCACGCAAAGTAAAGTGCAAATGCCTGTGGGACCCGCTCCAATTATCAGTACAGTGTCGTTTTCTGCAATCTCTGAAATACGAGCCGCCCAAAAGCCTGTGGCCAAGACATCGCCCACCAACAAAGCCTGTTCATCGGAAACACTATCGGGAATACGATTCAATCCCTGATTGGCAAGCGGCACACGAACATATTCCGTCTGTCCGCCATCAATACGGCATCCTAATGCCCATCCACCATTTGGGTTGGTACAGTTATTCACATAACCGTTCTTACAGAAGAAACACTCTCCGCAAAAGGTCTCCACATTGACGGTTACTCGGTCACCTGGCTTCACATTAGTGACTTCATAACCTATTTCTTCAACCACACCCACCATTTCGTGGCCAACGGTGATACCAGGAACAGCACGAGGGACACTACCATGCTTAATATGCAGGTCACTGGAACAGATACTTCCCATCGTCACGCGCACAATGGCATCCGTGGGTTCAATCAACACAGGCTTCGGTTTCTCCACCAAAGCGAACTTTCCTTTTTCGATGTATGTGTATGCTATCATAAATCTCAATAAAACTCTTATTATTCAACGGGGATGTTTTCCGTTGAAACTGAACACCTCGTTAGACATTCCCATTCGCTAAACCACCAAGTATTCTATCGGCATCGCATCGCCTTTCTCCAGGAACATCACCATATAGACCGGCACATAAGTTATTCGACCATCAACTGATAGATTGTCGTTGTTCAGCACCAGTGCCTCCGGCAGATTGTATTCCTCACAATCCATAATGTTGGAGAGGGCGCGATGGTAAGTATAATCCTTCCCGGACTTGACCTCGATAGGAAGAATCCTGCCCCCCTGTTCTATGACGAAGTCCAGCTCTCCCCTCTTCTTGCTATTGTAGTAATAGGGCTCCAGACCGTGTGCGATGAATTCCTGAGCCACCCCATTCTCATAGATGGAACCGAAGTTGATGTCCTTATCGCCCTTGATAATCCGCATCTGAATGCCGTTGGCATATTGGGCTGCCAACAGACCAATGTCGCTGAGGAAGAGCTTGAGAAGGTTGCGGGAGCGGGACAGCAGCAGAGGGACCTTGGGCTCCTCTACATTATACACGGGTATGGCAACACCAGCATTCTTCAGCCAGAGGAAGCTGTTTTCATAGCGTTCATACTTAGCATTCTCGTTGAGGCGTTTGAGGATAAAACGCTTGTTCTTGGCATTGAGTTCCGACGGAATAAGGTCGAATATCTCCTCGATATACAATTTATTATCCGGATCGTACTTGGCTATATCCTTCTTATAAAGTTGAATAATCTCCTGCTGTACCGCCAACACATCCTGCAAGTTATTACTTTCAAGATACTTGCTGACCGCTGCCGGCATACCCCCTACAATCAGGTAGAGCCGGAACAGCTCCATCATCTTGTTATGGATGAATCCATCGACCGGAATTCTTTTCGTCCATGCATCCTTTAGCGTGGAAATAACATTTCCATTGATTCCCACACAAGTGATGAATTCTTCGAAATCCAGCGGAAACATCTCCTTCACGCCCATATAGCCGACAGGGACTGAACGGATTTTTCATAGATTATTCTTTCTTGGATGCACGTTCTCTTGTTTTCAGACTCAAATCTTGCAAAGCTTTTCCCATTTTATCTTCTTTGGCAAGCAATAGAATATCATCGTCAAGTTGCAATGCGTACAAAACACGTAGATAAATCCCTAGGCCATTGTATTCTTTGCCATAATTTTCTTATTTAAGGTGCAAAGCGACTACGTCGATAACTTCGCCATAGTCAACATATCATATAATATGCAAAAGTAACACTTTTTATTTATTTAATGATATGTTGTACATAGCAAATGTACATCTACCGAGTGACCGCTGCGTGGCTTTTATCATTGACTTATTTGTCTTTATCCTCGCTATCTCCGGAAAAGTCAAGCTGAGGTTGCTGTTTCTCAAGAAAGCGCTTCATATTGAGGTTGGTGACAACCTTTTTGCCTGTTTGCTGTTCGAAGGCTTCACGAGCCACACGAGCTACCGATCCACCTCGTGATGCGGCTTGAGCATGTTCGCTCATTGAAATGGGATGTTCCTCCTTGGTAATATTCGTTGTGGTAAGTTCGGCCAACATGTTCATTACGAGCTCTTCATTGGTCATGTGGTCGCGAAGGTTTTCTTTACGGAGGCCTTTCAGCTGCTTATATTTTTTAGCGGTGAGCCCTGCCCATGACTGGTAGATAATATCAGTAAGGGTTGCATAACCCGTACCCTCATCTACCCCATGGGCCTTCCATTGATCAGTGAGGTCCTTGCGTATTTCTATGCTCTTGAGACGCTGGTTAATCCAGTTGTCAGAATAGCCTAGGCGTTTGAAGTCTGCGAGCGATTGTTGAATGCCAAGTTCTGGGTCTTGCATCTGATGAAGACGGTCTGCTCCAACCTGGGCAAGCCAACGTTTGAATGGTTCTGCTTTGGGTGAAGGGATAGATTGGATAATTCGAAGAACGCCACCCAAAGAAGCGCAATTTGCCTGATGCCGTTTCCCATCTGAAGATAGGAATTGGTGTGGGGTACAAATTGTACCCCACACGGAATTGAGCCCAGGATCGCGTTGACGCATCCTCTTGATATACTGTTTGGGGTCGTTGCTGTCGGTTAGAGCCTCCACGACATCAATGATACAGAAAAAATATAGTTCCTTATCATCATCCCAGTATGTTCGTATCTGTTTGTCGGCAAATAGTTGTATTTCCTGTGGCATATTATCATCTAAAAATTGTTCAGTACAAATTTAAGAAATATTCTCAACCCCGACAACTTGCACTTCGGTTATGGTGAACGATATGAATGATGCATTTATTTGGGGTTATCGTTTAATGTTTTCAATCTGAGTAAAGCAGCAGTCAATCCCTTCAATTTCTGCATCCGACTCAGCAAGATTTCAGTTATATATCTATTTCCGGTCGTTTCTGCCGGATTTCTGTCCGTCAGACCAGATGTTTGCCGCCGGATTCCTTCAAATTCCGTCTCGCAGCGGACAAATTTTCTCTTCTAAATTCATAGTTTGACATTTTTATCACGTTTTAAGATACTTCTAATCATAATAATACAATATTTGCTTAATTTATAACAGAGGATATTCCTACCACGATACCTAAGAAAAAAGATTTCAAGTCTCCTATAGTTTAGTCTCTCTGTTTAATAATTAACAAGCATGGAAATCGAGGTCATCTAAAAGCGATTCATATTTCTGGTAGAACTTACTATCTCTATCTGTATATCTTTCAACTACAATTTCTTCCTGAGATAGTAAATCATTCATTATCGCAATGTCTGCTATGCTGGAATCCATCGCATCTACAGATTTTTGATAACCGCTCACCATTAAAGCTTGGCACTCTCTTTTGAAGTGTTTTGAGTCGATTTTGTTAGACATTGTTCTACAAGACCCAAAATGAATAACCTTGTCCTTGAAAAAGCCCTTTGACCACTTTTGTAAGGTTGTGAGGGGTACTGATTTCCCTTCAATCCACAAGCTTTTCTTTTCACCGTGACAGGCGAAATATATAATATCATACTTGTTGAAGTCTTCCTCCTCATCATCACCTTTTGCATGAGTACGAAAGTATCCAAGATAATACTTCAGGTCAGACTTTGTTCTGAATCTTCTATATATCACCTCACAATCGTATGCCTCTTTTAACCAGTTAAGCATTGGCAAGGTGTTAAGGCTAAAGCGGTTTTTCGGGTTTTGCTCGCTATATTCCCATTCCGCTTCTAAGCATATTATATTATGGCTTGTATGCTGTTTCATAAGTCGTAATGTTATTTGAGAATGTTCCAAGAACAGCAATGGAGTCCTCCTTCTTGTTTGAGAGCTTCAAGTGCGTATATAGGGATTATATTTTCCCTTGGGTACTCTGGGAAACGAAGTTCAAACTGGCGACGAACCGTCGTGTCTTCTATACAGTCGGCATTCTTTGTATGTGTATGCCAGCATAAATCTCGATAAAACTCTTATCATTCAACGGGATGTTTTCCGTTGACAATGGAAGTATTTTCTTAATCAGCTACTCGCAGGACATTTCAGAAATCATCCTTATCGCTTCGGCTACACCGACAGTGGCTTTTTCCTTGATATGGACAATACCCTCCTCATTGTCGATGGGCGTATCCTTGGGGTCGACCACGAAAACAGGGCAGTCAACCGGAGTGTATTTCCATAAGCTTGCAGCAGGCTGAACCACAAGCGATGTTCCGACGATAATCATAAAATCAGCTTCTGCAAGTTCTGCGATTGCATCCTTAATCTTTGGGACAGCCTCACCGAAGAATACGATATGCGGACGGTATTGAACGCCACGGTCATCCGTATCTCCAATGCTGACCGACCCGAAATTCACATCCTTAATCTTTGATTCATCAAATCCGTCCTCCTCCGTGTATGAGTCTTCCGGGCGGACCTTTGTGAGTTCACCATGGAGATGAATGACTTTAGTGCTGCCTGCCATCTCGTGGAGGTTGTCCACATTTTGGGTAATCACCACTACGTCATACTCTTTCTCAAGGGATGCGATATCAAGGTGTGCCTTATTCGGTTTCACTTCTTTGAGCTGTGCGCATCTTTGATTGTAGAAATCAAGCACCAGTGAGGGATTCTGCTGCCACCCGAAGATGGAGGCGACCTCCATCACATCGTGTTTCTCCCAAAGACCGTCACTGTCTCTGAATGTTGAAATACCGCTCTCGGCACTAATGCCTGCGCCTGACAATATTACTATCTTTTTCTTCATAATGCATTTCTCGCGCTTCGGTCACAAATACTACCATCGTTCCACGGGAGCCAACACCCCGACCGAACTTGCGTTCAATTGCAAAGTTAATACAAATCATTAAACATCAGACAAAGTTTGGAAGCGAGGTCATTCACTCATCCTTTTTATGAAGACGTAGCCGGTGGTATCGCTGCCGCCCTTGCCGTATAGTTCCACTTCTATGGTGAATGGAGTGCCGGCTTCGAAATGTTTGATTTCGATGGTGTATTGGGCCGGGGCGCCGTTGGTTGCGACGAGTTGGTCGGCCTCGACGTCTGCCATCAGTTCATCCCTTTTCAGGACTTTGAGCCGTCCCAGATGCAGGCTGTCTGCGCCTTCGGTTTGGATGAAAGAGACCCTATAGTTCCCGTTACCATTGATTTTTCCGGTGCACTCAAACAGCCATTTTGAAGGAGCCGTACCGACTTGCGCCGACTTCCACGATGTTGTGAATTTGCCATATCGCTCATACGCGGAATAGTCCGGAAGGAAATAGAGCGGAAGTGAGAAATGTCCGGAAGAGGCAACTGTCATCGCCCTGAGGTAGTCACGTCCTGGCACCGTCACCGGGCCTTGATAGAGTGGGGAATGTTCTGTGGGATAAGTTCCGTCTGTCGTGTATCTTATCGGTTTACCCTCTATAGGACTTTCGAGAGTAAACTCCATTCCTCCCTCCATTTCCCGGATTGAAACCACCCTTGGTTCCGGTACTCTGTAGTTACAATCCTTAAAGTCAAGCCTGAGATAGTGGGTGCTGATTCTCTTGAGAAAATCCTCATAGTCTCTCTCGCTTTCCCTGCCCCAAGCCACCTCCGAAAGGGCAATAAGACGTGGGAAAGTGAAATATTCCGCATATTTTTCTGACCTGTTTTCATTAAGATACGGAAACTCCTGAAGAACAGTTCCGTGAATGAACTGGTCGCTCCAGAAACAGCCTTGAACACCGATAGTTGCCGACTTTTCGGAATAATCGTTCACCGGCATACTGTAGGTTTTTTCCAATGATACGGGCGGCATCCACATCGCCGCCTTCATCTCCCCGGGAGTCGCACTTTCCGGAAAATCGAAGTACAGATGTGTTGCAGGAGTGAGCACCGCCTTGTGGCCTGCATTCGCAATCTTAAGAGAATCCGAGACATCGTGCCACACAAGCCCGACCACCGGAGTATTGACCTGTCCTCTCATTACAATTTCCTCCCATCCAACAACCGTCTTCCCCTTTTCCTTCATCATCTCCGCAACGACATTCGTCAAATATCCCTGGAGTTCAGACACGTCCTTAAGCCCCTGCTCCTTGACAACTCTCTGACAGTCTGGACAATTCTCCCAGCTTGTATAAACCGCCTCGTCTCCCCCGATGTTGATGTAATCGGATGGAAATAGAGCTACAGTTTCTTCCAAAACATCGCGGAGAAAATCAAAAGACGACTGTTTCCCCACGCATAGAATGTCGCGGCTGATGAAATGCTGATTAGGAACCTGGTGTTGGAGTCCGGTGCAACTGAGCCACGGATAGGCCACTATTGCCGAAAGCATATGGGCGGGGAACTCGATTTCGGGAATAATCTCGACTCCACGCACTGATGCATACTCGATTATTTCTTTTATGTCCTCCTGCGTGTAATAGCCTCCGAGCGGATATGCTCCCGTAGATGCCCAAGCTCCGACTTCAGTAAGGGCCGGATATTTTTTGATTTCCAGGCGCCAACCGGAATCGTCAATAAAATGGAATTGGAGTTTGTTGAGTTTGTACATCGCCATCATATCGATATATTTCTTAACAAAATCCTTGTTATAGAAATATCTGGCAACATCGAGCATCATTCCCCTCCACGGGCGCTCCGGTGCATCCTTGATGACAAGCGGAGGCAATTTCCAGTCAACTCCCCTGACAACTGTGCCGGAATAGATTTCGACAGGAAAAAGCTGAAGCAGGGTCTGTATGCCGTAGAAAACTCCCGCTGCATCGTGACCGACAATGTTCACAGAACGGGAATCTGACTTGAGGACATACCCTTCCGCATCGCTTACCACAGTAGGGTCAACTGACAATTTGATTCCTTTGCCGGAGACGGACTCAAGCATACGAAGCCCGAAACCGGTAGAAGTTTGAAGAAGCTCTTGAAGATAGCGGGCTTGGGCCTCTGACGCGGCGTCATAGCGGATGACTGTCCTCTCATTCAAGACAAAATCAGGACCACACATTAACTCCACCGAACTTGGCTTCGGGATAATGTCAATTCTGCCGGAAGGAACCCCGGCAACTGCTGTCTGTGAAAGCAATAACAGACCCAAAATAACAGAGGCGATGAGTGATTTGATTTTCATTTTCCACAACTTGATTTTAAGGAAAGGGGCCGAATCAAAAACATTTGACACAGCCCCTGTCTCAGATATTATTTATGTCCTATTTGAAACATACCAAAGCCTTGACAACTTTTGTACCGTCATTTTCCTCAACGGTCTTCTTTCCATTTATGAGCATATTCGCCGAACGAGAACCCTCGAGAGTCATCGCCCTGTCGCAGCCGGCAAGAATCATAATGTCAACAACTTCCTTCATTGCAAGTCCGCCATTTCCATCCTTACCGCGTCCGCAAACAAACACATAGACTGTGCCGTCTTTTGTCAAACCGATAAACTCACGGGCGTGAACTGCATCTCCGTCAAACCAATCATTCCAGAGTCCGGTCTTACCCATTTCTTCAGCAGTCATTGCCTTCCCATTTGCCAATACCATATAGTAACCTCCGAAAAGATTATGTGGCACCCAGCCTTCTTTAATTATAGTCTTGCCGTCAAGGTCGAGCATAGACACCGACGGTTTCCACCAAGGAGCCGTAGGAAGCGGCTCCCTTGCCTGAGGGCAAAGGACAAACGAGCCGTCGGGTTCCTGAGCAAGACAAACAAAAGTAGCCCCAGAAGAATATACAAATTGACCTTCCGAGAAGATTGCCTGATTGATGCCGGAAATACCGTTGACGATAATCGGATAATCCTTTGCCTCCGGAAGTTGAACAGCGTCATTGATGCATTTATATGCATCATTCCCTTTTCCGAGCGCAAGCATCTTTCCTCCCTTTCCTATTTCAGCCAAAAAACCTGTCTGATCCTTTGCCTTTCCGAGTTTGTCGTTTTTGTAGATTGTGATGTGCTTAGGCAGAGAACCGTAGAAATCGTTTGCGCTTCTCCAACCGGCTTTCACGAGAGGATTCGAATCGGGGTCGTAGCCTTCGAGTCTCACTTGATAGATATAATCCTTGTTGAGATAGCTGATTGTAAGGCCTTGGGTTGTCTTCACAGAGAAATCGAAAACTGCGCCCTCAGGATTCACTACTGCAGCCCCCTTACGGAGAACGATATCAAGCTTGAGTTTTGTAATATCCATTGTCTCCTTGTCATACGGAAGTGTGATGTTGATGCCATCCACCACCGCAGGTTTGCCGGCTACAGTTATGCTCTTGAAAGGGTCAGGAGTTTTTGCCGTCATCGAGTAGGTCTGGTCATTAACACCATCGTTGACAACGATTTTGACCGGTTGCTTAGTGAAGTCCACGACTGCATCTGCCGCAGGGCTCACAAGAGAAGCTCCCTTTGCCACAGCAATGCTGACCTTGACTGCAGCGAAATCATCAAGCTCTGCGAATTTGTCGAACTTCACAGTCTTGGCTGTGTGGTCGATTGCTGCGCTGACTGTTTTATTTCCGTCCTGAACGATTACACTTGAAAGCGGTGAAGGAACAGGGTCCTTCGTGCAAGCGATTGCCCCCACCAGGAGCAATGCTGCCATTGAGAAAAATTGCAACTTTTTCATTTGGTAATTAGTTTATAGTAAAATAAAATAAATTAATAACTGAATGTATTTTTGTACATATAGCGTCCCTTATAGATTCTCGTGCCAGGCAAAGTGAAAAGGACAACTCCATCTTGATTAATCATTTTGTCTGACCACCATTCCTCGGTCGGCATAAGCATAAGCATATTCCCATCAAGGTCATTGCTGACGCTCTTGATTGCATAAAACTTGTTGATTCTGGTCAATTCGCCAGTCACCACATTGAGTTTGGACACGGCCTCGTTTGTCGTCATCCACACACAGTCAGGCTCTCCATTCACGAAATAAAGGTCGTGCACACAATTCTCACCTTGAGGGATTTGCGTAACCACGGAGGCTTTTGTCAGTTTCGGCGCCTGCTTGTCGAAATTGTAACGGTAGGCGGTGACGGTACTCGCATAGTTGCCATAGAGCAACTGCCTTCCCCTATCCCAAATCAAAGCGTGGGCAGAAGGCCAATTATATGTTGCCAGACAAGCCTCGGAGTCCGTCTGGGAATCGGGATTAAAAATTGAAACTTTTGCATCCGTTGACGAAACCGCGACAATGTTCCCGTCCGGAAGAAGTTCTGCCGAATGGGGGTTCACTCCCGCTTTTGCATACCAAACCAGTTTCTTGTCCTTTATTCTAATCAATCCCACGGCTCCCCCGGAACAAGTGAAAAGAATATGGGTGTTGTCCATAACCGGCTTCACTTCCGACGGATTGTTGAACCAACTGAGACGAGATGCCGGAATGAAATCTCCCGAAGCCTTCCATTTCCAAATCGGCTGAAATGTCTCGCCGTCAAGAATCATAAACGACCTTGTTTTCTGGTCGCCTATGGCGATACATTTTTCATATGCCAATTCCGGAGGCAAAACCGACGGTGGGTCCGTCTGTCCGCCACCTCCTTGGGGAATCTTGTTGCAACACATAACCGATGCCGTAAGAGCCGACATCATCAAAGCTGCGATTTTGTAAATAAAACTATTTCTTTTCATAAGCACCTACATCCGGTTTACCACCAATTATTCTATCATTTCCGACAATATCAGTATACACAGCCATACCCTCCAGACGCTCGGCATTTCCTGCGTCAATCAGAACAGAGCCTTCTCCAAGCGAATAGTCATTAGCCGAAGGATTCACAAAGCGCGCTCCTGCGGCATTGTCAGCAGCAAGAACAGTATATCCTTTGTCTCCCTTAGGAGTGTTCCCGTCATTAAACATCGCCGGCGTTATCCCATCTTTCTTCAAACCCATCTGGAAGAAGCAATTCACAACCTCCACGTCATCAGACTTGTCAATATACACCTGCACATTCTCCGCTCTCTTGGTCGTTGCGAGATTGCCCCATACGACAGTATTGATAAGACGGCTTCCTGATGCTGCCCTCATACCGCCGCCTGCGCCCCAGTCTCCGGTATTCTTGTTTCCGACAATGGTACAATTGACACAATCCGTATTAGTAAACTGGACGACTCCCGCAGATGCCGTATTGTGATTATTGTAGAAGAGGCAGTTTATAACCTTGGTGTTTTCAAAATAGCCTCCTGCATTCTTTCCGTAGACATTGTCACGGACGATACAATTACGGAGCACGTGATGGTCATAAAACTCTATTATTCCAATATGGGTGGCATCCGGCTCGTTCACACCGGTAATCACGAAACCATCCATATAATAGTCTTCAACAGCCTCTTTCATTCTGTATCCGGCAAGGAATTTCTGCTTTCCTTTGAGGACGGTCTTTTTGGATTGGTCTCTCTGGGCAAGAGCTATTTCATCACCCTTGAAGCCTCCATAGACATTGACATATTTCTTAACCATCACCTCGGAGAGTTCGAACTCACCTTCACTCACCCACAATTCCTGTGAAGCGAAATGTCCGCAGGCATTCATAGCATCGATAATATTACCATACGCTCTGTCCCAAGATGTTCCGTCTCCGGTGCCGCCGGCCTTACAGTAAACTATGTCTTCGACTCCTCTCTGATAGATGGTGTAGACATCATTTACAGGGCTCGCCTCATCCTGCACAGTGATATATGCCGTTCTTTCCTCTCTCCCGGGGTTTTCGGAAACAGTGTAGGACATTTCCACATTCTGCACGATTTCTACATCATCGACAAGAGGTGTTTTCACAATCCGGAGCCAATCTGCTGACGAACTGATTTTGACCTTTTTGTTAAGAACAATTCCCAAAGTGGTCTCTTTGGAACCGGATTTCATCACGACCTTGCCTCTACTGTCCTCTTCCGGCACAACAAAGGCGATGATGTCCTTTTCCGCTTTCTGGAAAACTGTCAATGTAGCTTTACGCTCAGGGTTATTGACAGATGTCAAATTGACGCTGGCTGAAAGTTCCTTGCCCGTAGAGTTGGCTCCGGACTTGATTTTCAAATGATTCAAATCCACCTTCTCAAACGAGATTCCATTTTCCTGAGACTTGTCCAGAGTCCAATCCACTTTTGTCTGAACTGTAACCGTGTGTTCGGAGACCTGATTGTTGAAATAGACCTTGTCAATAGGAAGGATAATGTATTCGCCCTGTCCGTTCTGCCTTACGATGAACTCTCCCGTAAGCTGGTCCATAAGTTTGATGTAGATAGTGGCTTCCCTCACGTCGAGAGTCTTGTTGGCTTGCACTTTGAACACCAATTTCTCCTTCAGAAGTGCCTGACCTCTGTTTTTAGTTATCTTAATCCAGTCCACATTCGTACTTGCATACCACGGATATGTGGATACAAGCGGGGCTTCATAAATTCCTTCTTCCGGACCGACAAAAATGTCAGACTGAATTTCAAGCTCGGCGCAAACCGGCTTTCCCATCTCTTCCACACAAGAAGTGAAGAAGAAAGGCATCAGGAGCATAGCCGCTCCAAGGAGTATTTTCCCGTATGATTTCATATTATTGTTATGTTTATTTCTTTACCACCAAAAGTCCGTCAACCACTGCTCGGGGCACTCCGGAATCGGATGGTTTGTTAAGTAGTTTAAAACCGCCATTACCATCTTGTACAACCAAGGTAGTCGAGCCTCCTCCATCTAAATTGAAAGCCCTGTCACAACCGGCGCCAAGACAAATGTCTGCCATATCACTCATATTCAAGCCTATCGAATACCTTTTCTGCCTACCGTCCACGACAAAGACATAAACTTTGTTCCTATCCTTAGTGACCCCGACAAATGTGCGTGGATGCAGACCTGTTGAGAGGTCATCATTTTGAAAGGAGGCCTTGACACCATCCCAAACTAGGGTTTGATATCCGCCAATCGCTGTCTTGACCTTAGACAGTTCAGCATTGAATGTCCTATATTTACCAATCTCGACACTACCGTCATCCCTTACATAAAGGACATTTTCAGACCGCCCGTAATGAGATGACTGATAGGCTTTTCCATCGACATAAACCACTCCCATAGGAATCAGATTGCCGTCTCCTTTATAGTTGCCGAAAAAGTCTCCGTTCACTCCATAATAAACCTCCGGACCCTTGGCAGAGACAATCTTTGCCTGCTCAATCATATCCTGTCTTTTTCCGGAAACAGGCATATCGTCAGGTGTGCAGGCTCTGAGAGTTGTAGTCGAAGACATCTCTATTTCAAGAATGAAGATATGATTTGGATTGACCCCACACTTGAAATCCGACTCTGTCAGTTTCACACCCGGATGGGTCTCACTTGTCCTTTCGCAAATGAGTGTAGTGATGCTCGGGCACGCCTGACGGATACGTGACATAAGGGGTGTTTCCGGTTCGGGAGCCGGTTCTGGCTGTGGTTGTGGAAGTGGCTGTTCCTGTCCCGGTAAACCTGCGACCGGTCCGGAGACTTCGCCTCCGGACACCGGTTCGCAAGCTGCTGACCCAATAAATAGAACTGCAACTACAACAACACATTTTATTTTCGCTATTACACTCATAATGTCTTAAATTTACCCTTCCAAAATTTACTCTTCCCAGCCGTAGTTGTTTGGAGCGAGATTTGGATTCAAAGCAATTTCATTTAATGGGATATTGAAAAGGTAGTTCTTCTCTGAGAACATACTCACAAGTTTGCCTCTTACCGCATACGGAAGTATGAATCCGTCCGCATCAAGTCCGATTTTCTCCTTCACTCTTTTTATTTCGTCCGCCGTGTAGAGAGTCGGGTCCATATACGCACCTCTGCGTTCCCTGTCGTTGAAAACTTCGGGTCCCACGTGCCATCGGCAGATGTCATCCCAACGATAGCCTTCGCAGAAGAGTTCCACCCGGCGTTCACGGCGTATTTCCCTGACAAGGTCGGATGTGACATTAGGATATTTTTCCTCAAGATTAGGGTCGTGTTTCGGATTCATTGTGAGATTGTGCGCAAATCCCACCCTTTCCCTCAGTTTATTGACAGTCCTGTCAAGTTCAGCCTGGTCGAGCACTCCCAATTCAGCTCCTGCTTCAGCCCTTATGAGAAGAACCTCGGCAAATCTCATCACAGGAGAATCAATGTCTCCGGTGTGTAAAGTCTGATTGAGAAAGTCAGCTTCCGAATAGAACTTGGCAATGGCATATCCTGAACTTGAGTTACCATAGAAAGGTCGTATATCGTCGGAATCAAGAATACCCATAATGTTCGGCGCACCGCCCCTGAGTTCATCGCCCGTCTGACGATAGAGGAAATAGTGGTGTTTGCTGTCCTTGTCCGGAATGCAGATTGTCTGTGAAAGACGAGGATCCCTATTTGCCGACTCCTTAAGGAATCCGTCCTTATAGTCGTGGCATCCGCAGATTGAAATCGGAAGTCCGGTCTTGGCACAGAGATATTCCTCATAGCAGTCGCGGCTCATTCCATGAGGGGCATTCGGCATCTGTTTCGACACATCGTTACCCATACTGATGGACGGGACATACTGTTTGGAGAGAATTACCTCTGAATTTCCTTCGTAGTCATTCTGTATAAACAGTTTGAAATAAGCCTCGTCAGGGTCGCCTTCGGTGTAGAGTTTATATCCGTACTTAGGGTCCATCAGTTCTCCCGCAGCATCGTATGCAAGGCGGAGATATTCGTCCGCGCCGTCAAGATTGCGATACTTTCTCCAAGTGCCTTCATAAAGACAGATTCTTGCCTTGAGGCAGAGAGCAGCATCTTTGCTCACTCTATAGACCTTGGACTTCACCGGCAGAAGTTCTATCGCCTTGTCGATTGTCTTTACGACATTTTCCATAACCAGGACTCTTGAATCCCTGCCCTTGTAAAGCTCCGGATCGTCAGTGTCGGAACCTTTGTCAAACCAAGGTACATCCCCGAAACGGCAGACTTTATTGAAATAGTCCCAAGCCTTGAAGAAATATACTTCACCCGCATAGCGCTCTTTGGCCGCCTGCGATGCCGGTGTCTTCTGATAGTTGAGAATGAATGTGTTGCAACTTCTTATGACCTCCCAGTTCCACTTCGCGTCATCTGTGGTGATTGTGTTCTGTCCATAGGTGACAGCGTTCTGTCCGGAAGGCAGAATATTGTCGGACTGATAGTCGTTTTTGAACATATCTCCGCAATCCCATCCGTTCGGGCTTCCGTGTCCGACGATGAGCCTTGGATAGAACATATTGCAGTATTTCTCAAGAGCCACTTCATCGGCAGTCTGCCAGAAATGGTCCCCGGTCAAGGCGTCTCCCGGAATTGTGTCAAGATAGTCACAAGCAGACAACAACATTCCGAAGACAGAAACAAGAGTTATGAGTTTTATGTTTTTCATTTCCAGAATCGAATTAGAATGTAACGTTAATACCGAAAGACCAGCTTCTCATAAATGCGTATTCTTTTCCCGCATTCGGAGAACCGAACTCCTTGGAATCGACGATGTTGTCGGTAATGTCAGGAGTCATAAAAGGAGGAAGTCCCGTAATCTCGAAAACATTCATTCCTGTGGCGTAGATTCTCGCGTTCTCAATTCCGAGTTTATCCAAAGCCTTGCGTGGAAGAGTGTAGCTGAGAGTCAGATTCTTGAGTCTGAGGAAGGCCGCGTTCTGGAGATATTTAGTCTGCACATACTGGCTCTTTCCGTTACCATTGCTCAGACGAGGGAAATATGCGTTCGGATTTTCCTCTGTCCAGCTGTTGTCAATATGATATTGGGTTACGCAACTGTTGTAGATACCACGTCCGAAACCCCAGAAAAGGTCACTTCCAATCCAGACATCCCTCTTGCAAACGCCGTCGAACATAAAATCGAGTGCGAACCCGTGCCATCCGATGCCTCCGGTGATGTTGAATTTGTATCTTGGAGTGGAGTTTCCGATGATTCTTCTGTCGCCCGGGTCGTCCAGAGTGTTCATTCCCGTGTCAATCTTGCCGTTGCCGTCAAGGTCACGATAGCGAATGTCGCCGGGATGCCATTTTGCGCTCAAGAATTTCTGCACCACGCCCATTTCGTCGGCTTCAGCCTCGTCCATAATAAATCCCTGAGTCTCAAATCCCCAGATTTCTCCGAGTTTCTGTCCGACATAATAATCTTTGAGAAGACCGGAAGGATTGTCGTGTTTGGTGATGGTAGCCTGATAGTCGGATATACCCACGCCTATCGAATAGTCGAAAGGACTGCCGGCCAAATTGTTGATTCGGTCTCTCCAACCGATATTGAACTCCCAACCGACTGTACGCATATCTGAGAGATTCTTTTTACCGGAAGATGTTCCGAAGACCGCCGGAAGAGTCACGCTCCGGACCATTCCCTTTGTGTCCCTGATGTAGGCGTCAAACGAGCCGGTGAGCCTGTTTCCCAGAAATCCCCAATCAAGACCGAAGTCATAGGTGATGACCTTCTCCCAAGTCACGAATGAAGGGATGGTCGGGGTCTTAAGAGCATCACCGAGTTTGCCGTCATAAACATAATCCTTGACAGAAGCAGATTCTATGATTGACATATAGTCGTGATAGCCGCTGGTCACCTGGTTGCCAAGCATACCCATAGAGTAGCGGAGTTTCAATTCGTCGATTGCGGATGTATTGTCCGTGACAAATTTCTCCCTCGCAATATTCCAACCCAACGAACCCGAAGGGAAGAAGGCCCAACGGTCATTCTTATGATACTTTGAAGAACCGTCATATCGTCCGTTCAACTCCAGAAGATACCTTGAATCATAGTCGTAATTGAGTCTGTAGAACACGCCCTGAACTCTCCACAGAGTGCCAATCTCGGTGTTTTTCAGATAATCCGTAGCCATATCTGTGACAGGGAGGTTGTTGTCGTACAAGCCGTTCATCGTCAGGGTGTTGCCGTAGTAGTCCTTTCCCTCCTGGTTGTAACCCGCCATCGCCGAGAAGTTATGCATCTCGTTCCAAGTATGCTTGTACTCAGCCCAAAGGTTGAGCGCAAGATAGTTGTTGTTGTAATGCTCGTTGGTCACATTATTGGGGCTTCCGACCAATTCCGGCTCACGACCTTCGGGATGAACCTGATAGAATGTCTTGCCGTGAGATTTCACTTTCCTGAAATAACTGTTGTAGGAAACATCTCCCTTTATGGAAAGGCCCTTTACAGGGTGGATGTCCAAACGTGCGGTATACCACTGGTCCCAAGTCTGCTCAATCCGTCTTCCGGCAAGAGCCATCTTTCCCACGACATTGAAGTTTGTGTGATATCCCGACATACAGGCCCAGTCCCCATTTGGAAGGAATACCGGAGAGGTCGGAAACATACGATAGACCTCGTAATAGAGGGTATACCCGGAATTGTTCTTGAAATCGACATTAGGGTCGTCGTTCTTGATGTTATTCATCCTTGCGGTAACTCCGAGGTCAATCCATTTTGCTAGCTTGAAATCCAAAGAGACGTTCGCATTCATTCTGTAGTATTTGTCATTTCCGTAACGAAAGATGCCTTGCTGTCCTTTGTATCCAAATGACGCATAATATTTTACCTTCTCAGTACCGCCTGAAACGCTGAGATTGTGCTGGTGCATAAAACCCGAATTGCGGTAAAATGCCCGGAGCCAGTCGGTGTTGCTGACATAGGCCCAACCGGGATTCGAAGGAGTGTTTCTGCCGTCCTGAATGCCCTCCGTATCCACGAGTACACCCGGATTGTGCTCAGGGTCAGTGACGTGGAGTTCGAGATAGCGCATAAACTTGTCACTGAAATAGTAGTTGCCCGGGCTATCATAGTCGAAAGCCTTGTTCCACGCTCTCGCCCAATCGAGGGAGTTTGGCATTTCGGGAAGTCTCGCAGGCGTATTCCAAGACAAGTTGTTGTTATAGTTCACGGTAGCCTTTTTATTGCTTGCACCTTTCTTCGTGGTTATGAGCATCACACCGAAAGCTGCTCTGGCACCATATACCGCTGCTGCAGAAGCATCTTTGAGCACGGAAATATTCTCGACATCCTGCGGATTCACAAGCGACAGGTCCGATATTTCCACGCCGTCGAGGAGTATGAGGGCACTTCCACCATTGAGCGATGTGTTACCTCGGATGTTTATTTTAGCCTCCTGACTCGGCTTTCCACTGTTGAAGGTGATGTTCAAATTGGGTATCACGCCCTGCAATCCCTGGGCGATGTTTCCAATAGGCCTGTCCGAAAGCACCTCTCCTGATGTTGAAGCCACGGAACCTGTGAGATTGAGTTTCTTCTGTACACCATAGCCCACGACAACGACCTCGTCCAGAAGTGTCGAATCTTCTTTGAGTGAGCAGTTTACGAGTGTTTCTCCAGCAGGAATGGAAACCATCCTTGAAATGAAACCGAGACAAGAAAAATGGAGTGAGACATTACGGACACCAGAAACGTTGATTTGGTATTTTCCGTCAAGGTCAGTAGTCGCCGCATTCGATTTGGAGCCGCTCTGAACGACGAAAACTCCCGGAAGGGGCTGCCCCTTCATATCGGTAACCGTTCCGGTGATTGTGGTTCTTTCAGAACTCTTTGCCGCACTATCGCTCTTCTTCTCTATAATCACATAGCGCTGGCGGATGCTGTATCTCAAGTCCGTTCCCGAGAGGGCCTTGTCCATAATTGAAGATATGGAAGCGTTCTTTAAAGAAAGATTCACCGTCCAACCGGCAACGTCCCCGTCCTTATACTGAAAGAGATAATCGCTTGATTTCTCAATCATTTTGAACAATTCCACAAGACTGACGCTTTTCTTCGTATCAACCGTCACCTTGTCATTCTGCGCATAGGCCGCCCTTCCATTCGAAAAGAATACGGCCAGAAATACAAGAATCGAAGAAATGAATCTAAGACCCCTGCTCTCCCATAGCGGAAGGGATTTCGAAAACCTTGAATTCATTAATATTTTAGTTTTATATCGTTATTAATATTGCGTAGTCAGTTCGGTTTGGTCAAATGGTATATGTCATTGACTTTCTTCCATTCAGCACCTGTCTGTGCTGCGATAATATCCATTATTTGTGATGCCGGAAGACCCGTATCAAGAGCTCCGGAATAGCGTGCGTCGTCGAATACACCGGCCTGAGGCACTACGCAGATGCCGTAGACATCCATCAGGCGTTCGGACAATTCGTAGATGTTCAAAGATTTGTAGCGGAACAGCCTGTCTTTCCACGCAGTGAGAAGAGCCGGCTCGAACTCACTGACTGTCAAGTTGTTCACCTTGCTGTCGAAAACGACTTTTTTTGAAGGGGAGAGAACTATGTTCTGAGAGCCGGAGTTGAACTCAATCATTCCGGAAACGAGTGCCGCCCCCTTGACTCCGCCACTCTTGTAATTGAATGCATCGAATGTTGTTCCCTTAACTGTAATCCCGGCTCCATCGAGGTCCACCACAAACAGGCAGTCTTCCATTCTTTCGACTTCGAAATAAGCCTCTCCGACAAGATGAACCCTGCGCTCCTTCTGTCCGAAAGACGCAGAATAATCCAAACGACTGTCCTTGTTCAAGTGAATTTTGCTCCCGTCAGGCAAAACGAAAGATGAAATCGAATCTCCTGTAACAAGAGAATATTGATGGGATATTTCTTTTGTATTCTGAGCAAGCGACCATCCTGCGAAAACTCCGATAGAGAGCACTGCTGCAACAATCGAAGCCCGAACAGCATAGTTGAAAAACCTTTTCCGTTTACTGCTGCGTGGAGAGCGCACCCTCTTCATCAGGCGCTCAAGTTCTTTTCCCGTGTCGATGTCAAATCTGTCAGAAATGTCGGCATTCCAATAGCTTCTGACCTTCTGGAACTCAGCACGATTACTTTCATCGGCTGCCAACCAGGACGAAAAGCAGTCGTATTCCTGCGGAGTACAATCCCCACAGAGAACTTTTGCCATCAGGGCATCAATATCCGTCTGCTGAGCAGCCTGTATGTTATTACTTTCATCCATATTATTTGCAATTTGCCGGTCGCTCCATGTATTGAGTACCATTTATTATAAAAAACACTTACTCGGATTCTCCGATTTTTTGCAATTATTTGAAGAAGGCTCAGCGCCCGCCCAAAGAGAGTATTTCCCTGATTTTCCGCACAGCCCTATATATGTGAACTTCAAGGGTTTTCGTCGAGATGGCCAAAAGTTCGGACGCCTCCTTGTAGGACATACCGTCTTCACGCACGAGTTTGAACGCGAGCTTGCACTTCGATGGCAATTGTTCTATTGCATTGTTAATGTTTTCGACAGTTTCGGAAGATATGAGATTGTCTTCAGGAGAAGAAGTTGTCCCTGCAAAGAGGTCGAAAGGAATGTCGTTGATGTCGATTGTGTTGAGATTTCTTCCCCTCAAATAATTGAGCGCCTTGTATTTGGCTATGCGATATATGAAAGCATTGAAATTTCTCACATCCGTGAGTTCCACTCTCTTTTCCCAGATGGCAAAGAATACATCCGAAACGATTTCTGCCACCACCTCTTCGTCCCGAACATAAAGCCCCACATATCGGAACAGTTTCCTGTAATATCACTACTGTCCCGTAAAAGTGGATAAATAGCTCTTTGAAATTATTGAAATATAGTCAATTATACTGGTTTCTGAGATGAAACGGACTTGATTTCGCAACTTTGCAGTCGAATAAAAAGACTGCTATGTTCCAAGACCAATACGTTTTCTCTCAATTAACCGCATTTCTGAACAGGACTCAATTCAACAACTATGTTCGCAAGTATGATGGCAACCGATATGTGAAGCACTTCACATGCTGGAACCAAATGCTTGCAATGATGTTTGGTCAATTGAGTAATCGTGAGAGTTTGCGCGACTTGGTCGTTGCTTTTGAAGCACACCGCGCCAAGCAATATCATCTTGGTTTGGGTCGTGAACCTATTGCCAAGACCACTCTCGCAACTGCCAATCAGAACCGTGACTACAAGATCTTCGAAGACTTCGCATTCTATATGATGAAGGAGGCTTGCGAGAAGCGAGTGACCAACATCTTAGAGATTCCAGGAAGAAAGTATGCGTTTGACTCAACAACCATCCCGTTGTGTCTGGCGACATTCCCGTGGGCGAAGTTTCGAAAGAAGAAAGGTGGCATCAAGGCCCATGTCTTATATGACATTGAGGCTCAAGTTCCAGCTTTCTACACTGTAACCACAGCATCTAAGCATGATTCTACGGTAATGTCTTCAATTCCTTATGAGCCAAACGCTTACTATATATTCGACAGGGCTTATGACTCTTTCAGGGAACTCTATAAGATACATCTTACAGACTCGTTCTTTGTAGTCAGAGCCAAGACGAACTTGAAGTACAAGATAGTCAAATGGAAGCGAAGGTTGCCTAAGGATGTACTGACTGATGCAGAAGTGAAACTGACAGGTTATCTCTCCGAGAAGAATTATCCTGAGTCATTCCGACTCGTACGATACTATGACGAAGAAGACGATCGTGAGTTCACTTTCCTGACAAATGCAAAGCATCTATCTGCGTTGGACGTTGCCAATCTCTATAAGAAAAGATGGTTGGTTGAACTGTTCTTCAAATGGCTCTAGCAACATCTAAAGATAAAGAGGTTTTGGGGCACAACGGAGAATGCTGTCCGCATACAAATCAGTGTGGCGATTATTACTTACTGCCTCGTGGCGATTGTCCAACATGACATGCAGTTGAAGCGCTCAACTTATGAAGTTTTGCAAATACTCAGCATCTCATTGACAGACAAAACCCACCTGCGTGACCTGTTCGATAAGACTAATTTCAATGATGTCAAAGATCCATCTACTCCCCTCATTCCGGGGTTATTTGATTAATTTTTAACTCGTCCCGATTTTAACGGGACACTAATGCTGTAATATATAATGTATAATTCCTGCAACGCCTTTTGGGAGGAATTACGGGCCAACTCATTTACTATTCTGTCCAGTCCTGCAGGATTCATCACATAAACCTCGTGGTTATTCTATATATGTACCCGAAAAAAGAGAAATCCCTTACTCGCTTTTCAATTATTTTACACATTTTTTGCGATTGTTTGTTTTTTGTAATTAATTGATACAAAATAACAAAAACTTTGGATTAATTGAGAAAAATATGCCTACCTTTGGTTTTTTCACGACAGTTTGATTTTATTTTTCAACGACAACAATGATGACTGATTATTATTGGAAGCATATCCTGCTTGCCGGTCTAATGACTCTGCTGGGAGGCATCTGCTATGGGCAAAATGCACAAAACTCGTACAAAAATCCCTCACTTCCTGTTGAAGAGCGGGTGGAAGACCTCCTTTCGAGAATGACGCTCGAAGAAAAGGTGGCCCAACTGCGGCACATCCACTCCCACAATATGCTTGAAGGCCAAGAACTTGACATCGAAAAACTCGCCGATTTCTGCAAAGGGATGAGCTGGGGATGTGCGGAGTGTTTCCCACTGACAAGTCAGAGTTGCGTAGAAAATGTACGAAAAATTCAGGAATATGTCGTGAATGAGACAAGGCTCGGCATACCGCTTCTGATTGTCACCGAATCCCTCCACGGCTGTGTACAAGACGGCTGCACCATCTATCCTCAAAACATTGCGTTGGGCAGCACATTCAACCCTAATCTTGCCTACAGAAAAGCGGCATCTGTCAGCGGAGAATTGCACAAAATGAATTTCAGACAGGTTCTTGCTCCGGATGTCGATGTGGTAAGAGACCTTCGCTGGGGAAGAGTCGAGGAAGCCTATGGCGAAGACCCTATTCTTGTGGGACAAATGGGTGTTAATGAAGTACTTGGATATATGGATAACGGCATATCTCCGATGCCGAAACATTACGGGGCTCACGGCAACCCTCTCGGCGGACTGAATCTCGCATCTGTCGACTGCGGAACTCGCGACCTTTTCGATATCTATCTGAAACCTTTTGAGATGATTTTCACGAAGACTCCGGCGATGACGGTAATGTCCAGCTACAACTCCTGCAACAGAGTTCCGAACTCCGCGTCGTCATTTCTGATGAATGAAGTTTTGAGAGAAAGGTGGGGTTTCAAAGGCTTTGTCTATTCCGACTGGGGAGCCGTCAGTATGTTGAGATATTTCCACAGGGTCGTTGAAAATGAAGAAGATGCGGCTCTTATGGCCTTGAATGCAGGTCTTGACTTGGAAGCTTCTTCCGAAGATTTTGCAACATTGATTGACGCAGTGAAAGAAGGAAGATGCCCCATCGGTACAATCGACGAGGCTGTGCGCAGGGTTCTTCGCGTCAAATTCAGCCTCGGGCTTTTTGAAAACCCATACGGAATTGAACGGCTCGCAACTGACATCCATTCGAAGTCTCAAGTCGCTTTGGCAAAAGAAATCGCAGATGAGTCCATCGTTCTTCTTCAAAACAAGGACAATCTCCTTCCTCTTGATGCATCGCGCTACAAATCCATCGCTGTGATTGGCCCGCTTGCAGACCGTCCGCAATTCGGTGACTATTCTTGGGGAAAAGACTCGGAAGACGGAGTCACTCCACTGGAAGGAATACGAAGCAGAGTGGGCAAAGATGTGGAAATTAAGCACATAAAGGGATGCAGTTATTCTTCTCTCGATACAAGCGAAATCTCCGAAGCGGCCCGCTGTGCAGCGGAATGTGAGCTCACGATTCTCATTTGCGGAAGTTCCGGTTCAAGATTCGTCCGTTCATCCGACGCCGTAGCAACGACCGGAGAAGGAATGGATCTGCACAATATCTCACTCACAGGAGCACAGGAAGAACTTGTCCGTGCTGTAGCATCCCAAGGCAAGCCTTTGGTTTTCGTACTTGTTGCCGGTAAGCCGTTCGCCATTCCTTGGGAAAAGGAAAACCTCTCCACAATCCTTCTCCAATGGTATGGAGGAGAGGAAGCCGGAAACGCTCTTGCGGATGTGCTTTTCGGCAATGTCAACCCTTCCGGAAAACTGAATTATTCCTTCCCTCAGAGTACGGGACACCTTCCTGCATACTACAATCATCTCCCTTCCGACAAGGGATTTTACAAAAGTCCGGGAAATTATGACCATCCGGGAAGGGATTATGTATTTTCAGACCCGTCGTCTCTGTGGAATTTCGGTCACGGCCTGAGCTACACCACATTTGAATATCTCAGTGCGACAAGCAATAAAAAGTCATACGATTTCGAAAAAGACGAAAGCATCAAGTTAAGCGTGAAAGTTAAAAACACTGGAAACAGAGATGGAAAAGAAGTGGTGCAAGCCTATGTCAGAGATGTTGTCAGCAGCACAGTTATGCCGATAAGGGAGTTGAAGGCTTTCCGAAAAGTTGCCATAAAAGCGGGCGAAACGAAAGAAATGACTCTTGAAATCCCCCTCTCGGAGCTCAGTCTGACTGATGAGCACGGCTTCCCGTTCTTTGAAGATGGAGATTTCCTCATTGAGGTCGGAGGCGCATCTGACAACATCGCCCACACAATCCGGATTTATGCGGGCAAGAATGAGGCTCCGAAGGAAAAATCGGCCAAGACAGCCGAGAGAGTCGCAAACAAACCGGTCGGAAAAATGATTAAAGTTTCGGGAATGGTGAGGGACATCCAGTCCACTCCCGTATCCGGGGTGAAAATACACTCAGCCTGGTCCGGAGAAGAACTCGGGACAACAGATAAAGAGGGGCGGTTTACGGTTTCTGTCCGGTCCGACGACAGTCTCGTCTTCAAATACAAAGACAAAGAAGAGACAAAAGTCCAAGTGGATGGCAAGCGCAAACTTTCAGTAAAACTGTTATAATTGTGACGATGCACACAGACATCCGTCCGAAAGGCTAATGCTTAGGACGGATGTCGAGTTTCACCGGATGAATCATATTAAGAACTGATACTCAAGAATACACGCCCAAACAATAATCTCATCCTCCTTGACGAACGGGGCAAGGAATACCGTTCCGTAGAATGGGCCGCGCCATCTTCACCGAACAACTCTACCGCGCCTTCACCATCATAAAAGGCGAGCCACACCACCACGCCTAAGTCCCACTCTGCACGAATGGCGATAATTCAAATTTTGCGGAACTGTGTCTTCAGCCACAGGCAGAACACAGGATCTTGAATGAAAACCCTTTTTCCTTCAATGTCAATCAAATCC
>ERZ1034719.187-NODE-187-length-43219-cov-7.601682_pt1 | contig 43219 bp, 40 predicted proteins | sample MGYA00520703_ERZ1034719 | MGnify/ENA primary metagenome ERZ1034719 (study PRJEB33766, sample SAMN09781716) | gut metagenome | biome: gut microbiome | host: Homo sapiens | place: Madagascar | study: EMG produced TPA metagenomics assembly of the PRJNA485056 data set...
CAATTATGAAGCCCCTTAAATAAAAGAAAAATGAAACTTAAAACTATGTTAATATGCATTCAAAAACCTGTGAAAAAGATAAAAGTTATAAACAGGATAAAAGAAAATAATAAAAGTAAAAATGAAAAAACTGTATAGTTATCCACATTTATACCTGTTTATCAACAGGTTATTAACAAAATAGGAACAAAAAAAGGTTAAAAACCGCTATCAGGTGGGGATAATCTTTTTCTGAATGGTTTCAACCGTAGAGGTGAGATCCTGATTGGCACTCATCTCCTGTTTGATTTTGTTGATTGCATGCATAACGGTCGAATGATCCTTACCACCAAAGTAATTTCCGATGGATTCCAGAGATTTCTCCGTCATCTGTCTGCACAGATACATGGAAATCTGTCTGGCCTGGACAATATCGGCACTACGCTTGGTAGAAAAGATATCTTCCTTAGCAACTCCGAGATGCTCACTTACCACATCTGTGATCAGAGAAGGTGTGACCTCGCGGTTGGAATTTTTTGAAATCAAATCCTGCAAGGTAGCCTCTGCGAATGCAACCGTGATAGGCTGATTATCAAGCTTGGAAAAAACATTGATCTTATTCAGTGCACCTTCCAGCTCCCGGATATTTGAAACTATATTATTGGCAATATACTGGATAACATCATCCGGTACCATAATATGATCCTGCTCTGCCTTCTTACGAAGAATTGCCATACGGGTCTCGTAATCCGGAGATTGAATGTCTACCGGAAGTCCCCATTCCAGACGGGACTTGATACGATCCTCCAGACTCTCCATCTCTTTAGGCGGCTTATCGGAAGAAATAACAATCTGTTTACCGGCCTCATGAAGGACATTAAAGGTATGGAAGAACTCCTGCTGCGTGGACTCCTTCCCTATAATAAACTGAATATCATCCAGGAGCAGAAGATCAATGTTTCTATATTTATTCCGGAACTCTTCGGTTTTATTCTTCTTTAAGGCTTCAATCAATTCATTCGTAAATGTCTCACTGGTTACATAAAGAACCTTTGCATTCTTATTATGCTGCAGAATATAATGACCAATGGAATGCATTAAGTGAGTCTTACCGAGTCCAACACCTCCATATAGGAATAGAGGGTTAAAACCCTGGGCCGGAGCTTCTGCAACTGCAACGCAGGCAGCATGGGCATGACGGTTATTATCACCGACAACAAAAGTATCAAAGGTATATTTCGGATTCAGATTACTTGCTTCCATATTATATTCCATGTACTTCTCGGCCGGTGCAGCTGTTTCATTAACCATATCTTCCGGAGACGCAATAAAGCAAATATTGAAATCCTCATCAAGAACATGCTGAACAGCTTCCTTAATATATAAGTCATAATATTTAGACTTTAAAAAACTGATACCTCGCTCACCAAGAGTTTCTGCAAGGAAGTAAATCGTGTGATCCTTAACGGCGTAAACTTTCAGAGGGCGAATCCAGGAATTAATAGCAATTGGGGTAACGCCCTGATCCAGCTGGATAGAATATAAAATTGCCTCCCAATTTCCTTCTATTTTCTCTTTCATCAAAATAAAACCTCTCATTATATTATAGTAGTAAAATTAAAAAGCGGTAATTGTCAATATGGACAAGAATACCCATATATAATATATACTAAATTAGGATTTTTCGCAAGGAAAAGGCAGGATAACTTTTCAAAATGATTTACATAATCTGTTTAAAATAAAATGTAAAAAAGAAGAAATTAACAAGTGGAATCATTGATTTTCATGGAAAAATGAAGAAAAAGAAGTGTAAATCCACATGAAATCAAAAAGTTTTCCACAAGTTATTCACAAATTGTGCATAACATTATGTCAATTAAAAAATAATATTTACGGTCCTGTTTAAAAAGTTATATATAATTTTTAAATATGACTTGACTGAATTACTTCTTTTCTTTATAATAAATTAGGTGTTTTTTCAATGTCCGAAGGAGGTGTATTTAAATGAAGATGACATTTCAGCCAAAGAAGAAGTCTCATGCGAGAGTTCATGGTTTCAGAAAAAGAATGAGTACTGCTAACGGCAGAAAAGTATTAGCTGCAAGAAGAGCAAAAGGTAGAAAACATTTATCAGCATAGGTCGCAGTCATGTGACCTTTTTTCATGTTGAGGTTTATTAAATGAAGAACATTAATTCATTGAAAAACAGTAGTGAATTCAAGTGCGTATATCAGTGCGGCAAATCATTTGCCAATAAGAATCTGGTGATGTACGTTTTGGAGAAGAATGATAAAGAAAATCGGCTTGGTATTTCTGTAAGTAAAAAAGTAGGAAACAGTGTGATCAGACATCATGTTACCCGGTTGATCCGAGAGAGCTACCGGTTGCATAAAGGAGAGATAGAAGAAGGGTTCGATATTGTAGTTGTTGCAAGGGTAAATAGTAAGACCTGTAATTACTGGGATATAGAACGTTCCTTTTTGCATTTATTGAAGTTACATCACATAAGAAAAGAAGAGATTGAGAATACTTCTTTATCAGAATGCCATGAGTTAAATGAAAAAAGAGATGATTAATATGAAAAAAGTTTGTTTATGGCTGATTCGATTTTATCAGATTTATTTGTCCCCTTTAAAGGGTCATGGAACATGCAAATATTATCCGACCTGTTCCCAATACGCAAAGGAAGCAATAGAAAAATATGGCGTTGGAAAAGGCATCTTGTTAGCGGGCTGGCGGATTCTTCGGTGCAACCCATTCTCCAGGGGTGGATACGATCCGGTTCCATAAGATTAGGAGGTTAATATGGTTTTTTTAACTGCGCAGGGAGGCATTCTTGGCCCCTTTTGCTGGCTGTTAGGAAAGATTCTGAATTTCATCTACCAGGGATTATCTGCCGGTGGAATTGAAAATCTGGCTTTATGTATTATCATATTTACTTTTGTAGTAAAATTAATTCTGCTTCCGTTAACACTTCGGCAGCAAAAAGGCTCCAAGATAAATCAGTTAATACAGCCGGAAATACAGAAAGTACAGAAAAAGTATAAGAATAAGACGGATCAGGACTCTATGTTAAAGCAGCAGCAGGAAATGCAGGAAGTTTACCGGAAATACGGTACCAGTATGACAAACGGATGTCTGACATCGTTTATACAGCTTCCTATTATTTATGCGTTGTATCGTGTAATATACAACATTCCTGCTTATGTACCTGAAATCAAGAGTCTGTATACTCCGATTGCTGAGCAGATCATGAAAGTAAGTAATTATGCACAGACGCTCAGTACATTTGTTGCAGATAATAAGATCAGTACGGCAAGCAAGGCTATTAGCACATTAACAAAGCTGGATGCCGGAAATGTAACAAATAATAACATTATTGATGTTATTTCACAGTTTAGTACAACACAGTGGAAAGATTTCAGTGATCTGTTGTCCGGAAATACGGATCTGGTAAATGTGATTGCATCCAATGTTCCGCAGATTGATCATCTGAATAAGTTTATATTAGGAATCAATATTTCAGAGGCACCGGGCTGGAGATTATTTGTTGAGAATGTGGTAAACGGTGATGTCGTTAAAACCTTTAACTGGGCATTGATCATTCCGATTCTGGCAGCGTTATTCCAGTTCCTGAGTACAAAAATCATGCAGACTCCGCAGGCAGATATGGGCGATCAGGCTACAGCACAGTCTGCTGCAATGATGAAGTCCATGACTTATACAATGCCGATTATGTCATTATTCTTCTGTGTGACTCTGCCGGCAGGTATCGGTATTTACTGGACGATCAGTGCGTTGATCAGTTTTCTGATTCAGCTTGGCATAAATATTTATTATGACAAGATCGCAGATACCGATAAGATTCTGGAAAAGCAGATGGAGAGAGCAAAAAAGAAGAATAAAGGCAAAAAGAAGAAATCATTTATGGAAAAAATGATGGAAGCAGCCGGAAATTCAGAAGGTACAAGCTCTTCAAACAGTGTTGCAGGTACCAGCCTGAAGAATTATTCAAGTTCCTCTTCCAATAATGACAGTCAGACTCCAACATACCGGAAGGGAAGTATTTCTTCAAAGGCGAATATTATGCAGCAGTATAGTAATGCAGGTAATAACCAGAAGGGCAAGGAGGATTAAATATGGAGTTTATCGAGTTTAAAGGTAAAACCGTAGATGATGCGATTACGGAAGCGACGATTCAGTTCGGAGTTACCAGTGATGATTTAATATATGAAGTAATCGAGAAAGGAAGCACCGGTTTCCTGGGAATCAATAAAAAGTTAGCAGTGATTCGTGCTAAGAAGAAGGATACTCTGGAAGATATCGTTCAGGAATTCTTAGAGAATTTATTCAAGGTTATGGAAGTTGAAACAGTTGTAGACATTAAATACAACGATGAAGATAAGACCATGGATATTAATCTGACAGGTCCGGAAATGGGTGTTCTGATCGGTAAGCGTGGACAGACACTGGATGCTCTCCAGAAGATTGCTCAGTCGGTTGTAAATAAGCACAGTGAGGAATTTGTTCGTGTGAAGCTGGATACCGAGAATTATCGGGCAAGAAGAAAGGATACTCTGGAAAATCTTGCAAAGAACATTGCTTATAAAGTAAAGAGAACGAAAAAGTCAGTCGTATTGGAGCCAATGAATCCATACGAAAGAAGAATCATACACTCAGCGCTTCAGAATGATAAGTATGTAAATACCAGAAGTGAAGGCGAAGAGCCGTTCAGAAGAGTTGTAATTTATTATAATCGCGAGAAATAATCTGTGATTTCAAAGGGGCATCTGTAGAGAACCATTGTGTTAGCTTGCAGAGCCCCTTTTTACATGAAAATGTACTTGTGAATAAATTTGGTTCTGTATTATAATGAATAAGTGAGTCAGAAATGAGGTGAAAAGCATGTTTCAGAAAGATACGATTGCAGCGATTGCAACCGGAATGACCAATGCAGGTATTGGAATTATAAGAATCAGCGGAGAAGATGCGATAGCAGTTGCAGATAAAGTATTCCGTGCGAAAAATCCGGATAAAAAGCTGGCAATGACGAAAAGTTATTCTGCGTTATTCGGAAATATCTGTGATGGTGATTGTGTGTTGGATGAGGCAATCTGTCTGGTCATGCGGGCACCGAACTCTTATACGACGGAGGATGTTGTAGAAGTGCAGTGTCACGGCGGAATCGTTATGCTGCGGAAGATTCTGGAACTGATCTTAAATTCCGGAGCCAGGGCGGCAGAGCCGGGAGAGTTTACAAAACGGGCATTCCTGGGCGGCAGAATCGATATTACGCAGGCAGAGTCTGTCATGGATATGATTCATGCGAAGAATGAGCTGGCGGCACGATCCTCGATATCACAGTTAAAGGGCAGTCTGTCAAACCGTGTGAAAGAGATCCGGAGTCTGTTATTAAATCAGATCGCATTTATTGAATCGGCATTAGATGATCCGGAGAATTACAGTCTGGATGGATACAGTGAGCAGCTGAAAGAGAAGCTGGAAGAAATCATAAAAGAAATCCGACATCTTATAGATACTGCGGAAGAAGGTAAGATGATAAAGGAAGGTATCCGCACAGTAATCCTCGGAAAACCGAATGCCGGAAAGTCCTCTCTTTTAAATGCTTTACTCGGAGAGAACCGGGCAATAGTAACAGACATAGCGGGAACAACGCGAGATACACTGGAAGAGGATGTGATGATCCATGGAATTCCATTGAAAATCGTGGATACGGCAGGGATTCATGAAACCGTGGATATTGTGGAAAAAATAGGTGTGGATAAAGCAAGGGAAAGCGTGGAAGAAGCAGATCTGGTCCTGTATGTGGTAGATGGAAATAAGCCGTTAGATGCTGATGATACGCAGATAATCGGTCTTTTAGAAGGAAAAAAGGCGATTATTGTCATGAATAAAATAGATATTGAACAAGTTGTGGATAAAATGTGGATAACTTCAAAAATCAATGCTCCGGTTGTGGAAATCTCCGCAAAAACAGGAGAAGGAATGGAAAAATTATATGGAATCATTAAAGATATGTTCTTCCATGGTAAGCTTTCCATGAATGATGAAGTGTATATTACAAACCTGCGGCATAAGCAGGCATTAGCAGAAGCGGAGCAGAGTCTGGAACAGGTTTTATCCAGTATAGACCGGAATATGCCGGAAGATTTTCTGTCCATTGACCTGATGGCTGCGTATGAGCAGCTGGGAACGATTCTCGGAGAAAGTCTGGATGATGATCTGGCAAATGAGATTTTTGACAAATTCTGTATGGGAAAATAGGAAGGAAGATAGGAATGCCACAGGTAGAGGAAACATATGATGTAGTAGTTGTAGGTGCGGGACATGCGGGCTGCGAGGCAGCACTCGCTGCAGCCAGAATGGGATTGGAAACAATCATATTTACAGTCAGTATGGATAGTGTAGCATTGATGCCATGTAATCCGAATGTAGGAGGAAGCTCTAAGGGACATCTGGTGCGGGAGATTGATGCACTGGGAGGAGAGATGGGAAAGAATATAGATAAGACCTATATTCAGTCTAAGATGTTGAATGAATCCAAAGGTCCTGCAGTTCATTCCCTTCGGGCACAGGCTGATAAATCAGAATATTCCAGAGCCATGCGGATGACACTGCAGAAGACGGAGCATCTGACCTTAAGACAGGCAGAGGTGGCAGAATTGCTCGCAGATGGAAGCAGAATTACAGGCGTTAAGACCTATTCCGGTGGAACCTATTATGCAAAGGCGGTTATTCTATGTACCGGTGTATATCTGAAGGCACGCTGCATCTACGGTGATGTGAGCTATCCGACCGGTCCGAACGGACTTCAGGCAGCAAACCATCTGACGCAGTCACTGGTAGATCTGGGGATTAAAGTGCGGAGATTTAAGACCGGAACTCCAGCAAGAATTGATAAGAGAAGTATTGATTTCAGTAAGATGGCAGAACAAAAAGGTGACGAGCATATTGTACCGTTCTCATTCACCAATACGGAAGAGGATATTAAGAGAGATCAGATTTCATGCTGGTTAACCTATACAAATGAGACCACCCATGAGATCATTAAGAAAAATATAGATCGTTCACCACTGTTTTCCGGAGCAATCGAGGGAACCGGTCCGCGGTATTGCCCTTCAATCGAAGATAAGGTTATGAAGTTTCCGGATAAGGATAAGCATCAGGTGTTTATTGAACCGGAGGGCGAATATACGAATGAGATGTATATCGGAGGCATGTCAAGCTCTCTTCCGGAGGATGTGCAGTATGCAATGTACCGAAGCGTACCGGGACTGGAGAATGCGAAGATCGTAAGGAATGCCTATGCGATTGAATATGACTGTATTGATGCGACGCAGCTGAAGCCATCGCTGGAATTTAAGGAATATGAAGGACTGTTTGCCGGTGGACAGTTTAACGGAAGCTCCGGATATGAAGAAGCGGCGGCACAGGGCTTTATGGCAGGTGTCAATGCAGCCAGAAAGATTCAAGGGAAAGAGCCGGTTGTTTTAGACCGTTCGGATGCATATATCGGAGTGCTGATCGATGATCTGGTAACGAAAGAGACTGCGGAACCATATCGAATGATGACATCAAGAGCAGAGTATCGGTTGCTATTACGCCAGGATAATGCAGATCTGCGGCTGACCGATATCGGTCATGAGATAGGGCTGATCGATGAAGAACGGTATCGGAAGTTTAAAGAAAAACGGGAAGCCATCAATCAGGAGATCGCACGTCTGGAATCGGTAACAGTCGGAGCTAATAAGGAAATGTGTGAGTTCCTGACCGGAGCCGGTAGTACACCGTTGAAAACAGGATCAACACTGGCAGAGCTGATTCGCCGTCCGGAGTTGAATTATGAAGCAATTGCAGAGGTGGATCCGGATAGAAAGCCGTTACCGAAAGAAGTGATCGAGCAGATTAACATTAATCTGAAATATGAGGGATATATCAAGCGGCAGGAACAGCAGGTAGAGCATTTCAAGAAGTTGGAGAAGAAAGCAATCCCTGCAGATATAGATTATGAACAGATTGGAAATCTGCGGAAGGAAGCCAGACAGAAGCTGAAGGCAATGAAACCGGCATCTGTTGGCCAGGCATCCAGAATCTCGGGTGTTTCACCGGCAGATATATCGGTATTGTTGATTTATCTGGCACAGAAGTAGAAGGTTTGATAGAACAGGTAAGAAATCAGCGAAAAAGAAAAACAGGATAGATAAGATATGGAAGAGTTAAGAGTAAAAGCAGAACAGATAGGAGTTATGTTAACCACTAAACAGTTGGAGCAGTTCGACACCTATTATCATCGTTTGATCGAAAAGAATAAAGTTATGAATTTAACGGCTATCACAGAATATCAGGAAGTAATCGATAAGCATTTTGTAGATAGTCTGTTGCTTGCAGGAGTCCGGGATTTAACCGGGGAGATGTCGGTAATAGATGTCGGAACTGGAGGAGGATTTCCGGGAATTCCGCTTAAGATCGCATTTCCGAATTTAAAGATTACATTGCTGGACTCTTTAAATAAGCGGGTGAATTTTTTAAATGAAGTAATAGAAGAGCTTCAGTTGCAAGAGATAGAAGCCATTCATTCCAGAGCAGAGGATGCAGGGCAGAATGTAAAATACCGGGAAAAGTATGACCTGTGTGTATCCAGAGCTGTTGCCAATCTATCGGCACTGAGTGAGTATTGTCTTCCGTTTGTAAAACCATCCGGATGTTTTATTTCCTATAAATCAACGAATATTGATGAGGAATTAAAGCAGGCAGGAAAGGCTATCAAGGTATTGGGTGGCAGGCTGGAGCAGCCGGTGACCGTGCAGATTCCGGAGACTGATATTTATCGTCAGTTTATTATGATTCAGAAGAAGAGTCATACACCGAAGGCATATCCGAGAAAGGCCGGAACAGCAGCAAAGAATCCGATCATATAAGATCAGAAGAAATAAGGGAAAAAAGTAGAAAAGAAAAAGCCAAATCAATGGCTTTTTCTTTTTTCTCTTCGCTTTTCCCGTAATTCCAATTGACGCTGTCTGACAGTGTCTACTTCAGACTTGGAAATAGGAACTATTTTTTTGATAGCAAAATAATTTCCGGTATTTGATACTTTTATTTTCAGAATCCCTTTCTGGTAGCCGTGATACCAGCAATGTCCAACACTCAGAAAGGTAGATTGGTTATTAGAAAACCATTTAATCTTTCTGGATAATTTCTTTCTGCATTTATAACAGCGCAGTGTCATAATGTCTTTGTCCAGCATAATATCATTGCGCTGATGAAAACCTCTTGAAATATGTTCCGCATAGGAATGATGAAAGGCGTGAATCTCACTTTCCTTATCCTTTGGTTCATGGTAATAGTCATAGCAATAATGATCATCAAGGTTTTCTTTGGAAAGATATTGAAAAATCTGTGCAGTATAGCGGGCATCATTGATTGCAGTATGAAAAGTGTAATCGGTAGGAAGCTCTAGAAATTTCACTGCCTTTTCCAGCTTACAGGATCCGAGCTCCGGCTCCTGCTCTGCAAAAATGGACTGTATATCATAATATTTAAATGGTTCAGAAAACTTATTCATATAATAATAATCCATGTTTTTCTGAAGCTGTGGAAGATCGGAAGTACCCCACGTACCGAAAATAAAATCGGTTCCGCACCATTTCATAAACTCTCTGCATACCATGTCAAAAGGCCGACCGGTCTTTAAATATTCTTCATCATAATTCAGCATCTGTCGTATATGTTTATGAAGACGTTTGTAAATGCGAGGTTTTACAATGCTGCTGTATTCATCTACAATTTCAAATTTATCATTTAGTTTTATGGCCCCTATTTCAATGATTTCAAAGGGAATTCTTGGATTTTCATATTCCGGTCCGCAAGGAGACTGATTCCATTCCAAGTCAAATATAATATAATTCATATTGTATCACGTACAGATTATGAAGGCATGCGGGTAATTTTGGAACTACTTACTTCACCTTCTAATGTCTTGTGGATATCGTGTAAGGTCTCATTTGTCTCAGCAGAAGACAACTTGCTATCACCGGACATCTGAAGGACCTGTTTGGTGATACGATCATTACTATTCACAACCCGTACCATATTCTCCTGATTTTTTTTCATAATTAACTTCGTACAGAGCTTCTGCTGTTCAACCAGTTCCTGATTCAGACGGATATTATCTTCCTTCAGCTCGGCAATGGTCTGAATCAATTCTTCCATTTTCTGGTTCATGGATAACTCTTCTCGCTTAGCAACAGAGTAGAGCCCTTTCTCAACTTTGGTTAATTCGGACTGCTTATCCAGAGAGTGATCAGCTATTTCATCTACTTTACGAAGAAAACTGTCAACTAAAAAATATGCATCAATGACTATGATCAAGCCAAATGCAATGATCAATTCTAATCGTTCCGGCATAACTGCAATCAGATAAATCATTGTTAAAAAAGCAGCAACCATTGCAACGGAACTGATTAACATATTGGTTTTTAACTTCTGTTTCATAAGTGACTCCCTCTTTCTAAATCAATGGTTTACATAAAGTAAAATGTTCCTGGGCGGATTCGAACCGCCGGCCTTCCGCTTAGGAGGCGGACGCTCTATCCTACTGAGCTACAGAAACCAACAACTTCTATTTTATAAGAAAAAGTCGGATACGTCAAGGGGTAGGAGACCTATGGAAAAACTACATTTCCCTGCATCCAGACAGTTCCTTTGAATCGTCTTCCGATTGCCGGTTCTCCGGTTAGATCACGGGTATTAATCAGGATATCTACCGGTGTTTCATTGACATTTACAAGCAGCTGATACATAGTTTCCTGTGTAATCGTATTTTGCAACAGGTGAATATCATGGATGCTGCCGATCAAAGAATACTGCTCACTGTTGATTCCATACGGAATAAGGCTGGAATCAACAATACTATACAGATCTTCCGATTTTGCACGCTTTGAAATAGAAGAGTACAGGTCAATATCATCTAAGGTTAGATTTTCAATGGCTTCGGTATCTCCATTTTTTGCAGCAGCAATCAGATGCTTACGTTTGTTCTGACCTTTTTGTTCCTGTTTTAATTGCTCCTCATCTTTATCAACACCTAGAATAACCTTTCCATCTATAGATAAACCACTATAACTCACATGATTTAAGGAAAAATTATATTCGTTTGACCATTTGGTGCGCACATAATCAGATATATTGATCAGGTAGAATATCAAAGGAATTCCGAACTGATAACTTTCACTGACTCCGGAGTAAGCCTCTTTATCGGTATGGCTTTCAATCAGGATGCCTTCTTCCCATTTGGTAGAGGACCCTAGAAAATATGGAAAATAATGCTCTGTGATCAGTTCATTGTCATCGTCATATTCACCAATAATACTAATGCCCAAATTTTCACCATATTCTTTATATAACTGTACCAGGGAAACACCGGAACCAATGGTCAGAATGGAACGACTGGTTGGGTGCCGAACAGCGTCTTCCAATATGAAATTGAGTTGTTTTTGCGTATGAAGATTGCTAAATCCAATCGCTCTCAAATAATGATGCATATGTGTTCTCCTGTGTTGATATCTGTGCGAGATAAAGTTCAGTAATGTGTATAGGGATGTGTATAATGGCTATATTGATTAATCTGCAAGCGGATTTTTCATATTAATGGCACTCTTCAAAGCTTCTTTTTCTTCTTCTGACAGAGCAATATAGGACTCTCCATTAATAATTTCTTTAATATAAGTGTAGCAGCCCTCCCGGCTATGCATACAGTTAATCAGAAAACCACTGTTACGGTCTGTCAGCAGGGCAAGAGCAAAGCTTAAAGTACCACCCATTTCTTTGAAGGCATCATATTTCACTATCCCCACTTTACTGAAGGAAGAACGGAATTTTCTCTTCAGATCACGAATGTCTGTTGCATGCTGGGTTGCAATCTGCTGCATAATATCCAGTTCAGCAAATCGTTCATAGATGACCTGCTCTAATTCTTCTCCGTTTTTACCTTTCATAAATTTCTCATAACGGTCGTTCAATTTATGGGTCTTAACAAGCAGTATAATAACAGTAATCAGTAAGGCAATGACCAGTACTGCAAGTACTATTATAATATATCCGATATCAATTCCAAGATTATTAAAAAAGTTACTCATGATGTCCCTCCTGTGTATAAATAAAATAAAACAGATTAATTTCTAATTCTGCAGTTCCCGTAATTTATCAACTAAAGCGTCTAGTTCATCGCTGGAATAATATTCGATTTCAATTTTTCCCTTATCATTGCTTTTCGCTTTGATAGATACCTTACTTCCCAGAATTTGCTTTAAAAGTTCTTCCGTATCTGTATATAAATATGGATGTTTGATTTCTTCTTTTGGTTGAGCTTTCGGAGTGGTATTTAACTTCTTGACCAGAGCTTCCGTCTGACGGACACTGAGACTTTCGTCAAAAACCTTGCAAGCTACTTCATACTGTAAGTCTGCATCGTCAATTGCAAGCAGGGCACGGGCATGTCCGCTGCTGATCTTGTCATCAATCACCATCTGCTGAACATTCTTACATAATTTCAACAGACGCAAAGAGTTGGTGATAGTTGCTCTGCTCTTGGACACACGTTCTGCAACATCATCCTGTTTTAATGAAAATTCATCAACCAATCTCTGATAAGCCAGGGCTTCTTCAATCGGATTCAGGTTTTCACGCTGAATGTTTTCAATCAAAGAAATCTCGACAATCTGTTGTTCTGTGTAATCCCGGATAATGACCGGTACTTCTTTTAAACCGGCCAGCCGGGCAGCACGCCAACGACGTTCACCGGCAATAATCTCGTATTTTTTGTTTTTCGGTGTTACGACGATTGGCTGAATAATTCCAAATTCTTTAATAGAGTCCGCCAGTTCCTGTAATGCATCTTCCTCAAAAACTTTTCTTGGCTGATTAGAGTTTGGTTCTAATTCAGAAACCCGGAGTGTCTTTTCGATTTCTTTAACTTCCGGTTCTGCAACAGGTACGGAAGGAGTAGAAGTATTTGTAGTAGAAGATGATTCTGCCTTCTTTGCTGCATTGCTCCCGGTACTCCGGGGAGATGATGATTTCTTTGCATCACCGGTAGGAATTAACATATCTAAACCTTTTCCAAGGCCTCTTTTTGGTGCCATAATAAATTAACCTCCAATATTTGTAATAACTTCATCTGCTAATAAACGATAGCTCTCTGCACCCGCAGACCGTGGATCATACAGATTGATCGGCAAACCATAGCTTGGAGCCTCTGCCAGACGCACGTTTCTTGGAATGATGGTTTTATAGATATTCTGTTTCAGATTATCTTTCACATTCTCAACCACCTGCAGTGATAAATTGGTTCTGGAATCGTACATGGTAAAAACGACACCTTCAATTTTAAGATTTGTATTCAGCTGTTTTTGTATTAATTCAATTGTATAGATTAACTGAGATAATCCATCCAATGCAAAGAATTCACATTGAATAGGAACTAATACAGTATCTGCAGCTGTCATGGAATTGACCGTCAGAAGACCGAGGGCGGGCGGACAGTCAATAATAATAAAGTCAAATTTATCACGAATTTTATTCAGGTTCTCTTTTAATATGTATTGCATATTCGGAACACCAACAAACTCAACCTCAACACCTGCGAGTAGGCGGTTAGAAGGAATCAGATTTAATCCCGGAATAACATTAATCAACATACATTCACCGATATTACACTCATCACGCATAACATCATAAATCGTATATTCCAGATCATCCTTATTTACACCGAGTCCGGTTGTCATATTACCCTGTGGATCCATATCTACAGCTAAAACTTTTAAACCTTTTTCTGCAATGCACGCTGCCAGATTTACTGCGGTTGTTGTTTTTCCGACGCCACCCTTCTGGTTCGCAATTGCAATAATTCTTCCCATAATTACGCCTCCTGCATATATCTCTCATTTATTCGTCTCTTTTCTCCATATGATAGTATAACATTATTACATCCGATATTCCATAAAAAAATGTTTCACGTGAAACATTTGGAGGGGAAAGGAAGAAGTAGGTGTTTCACGTGAAACGTTTGGAGAGAAAGAGGGAGAAGTGTTTTATGTGAAACGTTCGGAGGAAAAGGAAAGAAGCAGGTGTTTCACGTGAAACGTTTGGAGAGAAAGAGTGAGAAGTGTTTTATATGAAACGTTCGGAAGAAAAGGGAAGAAGCAGATGTTTCACGTGAAACGTTTGGAGAGAAAGAGAGAGAAGTGGTTTATATGGAACGTTCGGAAGAAAAGGGAAGAAGTAGATGTTTCACGTGAAACATTTGGAAAAAAGAAGAAGTAAATATAGTACGTGAAATAAATTTGTGATAAAATGTACTTTGCACATATGATGAAAAGAGGTGTGATAGAATATTGGAATTATATGATGGAAGACCACAGAATACAGAAGGGCGACAGGAACGAGAAATCGCAGTATATGATTTGCTGGATCAGTTAGAAATTCCATATCAGCGGACAGATCATGCAGAAGCAGATACCATGGAGGCTTGTGAAGAAATAGATCGGATACTTGATACTATTATATGTAAGAATTTATTTCTGTGTAATCGACAGGAGACAAAGTTTTATCTGCTCATGATGCCGGGTAATAAACCGTTCAAGACAAAAGATTTGTCAGCACAGATCCAGAGTGCGAGATTATCATTTGCAAAACCGGAATATATGGAAGAATATCTTCATATTAAACCGGGAGCGGTATCAATTATGGGATTAATGAATGATATAGATAATAAAGTTCAATTATTGATTGACCGGCCGGTGGTTGAGGGTGAGTATTTGGGATGCCATCCGTGTGTTAATACATCCAGCTTGAAGTTAAAGACAAAGGATGTGTTGGATAAGTTTCTACCGACAGTACATCATGAGGCAATCATTGTTAATTTGCCAGAGGGAGAGAATAATGCAATTACTAATTAAACAAAGAGTATTTTCGTGGCTGGATTCCTATAATATATATGATGAAATGCAACAGAAGAAATATTATGTAAAATCGGAAGTATTTACATTGGGACACCGTATGCATCTGTATGATTTAAACGGAAGAGAATTGGGAAGAATAAAACAGGAATTGTTTACCTTAACGCCTAGATTTGAAATCGAGGCAACGAATGGTATTCATGGAGAAATCAAAAAGAAATTTACATTATTTAAACCTGCTTATGAAATAAATTATAATGGATATAAGGTTGAAGGAAATTTTCTTGGCTGGAATTATGATGTGCTAAGGAATGGCGAAAATGTCATGCACATAAAGAAGGAATATTTCAGCTGGGGCGATACCTATGTAATAGACATTAAATATCCACAGGATGAAATCCTGGGATTACTACTGGTGCTTTCCATTGATGCTGCAAATTGCGATAAAAATAACGCGGGAAGTTGTTAAAGAGACAAGTACTGATAAATCGATTTGACTATTGTTATACATTAGATGATAAAAAGAGGAAGAGAAATGGGCTTATTAGAACTATTTGTCTTGGCGGTCGGACTGTCCATGGACGCATTTGCAGTATCGATATGTAAGGGATTGTCATTAGGGAAAATCAAAGCAAAGCATATGTGTATTGCAGGAGCATGGTTCGGTGGATTTCAGGCATTGATGCCTTTGATCGGATATTTTCTGGGTAGTTTTTTTGCAGAGGCTATTACCAAGTATGATCATTGGATCGCATTTGTTCTGCTGGTACTGATCGGCGGAAATATGATCAAGGAGGCATTTGGGAAAGAAGAAGAGTTGAATAATTCTATGGATGTAAAGACGATGTTTCTTCTGGCGGTGGCAACCAGTATAGATGCATTGGCGGTCGGAGTAACATTTGCATTCTTACAGGTACAGATTGTTCCTGCAATTATATTTATCGGAGCTGTGACATTTGCATTTTCAGCAGTTGGTATTAAAATCGGCAGCATATTTGGTACAAAGTATAAATCCAAAGCGGAGTTTATCGGAGGCGTAATTTTAATTCTGATCGGTTTAAAGATTTTGCTGGAAGGTGTTGGACTGATTTAAGAGGTGAGAGCCGTGTTATATGATAAGGACATCCGGGAAACGTTGTTTGAATTTCTGGATGATATGTATGGAAAGAACCGGATTCTGGAGGAAAAACGGATTCGGAAATCCAGGGCAGATGTTGTGATGGTTACGCCGGAAGCAATATATGGAATCGAAATAAAGAGTGACGCAGATACATATGCACGTCTGGAGAAACAGGTACGGGATTATAATCTGTTCTATGATTATAATTATGTGGTTGTGGGAAGCAGTCATGCACATCATATTGAGGAACATGTACCTAAGACATGGGGAATTATTACAGTAGAAGAGATAGAAGGAAAAGCAGATTTTTATGTGATGCGGAAGCCACTGCCGAATACCCGGATGAGATGGAAACGGAAGCTGAGTATTCTCTGGCGGCCGGAGCTGGCACATATTCAGGAATTAAATCATATGTACAAATATAAGGAGAAAAGCAAAGATTTTGTAATTGATAAGATTCTGGAAAAGGTGCCCAAGGAAGTGTTACAGGGACAAATCTGTGAGGAACTGTTTCAGCGGGATTATACGACAATTGAAGAAGTCATAAAAGAATATAAAGAAAACAACCGAAGAAATAGTAAATAATTGCAGAAACAAAAAAGGCCGTGATAGGAGTTCCCATCACGGCTCTTATAATATATAGAACCAATACGAATACCGGTCTTACATCTGCTCCGGACAATTGATTCCGAGTAATGCCAGTGCATCACGAAGTGTTTTACGTGTTACAGCAACCAGTTTTAACCGGGCATTCCGTACATCCTCTTCCGGTACATTGATTCGGTTTGCGGTATAGAAACGGTTAAACGCCTGAGCGACTTCTACGGCAAACCGGGAAACCAGGAATGGCTCGAATTTATCAGCAGCGTCTTTTACTACCTTAGGGAACTTATTGATTGCCTTCAGCAGTTCCATGGAGTCTAAGTCTGTCAGGATGGAGTAGTCAATCGGTGCTTCCGGATCAAAGTCAGGAACCGCACGTAACAGGCTGCTGCAACGAGCATATGTGTATTGAACATAAGGACCGGTCTCTCCGTCAAAATTCAGGATCTTATCCCAGCTGAAGGAAACATCTTTGATTCTCTGGTTAAACAGATCGTTGAAGATGATGGCACCGACACCGACCATCTGAGCAACCTCATCTTTATTCTCCAGATTCGGATTCTTCTCAGCAATGATTTCCTTTACCTTAGAGATTGCCTCCAGTAAGATATCCTCAGCATAAATAATATTACCGCTTCTGGTAGAGAGCTTGGCACCCTCTAAGCTGACCAGACCATACGGGATATGGACTAACTGCTCTTTCGCCCAGTCATTACCCAGTAATTCGATGACTTTGAATACCTGCTTGAAATGTAATTTCTGCTCCTGACCGGTAACATACAGACACTTCACAAACTGATAGGTCTCTTTCCGATAGAAGATAGCAGCCAGATCACGGGTCGCATAAATAGAACCGCCATCCGCCTTTTTAATAATACAAGGAGCCATATCATATTCGGAAAGATCTACAATGTAGGCACCCTCGCTTTCCTTTAATAAATGTGCATTCTCCAGACGGTCAACGACTGCCTGGGTTTTGTCGCGATAGAAGCTCTCACCGTTATAGGAATCAAAGTCTACACCCAGAAGCTTATAGATCCGACGGTACTCAATCATACTGATGTCCTTAAACCACTGCCAGATTGACAGTGCTTCCTCGTCACCCTGCTCCATCTTAACGAACCAGGCACGCGCCTGCTCGATCAGAGTCTCATCCTTTTCTGCTTCGGCATGGAACTTCACATATAATTCCATCAGCTCTGCAATACCTTTTTCTTCGACAGCTTCTTTGCTTCCCCATTTCTTATAAGCAACGATCAGTTTTCCAAACTGGGTACCCCAGTCACCGAGGTGGTTGATCCGGTATACCTTGTAGCCTAATTTGCTGTAAATCTTGTAAAGAGAATTACCGATAATCGTGGTACGCAGGTGACCAACATGGAAATTCTTTGCTACGTTTGGAGAAGAATAATCGATACAGATATTCTGTCCGCTTCCGATGTCAGAACCACCGAAGTTTTCAGCACCGGCAGCATCCAGCATAGTTTTTACAAATAAATCTTTCTTAATATAGAAGTTACAGTAAGCACCTTGAACCTTGATCTCATCAATGAAATCAAGGGAATCTGCGATTGCATTCTTCAGATCCTCGGCAATCAGATTTGGGGCCTTATGCATGGTCTTTGCCAGCCGGAAACAAGGGAAGGCATAATCGCCAAGCTCCGGCTTCGGTGGAACTTCAAGGAGTCCGAGAATATCCTCGGCAGACAGCCCTTCTACATTGTTGGAAATGATTTCAGCTAATTGTTCTTTCATGGTTCTCTATAGTCCTTTCTGGTTTAGTATCCGGATTGTCTAAGCAAATCGGAAATGAAAAGCGCACATTTGTGCCGCTGATGATGTCACCATCAATCTGTACTTTGCCGCCAAGCAGATAAACAATCTCATGCAGACGGTGCAGTCCGCTGTGCCAGCTGCCGGCAGTCAGATAATCAGCCGGAATGCCGACACCATTATCATTCATATATACATCAATCATACGACTGTTGATATATACTTTTATTAACAACTTGTTTGCATTGGAATAGAAAAATGCATTATTCAAAATCTCTTCGATTAACTGCAGAAGTGTCTGTGTTATAATCGGAAGGATTTTTAACTCATAATCAGAGCAATCCACGGATGCATCAATTGTGCATTCGGGGTGCCTGGTGCGGTATTGCCGGATACAATCCTCAATCGCCATCCAGACAGGTTTTACAACGGTAGATGTCTGATCCAGTTCCTGAATTAAGGCGTTGGATGCCTGCAGTAAACGGACATTGGAATCCTGTAATTCCTGAATCGTTACTCTTGCTCTGGTCGGATCGGACTGAATCAGCCACTTCAGCACCTCCAGCTTGTTCCGGTCACCTTCGATACCCTGTTGTAAGGAGGTGTGAATCCGTTCTGCAATCTGGGAACGGTCATACTGTTCAAACTGCAGGATACGGTAGGCATGGAGGACAGGATCATCCTCCTGCTCCGGCTGATCGGGGGCATCGGCCTCCGGTGTGGATAATTCCTCCGTTGATACTTCTTCCTGTGGAAGTGTCTGGGAAAGCTCGGCAAGACATTGATTAGCAGCCTCCAGCGACTGGATATGCTCACGTATTGACTTCAGGCTGATCTCCTGCTGTTCTATCCGTTGAACCAGAGAGGCACGAACACTCTTAAGCTCCTCTAATTGTGTCTGCAGTACCTGATTTTTACCCTGCTCCGAAGCATCGGCAGAAAAAGGAGAGAAGATATTCCTGCGAGAATCAGACTGGAAGGAATAGAGATTCTTGGTCTTTTCTAATTCTTCTAATTTCACATCTAATTCAAATAATTCGGACTTCAATCCCTGTAGCTGTTCAGACTGTGTGACATAAGCGGAGCGAAAATAATTGAGTAACTCCCAGTTGGTGGAACGGAGGGTGTTCAGATGGTCATCCATAGGCTACCTCCTTTAAAAATGAAGCTTACTGTTCCGGCTCCTGCGTTTCAGATATCGATAACGGCGGTTACGGATACGTGAAATAATGACCAGAGTCAGCACAACAAGTACCAGGCAGGAAATGGCTATGATCAGTGTGGTATTAACACGCCGCTGATGCTCCTCCGGTGGAACTCCCCAGGTCAGAACCTCGCCATTTACTGTCATATCACTATATTTAATGTCGGACTCGCCGACAACTTCGCCATTATACAGAACAGAAACTTTGCCCACTACATTATCCTCAAAGGTGTCATAGTAGGTGGTCTCAGTCGTAATTGCAGAAGCATCCGCACTTCTTGGAACAATAATCGATAAATCCTTGTCCACGGAAAGATTCAGAGTATCATGATCCAGTCCCTGATAAAAATTCTTCAGAATATAATTCGTCTGATTGGTCGTATTCGGATCAAAATTCTGCAAAGGATATGCATAGGTATAATTATCGAAGTAGTAGTCATAAAGGGTTGCAGAATCCTTATAACAGTTCTGTGCACCCTTGCAGTCCATCATAACACAGATCAGTTCCATGCCGTTCTTGGAGGCATAGGTAACCAGCGTGTTGTGCGCCTGATCCGTATAACCGGTCTTACCACCTTCAATCGGCTCATAATAATAACGACTGGTTGGATATAGCATCTTTAACTGATGCCAGAGATCCCGTGGATCCTCCTGAAGATTGGTCGGAGGAATCTGATAATAGGTAGTCTCATCAATCTTGCGGAATACCGGATTCTGAATTGCTGCCTGTGTGATCAGTGCCATATCGTAAGGGGTCGTATAATGATTGTCATCATGCAGACCATTCGGATTCACGAAATGGGTATCTTTACAGCCAAGCTCCGCTGCTTTCTGATTCATCATGTCGGCGAAGGCGGAAACGGAGCCGGCAACATGCTCGGCCATACCGATGGATGCTTCATTGGCAGACTGTAACAGAATACCGTAGAAACATTGCTCTGCCGTAATCTGTTCGCCGACATCCAGAGAAATATGATTGCTGTCACGCTCAATACCCCAGATGGCATTCTCCGAGAACGTGATCGTATCATTTAAGTTCACATGCTCTAATGCGACCAGACAGGTCATAACCTTTGTGATGCTGGCTGGATAGCACCGTTTATTCATGTTTTTTCCATATAAAATCTGACCGGACTTAGCATCTATGACGATCGCTGCATTCGCAACGATTGCAGGGGCGGAAGGGTCTGTAATATCGGCCGGTTCTTCGGTGGAATCTGCATCTTCGGATGAAGAATCATCAGAAGCATCGGTCTGGGTATCTGCTGATACATCCGTAAAATGAACCGAATCCGGAAGTGCATTCTGAAATGCGGAAACAGAAACGGTCATATCGGAAAATATAAATGAAAGGGTGAGTATACAACTGAGAATAACAGCTGTGATTTTTATATCTAAATGCTTCAAAATTAGCCTCCAAAAAACATAGTCATACATACTAAATATTTTAGTATAGACTGGGGGAATAGTCAATGAAAATCAAGTGCAAGACTGCCTTATCCAGTCAACCGGGCAGGAATATTGACACCGTCTAAGGTGGCAGATATAATGAGAGAAGAATTTTAAGAAAGAGGAAGCAGTTATGCGATTAAGGAATGTGAAGGGCTCGCGGGATGTGATTGCCGCCAGTGAATACGTAATAAAGGATGAGACAACAAGAAAAGGAACGTGGGGAACGATTTTCGGGAATTCCAATCCTGTTCATATAGAAATCGGAATGGGAAAGGGACAGTTTATTACAACACTGGCTCAGCAGAATCCGGATATTAATTATGTAGGGATTGAGAAGTATTCAAGTGTACTGATCCGGGCAATCGCAAAGCAGGAAGAGCTGCAGCTGCCGAATCTTTATTTTATCCGAATGGAAGCGGAATATATAGCGGATGTATTTGCACCGGGCGAGGTGGCACGGATTTATCTGAATTTCTCAGATCCGTGGCCAAAAGATCGTCATGCAAAGCGCAGACTGACATCGAAGGAGTTCCTGGCAAGATATGACCAGATTCTGGCGGCAGACGGAGAAGTGATTTTTAAAACGGATAACCGGGAGCTGTTTGATTTCTCGTTAGAGCAGGTGCCGGAGGCCGGTTGGAAGCTTGAGAACTTCACATATGACCTGCATCACAGTGAATATCTGGAAGGAAATATTATGACCGAGTACGAGACGAAGTTTGTGGCAGAAGGAAAACCAATCTGCAGATTAGTAGCGAACCGGTAGTGCAGATTAGTAACGAATCGGTAGACGAATGAATCATAGGATGAATAATATCGTAGGAATTGGCAAGAATATAGGATAGAGGCAGAGAAATATAGATAAAAATGCCGGGTGTTCAGGCAGAAAAACAAGCCATGAAATAGACTGAAAAAAGAATGCCTGTCTATAAATTGTCTAACTTTAGCAAAATATTAAAAAAATTCGAAAAAGTGCTTGCATTTTGGAAAATCCTGCGATATAATCATTCTTGCGTTGTGAGTGATGCAAACACACAAAAGCAATTGAATATGCGCTTCTAGCTCATTTGGTAGAGCACCTGACTCTTAATCAGGGTGTGCGGGGTTCGAGCCCCCGGAGGCGCACTGTAAAGGTGTTCGGACGTAGTTAGCCTACGGCTGAGCGCTTTTTTATGTTTAAAACTTGAGAGTGACAGAGTAAGACATTGATAGCAGATATATTCGCAGTTATTTCCTATCGTGTATTAAAAAGTCAAAATTGACCTATTATCATGTCATAAGCTTACCTATGATTTCAATTTTTCATTTGCTATAATCAAGGAAATTGAGGGAACAACAGATACAGAAGCCATGTGAACAGGTTTGCAGGCGTTCTGTCATTACGGGGATAAAAAGTCAATTCAGAAAGGAGATACAGGATATGGGATTTAATAAAGATTTTATGTGGGGTGCAGCGAGCGCCGCATATCAGGTAGAAGGTGCATGGAATGAAGACGGCAGAGGACCGAGCGTATGGGATGTATGCGGCCGGGGTCGGAACAAGGTACTGTTTAATGAGACCGGTGATGTAGCATGCGATCATTATCACAGATATAAGGAAGACGTTGCCCTGATGAAGGAAATGGGACTGAAGTGCTATCGGTTCTCCATCAGCTGGAGCCGGGTGCTTCCGGATGGGACAGGCAAGGTCAATGAGAAGGGACTTCAGTTCTATTCGGATCTGGTAGATGAACTGCTGGCCAACGGAATCCAGCCACTGGTTTCTATTTTCCACTGGGATTATCCGTATGCATTGTATCAGAAGGGTGGTTGGATGAATCCGGAGTCTTCCGAGTGGTTCCTGGAGTACACGAAGGTGATCGTGGATGCATTGTCTGACCGGGTATCCTGCTGGCTGACACTGAATGAGCCACAGTGTTTTATCGGATGTGGATATGAGTTTGGTTCGCATGCACCATTTGTGCAGATGTCTGCCAAGGATTTGATCACAATGACACATAATGTCCTTCTGGCACATGGCAAGGCTGTGAAGTACATCCGGGAACATGCAAAGACAAAGGCAGAGATTTCATTTGCACCGATCGCACCGGCTTATATTCCGGAAAATGATTCACCGGAGGCGATTGAGGCAGCACGGAAGAAGACATTTTCCATGAATAAGCAGGGATTTACATTTGGACTGACCTGGTGGAGTGATCCGATCATTCTTGGAAAATATCCGGATGAGGCCTATGAGCTGTTCGGGGATGATATGCCGGTATACAGTGAAGAGGAGATGAAGCTGATCAGCCAGCCGTTAGACTTCTATGGCATGAATGTGTATTATTCCGCCAGTGGTTTTAATCAGAAGGAGGTTTATCCGGAAAATATGTGGCAGGGACGTGCGCATACCGCTATGGACTGGCCGGTATCACCGGAGGTGCTTTACTGGTCACCGAAGTTTATTTATGAGCGCTATGGTCTGCCAATCATGATCACTGAGAACGGTATGGCCGGCATGGATTGGGTGCATCTGGATGGTAAGGTGCATGATCCGTACCGGATTGATTATACGAGACGATACCTGCGAGAGTTCCGCCGGGCAGCAGAGGACGGTATTCCATTAAAGGGATATATGCACTGGTCTGTGATGGATAACTTCGAGTGGGCGTTCGGATATAATAAGCGGTTTGGACTGATCTATGTAGATTATCAGACACAGGAAAGAACGATAAAAGACTCCGGTTATTGGTATAAAGAAGTGATCGAGAGCAACGGTGAGAGCCTGTAAGAATCGGCATGAAGAAGCCCGAAAAATAAATTTGATATGTAAATTTAAAAATCAAGCAAAATTTAATATAGAAATTTATAAAAAGTTCGTGCAATTTGATTCAGACTGTGCTATAATATCAGAGTTATCGGGTGAATGACCCGTTAACTTTGATCACGGAATGTGGCTCAGCTTGGTAGAGCGCTTCGTTCGGGACGAAGAGGTCGCGTGTTCGAATCACGTCATTCCGATATAAGAAAAAGAGCGGAATCCCTTGGAATTTCAAGGGGTTCCGCTCTTTTTTGGAAAAATGAAATGATGTAAAATAAGGTGCTAGGATGTAAAAAACGTAGTCAAAATGTAGTCAACGAGGTGTACCTTAGTCAAAAATTAGTCAAAAATCGGTTGAAATTTTACATACTCCCAACACGGAATTTAATAAAAAATCCCTTATATATAAAAAATAATTTTAATGTCCAATCAGAATATAATTGACGAATTGGGACAGACAAAATATTATGAATATGATATTCTAACCGGAGTTAGAAAAAACTAATGACAAAAGGAGGATATCATATGTCTACATCAAAAAATGAAAAGCTGCTGAAGGGAAAAGACCTGATATCGATTGGTATTTTTTCTGCGATTTATTTTGTGTTGAATTTTGCCTGCATGCTGGTGAGCGGGTTAAATCCAATCATCTGGATTCTGATGCCGGCCCTGATCGCAGTCGTGACCGGGATCCCGGTTCTTCTGATGTGTGCGAGAGTGCAGAAGTTTGGTGCTATTCTGCTCATGGGTATGGTGACAGGACTTCTTTATTTTGTAACCGGTCAGTTTACCGTGATTCTGCTGATTACATTTGCAATCGCATGTATTCTGGCAGAGGTGATCCGGCTGCTTACGGGATATGATAAATTCTGGGGCAATGCCGTTGCATTTGCCTGCTTTTCACTTGGTATGGTAGGCTCGCCGCTTCCGATCTGGCTGATGAAGGAGAGTTTTCTGGCACAGATTTCGAGTCAGGGAATGGCAGAGTCTTATGTGGAAGCACTCCGTAACCTGTCGTCTACCGGTATGCTGGTAGTTCTGTTTCTGGCACCGATCGTTGGAGCATTTCTTGGAGCCCTGATTGCAAAGGGAATGTTCCGGAAGCATTTTGAAAAAGCGGGTATGGTATAAGATGAGCGAGAACAGGAAGTATTTACAGCCGGATCCCAGGGCCGGACTTCTGATTCTGGTTCTGGCGAATGTGATTACCCTGATCCGAAATGATCCTGTATTTCAGGCAGTTTGGATCGGAGTTCTGGCATTGCTTTATATTCTGGGCGGTCAGGTGATCGGAGGATTGAAGTTCCTTTTTGCGTATATTGTGCTTTATGCGATTGAGTGGTTTCTGCTGCCAATGGCACCGAAGACAGTGGTTACCAGCTTTGCAATATTCATTAATTATGCACGGAGAATGTTTCCGTGTCTGATGATCGGCTGGTTCATGATCCGTACAATCTCTCTCCGGGAGTTTGTCGCAGCCCTTCGGGCACTTCATATTCCGCAGAGTGTGATCATTCCGATTTCTGTAACGCTGCGGTACTTTCCGGCGATCCGGGAAGAGAGCGGACATATCCGGGATGCCATGAAGCTGAAGCAGATACGGGGCTTTGGGAAGGTGGAGGCATTTGTTGTGCCATTTATGATGTCAGCCGTGAATACGGCGGAGGAGCTATCGGCGGCAGCCGTTACCAGAGGGATTGAGAATCCGGTAAAAAAGACGGGGACGATTCAGCTGAAGCTTCGGGGATATGATTTCCTGTGGATGGCAACGGGAGTCGGATTCACAGTAGCGGCAATTATATTGCGGTGACAGGAGATAAGCGATGATTTCGATAGAGAATGTGTCATTTGGATATACGGAAAATAAAAATATGCTGGAGCATGTGACGCTGGATATACCGGCGGGAGAGTGTATTCTTCTCTGCGGTGAAAGCGGATGTGGTAAAACAACGGTTACCAAGCTGGTCAACGGACTGATTCCTCATTTTACAAAGATCGATCACATGGATGGCAGCGTGACGGTGGCAGATCAATCGGTCACGGATCTGGAGGTCTATGAACTGGCGAAGCTGGTAGGCTCTGTATTTCAGAACCCCAAGAGTCAGTTCTTTCATCTGGATACGGATGGTGAGCTGGAGTTCGGACCGGAGAATCAGGGAGTTGCACCGGAGGAGATCCGCAGGGCGGTGGAACGGACAGTGACACAGCTGGGAATCGAGCCGCTGATGGGACGAAATGTATTTGCATTATCCGGTGGAGAAAAACAGATGCTGGCATTTGCCAGTGTGTATGCAATGAATCCGGAAATTTATATGCTGGACGAACCAACGGCGAATCTGGATGAGGATGCGATCCGGAAGCTGCGCGAGCAGATCATTCTGTTGAAGAAGCAGGGAAAAACGGTGGTGATTGCAGAGCACAGACTGTTCTTCCTGGCAGATATTATAGACCGGGCCGTGTATATCCGAAACGGCGAGATAAAGCAGATATTCAGCGGGGAAGAATTTCAGGCATTATCGGATAAGGAACGGATATCCATGGGGCTTCGGACCATCCATCAGACAGAGCTTCGACTGAAACCGGCAGGAAATATAGAATCGACAGGTGGAAGTAACGGTGCGGATTCCGGGCTATGTGTCAGAGCGCTTAGCTGCGGATATAAGAAGTCACCGGCGGTATTTGAGAATCTGTCTTTTACGGCATATCCGGGAGAGGTTCTGGGGATAACCGGGCATAACGGTGTGGGAAAGTCTACGCTAATCCGGTGTCTTTGTGGATTATTGAAGGAAAAGGGCGGAAGTATCACACTGAATGGCCGGATCCTGAAGCCGAAGCAGCGGCAGAAAGCCTGTTACCTGGTGATGCAGGAGGTAAATCATCAGCTGTTTTCGGATACGGTTTTCGGAGAATGTGAGCAGCTGGGGACCGCTGATCCGGAAGAGATTCGGCGTGTGTTGAAGCATTTTGATCTGGATGCTTACGAGGATGTGCATCCGATGGCATTGTCCGGCGGACAGAAGCAGCGACTGGCAGTAGCGACGGCGGTATTATCCGGAAGAGAGGTGCTGATCTTTGATGAGCCGACGAGTGGTCTGGATTACCGCCACATGATGGAGGTCTGTCGGATTACGAAGCAGCTGGCGAAGGACGGACGGATCGTACTGGTGGTATCACATGATAAGGAGTTTATGCAGGAGGCATGCGACCGACTGCTGACATTAGGAGGAGGGAAATAGATGGAGGATGCATTTCAGAAGATACAGCAGGGACTGCTTCTGGCGCAGAGCAACGGATGCAGTGTGTATCAGTTCAGCAATGAAACCGGCGAGGGAACCATGACCTGCTATGAAGTATTTCCGGGAGCAATGCTCAGCTTTAATGATTTCCATATGGCCTATTTTGAGTCGGAATATGTTCCGGGAAGAGATATTTTTGCTATCGATCACTGCAGGGAGGGCAGGATGGAGTACCTTGCTGCGGAGAATGCATATGCATATGTGGAGGCGGGAGACATGAAGATGGATCGCAGGCTGACACACACAGGCAGATTTGTGTTCCCGGCAAGTCATTATCATGGGCTGACAGTTGCATTTGATATGAGTCAGGCGGTTGCGGCTCTGGGCGAAGAGGTAAAGGATTTTCCGGTTGATCTGGCCGGACTTCAGGCGAAATACTGTCCCGGAAAATATCCGTTTCTCGTCCGGGGAATGGAGGGAGCTGAGCGGATCTTCGGGGAGCTGTATCAGGTGCCGGCAAAGATCCGGATCCCATATTTTAAGATTAAGATTCTGGAGCTGCTGCTCTATCTGGAGGCACTGGAGCTGCCAAAGGAGCAGGAGGAGCGGCCGTATTATTATAAGACCCAGGTAGAGAAGGTGAAGGCAATTCAGGAATTTCTGGCAGAGCATATGGCAGAAAATTATACTCAGGAGGAGCTGGCAGCACGCTATGAGATTTCTCTGACCGGAATGAAGAACTGCTTTAAGTCGGTATATGGGGTGTCGCTGGGAGCGTGGCTGACAGACTATCGGATGAATCAGGCGGCGGAGCTGCTTCGGTCAAGGCGGGAAATGAGCATTGCAGAGATTGCCGGCAGGGTCGGCTATGACAGTGCCAGTAAGTTTGCGATTGCGTTTCGAAAGGTAATGGGAATGGCTCCGCTGGAGTACCGGGGCGCCATTCGTTAATGAGAGAGCTCCGGTTATAAGATTGGAATAAAAATTGAAAGCAGAATGGAAAGGAAGTTGTGGAGTCGAATATGGATACAAATAAGGAAACAAAGAATCAAAAGACCGGGCAGAAGAAGCAGAACTGGCTGGGGATCCTGCTGGGCTATGCCAGGGATTACCGGAACCGGTTTGCCGGCTCGGTGGTTTTATCGATCATCAGTATTGTAGCGGGGTTATTTCCATTCTTCTGTATGTACCGGATTATCTGCGGATTTGTGGATGAGACCGTAACGGCCGGAATGATCTGGTTGTGGTGCGGTCTGGCACTGGCGGCATATGTGATCAAGATCGCCTGCTTTGCAGGTTCTACCGGTCTGGCGCATCAGGCGGCCTATTACATATTGGAGAATCTGCGTCTGCGGGTAGCAGACCGGTTCCTGCATGCACCGCTTGGAGAGGTACAGGGACATACAATCGGAGAGATTAAGGGAATCATCGTTGATAAGATCGAGAATATCGAACCGCCGCTGGCACATATGATACCGGAGGGCTCCGGTCATGTGGTGCTTCCGATCGTGAGCTTTATTGCTCTGGCGGTGATTGACTGGCGGCTGGCACTGGCATCCCTTGTGACATTTCCGGCAGCACTGGTCTGTATGGCGCTGACATTTAAGATCAGTGGTAAGAACTATGAGGCATACAATCAGGCGAATGCCTATATGAACAGCATGATCGTGGAATATGTCGAAGGCATCGAGGTTATTAAGGCTTTCGGACGTGCCGGTGTCTCTTATGACAAATATGCGAAGTCCATTATCGATTATCGGACCTTTATTATTAAGTGGCTTTCATCTACCTGGGTAACCATGAAGCTGGCATTTGCACTTTTCCCATCAACATTGATCGGAACTCTGCCGGTAGGACTGGCACTTGCCGATCATGGCATGATCACAGCACCGGAAGCGGTACTGGGCGTCATGCTTTCCATCTCAATGGTCAGCTCATTAGCCAGACTGGAGGTATTCTCCAATGAGATGAAGCAGGTGCAGATGACCGTAGAAGATCTGCAGGTATTTCTGGAGATGGAGGAGCTCCCGGAACCGAAAACCGAGAAGGAGATAAAGGGCAATGCCGTAGAGCTGAAAAACGTGCATTTCTCATACAATAAGCAGGCGGAGGATGAGGTTCTGCATGGCGTTGACCTTGTACTTCCGGAGCATAGCTTTACCGCACTGGTGGGACCATCCGGTGGCGGAAAATCCACAGTGGCGAAGCTGATCGCAAGATTCTGGGATGTAACGGAAGGAGAGATTACGATCGGTGGAGTGAATATAAAGGATATGACGCTGGAGCAGCTGTCTAAGAAGGTCAGCTTTGTAGCACAGGATAATTTCCTGTTCCGGTGTTCGATTCTTGAGAATATCCGGCTGGGAAATCCGGCGGCTACGGATGAGCAGGTCAAGGAAGCAGCCAGAATGGCACAGTGTGAGGAGTTTATCCTGAAGCTGCCACAGGGCTATGATACACCTGCGGGAGAGGCCGGAAAGCGGCTGTCCGGCGGTGAAAAGCAGAGAATCTCGATCGCACGTATGATGTTAAAGGATGCACCGATCGTCATTCTGGATGAGGCAACGGCATTCACGGATCCGGAGAACGAGGATCGGATCCAGCAGAGTATTGCCGCACTGACAAAGGATAAGACGCTTCTGGTAATCGCACACAGATTGTCGACGATCCGGCAGGCGGATAATATTGTGGTTCTGAAGCAGGGAGCTGTTCTGGCACAGGGCAGACAGGAGGAATTGCTGGAGACCTGCCCGCTGTATCAGGATATGTGGCAGGCACATATCGGTGCCAAGGCCTGGGCGGTATCAGCAGAACGAAAGGAGCAGGGAGCAAATGTTTAAGACAATCAAACGGATTATTGACTGGTGTGGTGAATTTCGGGGAAAGCTGTATGCCGGTTTTGTATGCTCGTTTTTCTCACATCTGTTTGCGGCAATGCCGGTTATGGTAGCGGCCTATACGATGGGAATGCTGGTTGATGCAGCCAGAGGAAAGGCGGATTTCGATTCCGGATGGATCGGCCGGAGTCTGATCGCATTACTGGTGCTGGTGTTCTTGCGGTTTCTTCTGGATTACTTAAGAGCCAGATGTCAGGAAGCCATCAGTTATGAGCTGATCGCAAGAGATCGTCTGGCTATCGGTGATGCCTTAAAGCGGGTGTCACTCGGATATTTCCGGCAGATGAATACGGGAAATATTCTGAATTCCATTACAACGGGACTTGGAACCATGGAAAACATGGGGATTCGAATGATCGATAATTTTGTGGGCGGATATTTAAACTTTCTGGTGATATTCCTTGCACTTTTGATCTTCAGTCCGTTAACGTCATTGATCGCACTTGCGGCAGCAGGCGTATCCTTCCTGTTTCTACTGGTAGTGTCCCATTACAGTAAGAAGAATGCACCGGTAGAGGCACAGGCGAATCGGGATATGACCGGAGCGGTTCTGGAGTATGCGAGAGGACTTTCGGTTGTGAAGTCTTTCGGACAGACGGGGGCATCCATGGAGGCACTGGCCGGAGCGATTGGTGACAGCCGTAGGATTCATCTGAAAATCGAATGGGGATACATTCCGGCGAATAGCCTGCATCTTCTGGCTTTGAAATGTGGTTCCGTAGGGCTGGCACTTGCAGCATGCTTCATGGGACTGAGCGGACAGATGGATTTTTCCATGATGCTGATGTTTATTTTCTTTTCCTTTGGAATCTTTGCAAGTCTGGAGCCGATCAGTGACAGTGCACATGTGCTGGGTGTCATTGAAGATGCTATGAACCAGCTGGATGCATTGAAGGAGAGCAATTACATTGACGGAGACGGTAAGGATATTCCGCTGGAGCATTATGATATTGAGTTCCGGAATGTGGATTTTGGATATGATACACGGCAGATTCTGAAGGATGTCAGTTTCCGGATCCCGGAGCGGACGTCAACTGCGATCGTGGGACCATCCGGTTCCGGTAAGTCTACGATCTGTAACCTGCTGGCCAGATTTTATGATGTAAATGCAGGAAGTATTCTGGTGGGTGGACATGATGTCCGGGAGCTGACCTGTGACAGTCTGCTGACGAATATTTCCATGGTATTTCAGAATGTATATCTGTTCCATGATACGATCCGGGCCAATATCTGTTTTGGAAAACCGGATGCGACAGAGGAAGAGATGATCGAGGTGGCGAAGCGGGCACGGTGCCATGATTTTATTATGGCATTGTCGGATGGCTACGATACGGTGATCGGTGAAGGCGGCGGTACATTATCCGGTGGTGAAAAGCAGCGGATCTCCATTGCCAGAGCGATGCTTAAGGATGCACCAATCATCATTCTGGATGAGGCGACCGCCAGTATTGATCCGGAAAATGAGCATCTGATCCAGAATGCGATCTCTGAGCTGACTAGGGGAAAGACCATCATTACGATCGCACATAGAATTGCAACGATCGAGCAGGCAGATCAGATCCTGGTCGTAGATGACGGAAGGATCGTACAGAGCGGTACGCATAAGGAGCTGATCGCCGAAGAGGGAAGATATCGGAACTTTATTGAGATTCGTCAGAAGGCGGAAGGCTGGAAGATTGCCTGATCCCGGAGCGTTTCTCTCTGGATAGCCCGCCGGCCATATGTGACTGGTCGGAATTGATAAATCTTGCCCGCCGGACAGCATCCTCACCATAACGGGAGCGGATGCTGTCGATAGCGGCATTTAGCTTTGAAAGCTTTTCATTTTTTTCTGTATTAAATAGATCATATTGCTGCGTGTCCTCGCCGGAAATGTGACCGGTGGATACGCCCAGCTGCCGTATCGGCTCATGATTCCACATTTGTTCAAATAATCTGCAGGCGGCAGAGTATAAGACTTCCGTTACATTCGTCGCAGTTGGCAGCTGCATCTGGTGAGATTGACGCTGGAAATTGTAATCTACGATGGTAACGGAAACCATGCTGACATAGGCGTGATCCATGCGGATACGGGTTCCGATGGTCTCGCAGAGCGAGAGCAGGAAGGTTTCGGCGGTTTCGACATCCGTAACATCATAAGAAATCGTGATGGAATTGCCATAGCTTTTGGCGGCACTCTTGTGGTCGGTGACGATCTCCACATCTCGTCCGTTGGCATAGTTCCAGATCACTTCTCCGTGCTTCTTAAAATGACCGCGAAGGATCGTTACATCTGACTGTGCCAGATCACCGATTGTATGGATGCCGAGATCGTGCAGCTTACGGCTGGTAGAGCGACCGACAAAAAAGAGTTCATTGACAGACAGAGGCCACATTTTCTCCGGAACCTCCGCCGGGAATAAGGTATGAACCAGATCCGGCTTCTTAAAGTCAGAGGCCATTTTCGCCAGAAGGCGGTTGCTCGATACTCCGATATTGACGGTGAATCCGAGCTCGGAGTGAATCTCATTTTTCAGACGTTCCGCAAAGGCAACCGGCTCCCCATACAGACGTGTGGTGCCGGTCATATCACAGAACGCTTCGTCAATGCTGTATTGCTCCACAACCGGAGCATAATGACGAAGGAGCTCCATAAATTGATTGGAGCTCCTTACATAAAGGGCATAATCAGGCGAAGCCACATAAAGCTCCGGACATTTCTTCCGGGCATTGACTAAAGGCTCGCCGGTGCAGATGCCATATGATTTTGCCTTCATGGACTTAGCCAGAACGATGCCGTGCCGGTTCTCCTCACTTCCGCCGATGACAGCGGGGATGTCGCGGATATCCTGCGCATCGGGATCCTTCTTCAGCCGGTTGACAGCTTCCCAGGAGAGAAAGGCACTATTTACATCAACATGAAAAATAATAGGTTCTGGCATAATAAATCCTTAATAATAATTCTGATACTATAATACTATATCTTAAATCGTTTCAACCCGGATGGTATTGGTGTTACCGGATTTGCCATTGATCTGACCGCCGGTCAGGACAACGGTGTCACCAGGCTGTAAATGGAACAGATCCTTTGCCTGTGAAACCGCATGATAGAATACAACCTCAATGGAGTTAAAGGCTTCGCTTAATACCGGAGTCACACCCCAGCTTAAATTCAGCTTTCTCCATGCCTGCTCGGAGGTGGTCATACCGATAATGTCTACCGGACAACGGAAACGGCTGACCATTCGTGCCGTAGTACCGGTCAGGGAGCTGACTACGATACATTTAGCCTTTACGTCAACGGCCATAGCACAGGTCGCATGAGAAACCGCATCAATGTTGTTGTGGATCTCGAACTCGGTTCCGTTAAACCAGTGCTGATAATCAATATGCTGCTCTGTATATTCCGCAATCTCAGCCATGTTCTTAACGGCCTCAACCGGATGCTTGCCGGCAGCTGTCTCGCCGGACAGCATGACAGCGGAGCTTCCGTCATAAACGGCATTGGCAACATCGGAGATCTCCGCTCTGGTCGGACGCGGATTCTGGATCATGGACTCTAACATCTCGGTTGCTGTGATAACGCGCTTGCCGAGCAGACGACACTTCTTAATTAAGTACTTCTGAATGGATGGAACCTCCATAAACGGAATCTCAACGCCCAGATCACCACGGGCGATCATGATACCGTTAGCCAGCTCGCAGATCTCGTCAATGTGATCGACACCGGAACGATTCTCGATCTTGGCGATCACATCAATATTGGCACCGCCGTTTGCATCCAGGAAATCACGCAGATCCTGCATGTCCTGCTTTGTGGAAACAAAAGAAGCTGCAACAAAATCCACATCATTCTGAATACCGAAAAGCAGATCGTCCTTATCCTGCTCGCTTAAGAAATCATGATCCAGTAACCGGTTCGGGAAGTTCATACTCTTACGGTCGGATAACTCACCGCCGGATAATACGGTACAGACAGCGTTGCTGCCTTTCAGCTGTTCTACACGGAAGATAACCAGACCGTTGTTGACCAGGATTGTATCGCCGACCTTCAGATCATTGATCAGGTGGCTGTAGTTTACTGCGACCCTTGTCTCATCACCGACAATATCATCTGTAGTGAAGGTGAAGGTATCTCCTTCCTTTAAGGTGACCTTCTTATTTGCAAATGTTTTGATCCGGTATTCCGGTCCCTTGGTATCCAGCATGATCGCAATCGGAAGGTTTAATTTCTCACGTACCTTCTTGATCAGGTCAATCTTACTCTGATGCTCCTCATGTGTACCATGGGAGAAGTTCAAACGGGCTACATTCATGCCGGCATGGCACATTTTAATCAGAGTTTCCTCGTTTTCACATGCCGGACCGATCGTACAGATGATTTTTGTTTTACGCATAGCTGCTCTCCTTATGTCTTCCTATATTTATAATGGAACTTATTTTCGGTTTTATACTAACAAATATGGCGGTAGGATTCAAGGGTACGCAAGTAAAATAATGGTAAAGAAAGTGCAAGTTAGTGCCAGATCAGCAATCCTACGTGATAAAAAATAAATGCCAGTACAAGGGAGAACACCAGATAATAGATAACGGAAAGCGCAATCCATTTTTTTGAATGGTTTTCCCGGAAGGTTGCGGCAACGGTCATGGTACAAGGTACATTAAATACGATCGCCATGATAAAGCCCAGTGCCTGTGCCTTTGTGATCACCTGCGGCAGCAGCTGCATCATGCCCTCGGACATGCCGTTTGATTTGGCATTAAACGCCGCGTTGACAATATCCGTGTTGCTGTACAGGGCATTCAGAACACCGAGCAGGGATTCCTTTGTAAACATGGATGAAATATAGGCCATAAACATTTGCCAGGTCATGCCAAAGGTACTGGTTACCGGCTCGATCACCTGACCGATGATGGACAGAATGCTTCCATTGTCAAACCAGTTATAGGAAAGAAGGTAAAAGACAATGGATACCAGTGTAATGACACGGAACGCACGGATAAAAATGTCCTTGGCTTTTACAAGGGTAACCCGGATGATGTGACTCCACTTTGGCTTGTGGTACGGCGGGAGCTCCATGATAATACCGCCCTTGTCCTCTTCGCTGATCAGCTGTTTCTTAAAGATGTGTGATACCAGAAAGAGAGAACCGATGGTGATCAGGAACATTAGCAGAATGATCAGCACGGCACCGATCGGACCGTAGAAAACAGCCGCCAGCATCGGAGCCAGGGAAAGGGTAGAACCGCAGGGAATGCTCCAGACAAGGATCATGGTGAGGAATCGCTGTCCGGAATTATCAATGACCCGGCTGCCTGCAACACCGGCCATATTACAGCCCATGCTCATAAGCAGAGAGCAGATGCTCTTGCCCTGCAGACCGAGACGCTCCATTGCAGAGTTAAAGACCACGGAGATCCGTGCCATATATCCGACGTCTTCGATGATCGCGAATGCAAAGGTAACACCCAGCACAAAGCCGGCCATAGAAACGGTAAAGGCAAGGACATTTGGCAGAGCGACGTAAACCAGTTCAGCAAGCGGCTTCCATACATTCAGAGTGGTCATAAGCTGTTCCAGCGGGTGACTGATAGCGGCTGCCAGTCCAAAGGCAATGGACATGACCGGAGTGGCAACCAGCATTGCAACGACCAGTGTGGCAACAATGATCCCCAGAGCGATCCATTTACCGGAATGAGCCCCTAATGCCTTTCGGTCAAAGCGGTTTAAGGTCGCTTGGGTTCCGGTCTTGGTTACAGTACCGTCCAGAAGCCGGTCAATGTATTCGTATTTATGCTTTCCGGATGCCATGAGCCCGTCCGCTGTTTTTTCAAGTTCAAAGATGGCAGATTTCTCTTTGGAAAACAGAGGAGATTCTTCCTGCTGTGCCACCAGAGTATCGAAGGAAAGACGAGTGTCGGCAGTGTAGCTCCGGATAAAATCGTCGGCTGCAGGTATCCGGGCAGAGGAAACGGCATTGGCCAGAGTTTCCTTCAGGGCACCATAGCGTTTGGCATCAGAGGCAACAAATCCAATCACCGGAATTCCCATTTTCCGGCTGAGCTTCTCAACATCAATCTGCAGTCCTTTCTGCTGTGCGACATCCATCAGATTTAAGATAAGGATGACCGGTGTGGAGATTCCGATAAAATCCGTATACATATAAAGGGAACGTTCCAGCTGGGAGCTATCGACCAGGATCGCAACCAGATCGGCGGCACCGGAACGGATATAATCCGAAGTAATCCGCTCCTCATTGGACTCGGCGGATAAGCTGTAGCTGCCGGGCAGATCAATAACATCATATTCTATTTTATTATATGTAAAGTTGCCGGTCTTGCGCTCGACGGTCTTGCCGGGCCAGTTGCCGATATGCTGGTGTGAGCCGGTAAGACCATTGAATACGCTGGACTTTCCGGAGTTTGGCTGACCGAGCAGTGCGATTGTTTTTTTCATTCCCGATTTCCTCCTTTGATCTCAATTTTATCGCAATCCTTTTTGCTCAGGGCAACAATGGAATCGCGACAGTAAAATAAAACAGGCTGTCCCTTCAGATTCTGGATCACTTGTACCGGGCTGCCCTCTACAATCCCGATACCAATGAATCTGGATAGCAGATGGTGACTGCCATTGACAGAACTGACATATCCGGTATAGCCGGCATTGGCTTCAGATAATTTCATAATAGATCCTCCTTATTCTTATGTAGTGATAACTAACCGGAATTAGTTTAGTATGAACCTGTAAATATATCTATATCCAAGTCGGTAAAAAAGGTCTGTTTAGCCACGCATTTAAATGACGTTTGCTTTTTCAAAATGCAGAAATTATAATAAATATATGGAATACAGGAGAAGAAAAAACATGAAAAAAGATGATTTTGCAAAAAGTATACAGGAATTTATGGAGGGCAGAAGAAATCTGGCCGAACTCTCGCAGGAGCTGCCGGACGGGTATATGGAGCTGACGGCCTGCTATGTTCTTCCGGGAATCTTTCTGGCATGCAACGATGTCCATGCGAAGACTGTTCCATGTAATAAGGAAAATATGCCGGAGGAATTGCTGCTCATAAATTATTGTATGCAGGGCAGATGTGAGTTTAAGGTAGATGAGGACGGCTATAATTATGTGGATAATAACATGATGAATATTACCACGCAGATGGCACAGGATTATTTCTATTATCCGTCCTCGTACTATGTGGGATATGAGATCTATGTGCTGCCGGTAATGTTTACGGAGGAGACCGAAAAGGCACTGGAGCTGTTTGATATAGAGATAGAGGCAATGCGTCGGACCTATGAGCGTGGAGCGGCATTTTATGCTTCGGACGCCATGCTGAAGCTTTGGAATCATATAGCAGAAGCGATGAATGCCGGAAATGTAGGACAGCTTCGGCTGGATGTGCTTCAGATACTGAAATACTTTCAGGACTATCAGCCGCTGACACCGGTCAATACCATGTATTTGTCAAAAGCACAGACGATGCTTGCGAAGCGGGCACAGGCAATGCTGGTGGAAGACCTGAGCAGACATATTCCGGTGAAGCTGGTGGCAGAGGAGCTTGGTGTGAGTGAAACCAGTCTGAAACGGTATTTCCGTTTCGTATATGGGGCAAATATATCAACCTATATGAATGAGGTGCGGATGGAGTATGCAGCCGGGCTTCTGGCAGAAACGGGTTCCAGTGTTTCTGACATAGCAAAGGCATGCGGCTATGTAAATCAGGGACGGTTTGCCCGGGTATTTCGGGAATATTATGGAATGAAGCCATTGGATTATCGGAGAATGAACCGGTAAATCAAGGAAATTTATCAGTTACCGGCTTGCTTTTCGCAGATTCGTGTGTTATAAAGTAAACAGTGTTTACCAAATAAAAAAATAATGGAGTATAAATATAAAACAGGATTGGGGTGAGTACGATTCGCGAGAGTACAGTAGAAACCAGAAAGCTTATATTGAAAAGTGCGGAGGAAATCTTTCTGGAATGCGGATATCAGGAGGCATCCATGCGTAAGATCGCAGCCAAAGCCGGGATTACACCGGGTGCCATTTACAAGCATTTTTCAAATAAAGAGGAAATGTTCGGTGAGATTTTTGCCGACTGCGGAAATAAGCTGATGAGTCTTACAGAGTCCATGATAAATGTGGATTTTGCGGCAATGAGTGATGAACAGCTCCTGCAGGTATGGCAGTCCCGGGTATCGGTGCGTACCTTCCATATGCTGGAGGGAGATATGCGGTTATTTCATATGCTTTTAAACTATGATTCGGGTGGCTATATGGAGCGGTTCCGAAAGGTTTATATTGACCGGAGTGCAGGATTTGCGGTCCGGTATTATGACGAGTTATATAAGCGGAGACTGGTAGCCAGACAGCCTCGACCGGAGACGATTTATATGCTGTCAATGGCGGAATTTACAATGATCTGTGAAATGATCGCGGATGATTCCTGCAAGGAAGGGATCACACCGGAAATGGAACAGGCGTTTCAGGAGGCTATGGATGTTCTGATGTATGGACTGGAGGCCGGGCTTGGATTTGTGAAAAAGGAGCAATAAGCAATGGAGAAAATAAGGATTGAAAAGGGAACCGTACAGGAGACCCTGTTGCTGCCACTTTACGGTAGAAAATGGGCAATGGATATGTATCCGGAGAATTTCATGGATAAGGATTGCCAGAAGTTGTTTGAAAAGGTAGAAATGGAAGTGCCGGATACCATGCGGGGAGTGAAGGGAAGAGTCGGTGCCATTATGGCAGCTACCCGGCAGTATGATATGGCGGCGGCATGCCGGGCGTATTTGAAAGAGCATCCGAGAGCCTGCGTTGTAAATCTCGGGTGTGGTCTAGATACAACCTTTCGTCAGGTAGATAACGGACAGGCAAGAGGCTATAATCTGGATTTCCCGGATACGATCGAGGTACGGGAGCAGCTGCTGGGGAAACGGGAGCGGGAGTTTAACATTCCCTGCAATCTGAATGATATCACATGGTTTGATCAGATCGATTTTCACCCGGAGGACGGGATCGTGTTTTTTGCGTCCGGAGTATTTTATTATTTCAAGACCGTTGAGGTGCAGAAGTTATTTACTGCCATGGCAGAGCATTTTAAGGGTGGCAAGCTGGTATTTGATGCAACAAGGAAAAAGGGGCTAAAGAGTATGCTGAAGACCTGGCTGAAAGGGTTTAATATCAAGGATGTCGGCGTATATTTCAGCGTGGATGACGTGCAGGAATTGAAGGCCTGGAGCGGAAAGTTTGCATCCGTGGTAAGTAATAAATATCTGGAGGGCTATCGCCCACTGGATAAGCGATATGGATGGGCAATAAACCGGATGTTCCGGCATCTGGATAGATCGAAGATGTGCCAGGTCATAGAAATCTGCTTTGCATAGGAATACAGTGCTGATCGAAGGACCATACGGAGAGGATAAAAGAAACAGCCCATGGGAACAGACGACAGGAAGGTAAGGAGATAGAAATGAAAGCATCAATTCAGGAATGGATGACAGGCTATATTTATCGAAGTGCCTGTAAACCATATTTAAAAGAAAAAGGTGTAACCGGAGAGACCATCCGGAAGATCCGGAAAGAATATAAGGCGATACGGCAGCGAGCGAAAGGCATCGGGGCGAAAAATATGACCGGAGCATATGTGATGGGGATATATTTTATCGCACTGAATCGCAGGAGCGGGCTCTCCAAGGAGGAGAACTATGAGGTGTTCTACAATGCGATCGCACATTCCGCGATTATGAAGAAATCACTGGGAGACAGTGATTCCTACCTGGATGAAAAGCGGCTGCCGGGACGGCTGAAATGGGCGGAGGAGAGCCGGAAACGGCTGTTTGAAAATGACTGGGTTGTGGATGTGCTTCCGGGAAACGGAGACTATGATCTCGGATACGACTATCATGAGTGCGGAGTAGTGAAGCTCTGCCGGGATGAGGGATGTCCGGAGCTGGCCAAGTATATATGCAGATTTGATTACCTGCTGGCAGATATCATGGGCATGGAGCTGAAACGGACGGGTACACTTGCAGAGGGCGCTGACAAGTGTGATTTCCGGTATAGCAGAAAGCGTTAGGAGAGTTCACAAAATTTTCACAAAAAATTAGCACTCAACACTTGACATTGCTAATAATAGGTGTTATATTACAACTAGAACAAAGGAAAGGGGATAAAAAGAATAGAACATGATCCCAATATTCCAATGTTGATATTGAAACTCAACACCTCAGATTTCTCTGATCGTGCTAATAAGTTATATGGTTTGTGAACCAGAGGTTCACAGTTGAAAGGAGTAATGACTTATGTTACCTAGTATTTTTGGAGAAAGCTTATTTGATGACTGGATGGATTTTCCATTCGAAAAGGATTTTGAAAAAGAGTTCTTCCCATCGAAGAATCCATTGTATGGTAAGCATGCAAAGAACATGATGAAGACCGATGTGAAAGAGTTGGATGATCATTTTGAAGTAGATATTGACCTGCCGGGCTTTAAGAAGGATGAAGTCAGTGCTCAGTTGAAAGATGGTTACCTGACAATTTCAGCTACCAAGGGATTGGATAAGGATGAGAAAGATAAGAAGACCGGTAAGTATATCCGTCAGGAACGGTATGCCGGCAGTATGAGCCGTAGCTTCTATGTTGGCGAAGATATTTCACAGGATGAGATCAAGGCCAAATATGAAAACGGTATCCTGCAGTTGACTATCCCGAAGAAGGAAGAGAAGCCTGCAGTCGAAGAAAAGAGCTACATTGCAATTGAATAATTGCCGGTTTGACAATTAGGATTGAAATGACATAAAAGAGATCTCAGAAAGGAAGTAATGACAATGTCAGATAAGAATCCAAAACATCCATTGAAGAAAAAGAAGGTACATGAGAAGATGTGCGTTGCAAATCATTCAGAGGAAGAGATGCAGCCGAAGTCAAAGAAGCATGTATACAACTAGCGGTTTGATGAGAATCAGCTGATAAACAGAAGTCCCGGAAGGTGTAAGAGCCTTCCGGGACTTCTGTTTTAAATGATCGAACGGACAGATCCAATATCTTTCATTAATTATCCCACTGCTGCAGGGTGCTGACTAATACAGGGACGATCTGTTTCTTTCTGGATACGACACCCGGCAGGTGACAGAGATTGCCCTCCGGCTCGGTCCGGAAGGCTTCCCGAATCAGCTGCTCGGATTGTTCTCCGTAGAATAGCATATCGGAAGATTCTTCTAAGATATTAGTCATAACGAAGAATATCATGTCGCACTTCGTAGACAGATAAGAATCCTTCAGAAACTGATGGATCGTTTTCTGTAAATGTTTAAGTTCCTTCTGGTTCATGGAGCTGATCTGCGCAACACCGAAGGCAGTATCACCCACCTGAAAGGTTTTGAAATCCTGATAGAAGATCTCTTCCGGTGTTTTACCCACCAGATCACTGCCGGCAGCAAACATCTCCATGGCATAAGACTCGATGTCAATATCAGCGAGCTTTGACAGGGCTCTGGCTGCCGACTCGTCCATGGATGTACAGGTAGGAGAACGGAACATCAGAGTATCCGACAGGATGGCGGAGCAGAGCAGACCGGCGATCTGTTTCGGCGGAGTAACGCCCTGTTCCTGATACATCTGATATATGATCGTTCCGGTACAGCCGACCGGCTGATTGCGGAAATAAACCGGATTAATGGTTTCTAAGGAACCGATCCTGTGGTGGTCGATGATCTCCATGATCTCTGCATTTTCGATGCCGTTAACTGCCTGGGATCGTTCGTTGTGATCAACCAGGATCACCTGTTTCCGGCGCATAGCCAGTAAGTTCCGTCTGGAAACCATACCGTAATAGTTTCCCACATCATCGGTAATCGGGAAATCACGATGACGGAGCTTGGACATGATCTCCTTGGCACTGTCCAGCGAGTCATCCAGCTGGAAGGTCACCAGATTGGAATGACGCATGAAATATTTGATCGGAATACACTGGTTGATCATGCGGGCAGCAGAATAGGTATCCAGATAGGTTGTAATGATGGAGCACTGACGATCCTCTGCCATGCGGATAATCTCCGGAGAGACTTTGGCATTCAGACAGACGATCAGGCAGGATGCACCATGCTCGATGGCTTCACTCTGGATATCCTCCCGGTCTGCAACGATGACGATATCATCTTCTTCCACGCTGGCTTCTATGATATCCAGATTCGCGGCCCCGATCATAACTTTGCCATTGATAATCCGGGCATGAGGGTTACCGCAGATCAGGGTACCCTCCAGTACCTCAATCAGGTTGCTGAGTGGTGTCCGGGCAAGTCCCAGGATATGATTATCCAGCACTTCCATATAAGAACGGGCAATATCATTAATCGTGATCAGACCCTCCAGCTTATTAGTGCCCTGTGTGATCGGCAGTGTGACAACATCCAGCTCCCGCATGAGCAGCCAGGCATTCCGGATGGAAATCGTATCCGGTACGCCCTTCGTCTCGCGGAAATCAATATCCCGCATCTGGACATCTACATTCTCCAGATATTCCGGTGCATCCACATGGAAATAATCCAGGACAAATGCAGTTTCATTATTAATATTACCGGCACGGCGCGGTACATAATGACCGGGATGCTCGATATTTTTTAAATAAGCATATGCAATCGCAGAACAAATGGAATCCGTATCCGGATTTTTGTGTCCGATTACATAAATCTTTCTCTGTTCCATACTTCTCCTTTCTCCCGGATTGACGGGCAGGTATGCAATAGTTAGGTTCAGTATACATGATTTTAGAATGATTTCCAATTAAAAAAGAGTAAAATGGCAGACCGGCCGGCGGAGATCAGGATTTAGGCTTTTTCCAGACAAGCGTGATTCCGTACAGAATGATGATCACACCGCAGAAAACGAAAAACAGGCTGACACCTAAAACACCGAAAAAGATTTTGAGGCCGGCATATTCTCCGGGATGTCCGATCGTATAAATGGTCAGGGCTCCGCCCGGCATTGGCAATGGTTGTGGCAGCCGCAGACTTCTGCTTCTTTTCTAAAGAAGGATCCTTCATGGATGCGGATTCCGGAACGGGAATCTCGGCATGGGAGGACGCAGTATGCTCTGCATCTGACTCTTCTGAATGATAGGAAAACGGATTATTTGACTGAGTTTCCATTAGACCACCCTTTCTGATCGGTTTTGTGAATATAATATATGAT
>ERZ1034719.196-NODE-196-length-41964-cov-6.595218_pt1 | contig 41964 bp, 33 predicted proteins | sample MGYA00520703_ERZ1034719 | MGnify/ENA primary metagenome ERZ1034719 (study PRJEB33766, sample SAMN09781716) | gut metagenome | biome: gut microbiome | host: Homo sapiens | place: Madagascar | study: EMG produced TPA metagenomics assembly of the PRJNA485056 data set...
TTTGATTCGTTCGTAGCTGTGCCGAGTATGGCGTCGTTGGGGCGTTTGATGCGTTTGCAGCAGGGCGAGGCGGGGTTTTGCGGTGGGGGCAGAGCGATTGGCTAGTGTTGATTGAAAACTTCTACAAATATATAAAGGAATGTAAAAGTATGAAAAAGATTGATTCGTTAATACAAAGCATGCTCCAGTCGTATGCGCGGAATGCAGATTTGACGAATATGCAGGCGGCGCCGTTGCCGTCGAAATCGTGTGTGACCGACTTGACGCATCGCCTTGAGAGTTTGCTCTACCCGGGGTTGACGGATTGCGTGAGAAACAGCGACGGGATGATTTATGCCGTGGGCAATCGCATGAGCGAGGCATATCAAGACATGGTGCGGTTGATAGCGATTTCGTTGCGTTATGCGCAGACGTGTGAGAATTGCCGGATGCGGCTCGAGGCGACGGAATTGGCGGTCGAGGAGCAGGCCGAGGGGCTGGCGTATGCGTTTTTTGAGAAGTTGCCGACGATGCGCGACGTTTTGCGCACCGATTTGCATGCGGCTTATATGGGCGACCCGGCGGCGAAGTATTATGCCGAGATCATATTGAGTTATCCGGGGTTTCGGGCGTTGGCGATTCACCGAATGGCGCACATCTTGTTCCAGGCGGGGGTGCCGATTTTGCCGCGTATGATGAGCGAATTTGCGCATAATCGGACGGGGATCGACATTCACCCGGGGGCGCGGATTGGGCATGGATTTTTTATCGACCACGGCACGGGGGTTGTCATCGGCGAGACGAGCGTGATTGGCAATAATGTAAAGTTGTATCAAGGGGTAACGCTTGGTGCGCTCAGCATTCCCAATCCCGATTCGAGCATGGGGGTGAAGCGACATCCGACGCTCGAAGACGATGTGACGATATATTCAGGAGCGAGTATTTTGGGGGGCGAGACGGTCGTAGGGGCGCGAAGTGTGATTGGGGCGAATGTGTGGTTGACGCATTCTGTGGCGCCCGATACGAAAGTGCTCTATGTGCCGCCTGAATTGCGCTTTAAGTCGATGGGTACGCCATCGCCTGCAAAGAATTGATAATTTTTGTTAATTTCTTTGACACGCTTTTTTTGTCTCCTTATAATACAGTTGGAGTAGTGGATGTAAGGTTAATTCACGAACGCTAACGATAAGGAGACACGACATGGCAGAAACAAAAGCACAAGCCAAATCGAGCAGCAAGGCGATAATGCCTGGCGGTTGGTCACAAAACATTTGCCCGAGTTCGAAATGGTCGACGAAATGCCCGAACAAGATGACGCCGATAGGCATTTGTATGCACAACACGGCAAACAGTGCGCCTGCGACGAACGAAATCAACTACATGAATTCGAACAATTACCAAGTTTCGTATCACTTGGCGGTTGACGAGAATCAGGCGATTCAAGGTTTGCCATTTGATCGCAATGGTTGGCATGCAGGAGACGGCAATGGTCAGGGCAATCGCAAGCACATCGGCATCGAAATTGCGCGTAGTACGAGCAACGATGCGAACGTGTTTGCGAAGGCAGAGCGCCGAGCGGCGGCAGTCGTTGCGAAGCTGTGCCAAACGTATGGTTGGAGCACGAGCAACGTTTTGGCGCATCGCGATTTTGCGAGCAAGAATTGTCCGCACCGCACGAACATGGGCGCGTTCCGCAAACTCGTCGAAGAGGCGTTGGCGGGCAAACTGACGGTCGAAGGGCCGGGGACGGCAGGCGGCACGTCGAGCGGATCTGGGGGGACGACGACGACGGTCAAAGAAGAGCCTGCTTCGGGGACGGGCACGGTGACGTGTGATGTGCTCAACGTTCGTAGCGGCCCGGGGACGTCGAATTCCGTCATCGGTTCGCTCAAGCGTGGCAATAGCGTTGCGGTTAAAGCCAAGAGCAATGGCTGGTATAAGGTCAGTTATGGGTCTGGCACGGGTTGGGTTTGTGGCGATTATTTGTCGGTTGGGCAGTCGTCGCCTGCCAAAGCGCCTGCGCAGAGTAAACCGTCATCGCCGTCGACGAGTGGTGGTTCGGCAGGTCGGATTTCGGGCACGGGTGGCGCTGGTGTCAACGTGCGTTCGGGCGCGGGCACGCGATATGGTCGCATCGGTGGATTAGCCGAAGGCGCGAGCGTGACGATCGTTGGTCAATCGGGCGGTTGGTATCAAATCAAATACGGCTCTGGCACGGGTTGGGTTTGCGGCGATTACGTCAAGAAGACGAGCGGTGGATCGTCGGGCGGTTCGTCGAGCGGCGGTACATCGACGGGCAAAGTCTCGGGCACGGGTGGGGCTGGTCTCAACGTGCGTTCGGGCGCGGGCACGGGCTATGGTCGCATTGGCGGGTTAGGCGAAGGCGCGAGCGTGACGATCGTCGGTCAGTCGAACGGTTGGTATCAAATCAAATACGGATCTGGCACGGGCTGGGTTTCGTCGCAATTCGTCAAGAAAGGCTCGGGCGGATCGTCGAGTGGCGGTTCATCGAGCGGCGGTTCGACGGCGGGTTACGTCTCGGGCACGGGTGGTGCAGGTGTCAACGTGCGTTCGGGCGCGGGCACGGGCTATGGCCGCATCGGCGGATTAGCCGAAGGCGCGAGCGTGACGATCGTCGGTCAGTCGAACGGCTGGTACAAGATTAAGTACGGCTCTGGCACGGGTTGGGTTTCGTCGCAATTCGTCAGGAAAGGCTCGGGCGGATCGTCGAGTGGCGGATCGTCGGGCGGTAGCACCTCGACGGCTGGTTATATCTCGGGCACGGGTGGTGCAGGTGTCAACGTGCGTTCTGGCGCGGGCACGGGCTATGGTCGCATTGGCGGGCTAGGCGAAGGCGCGAGCGTGACGATCGTCGGTCAGTCGAACGGCTGGTACAAGATTAAGTACGGCTCTGGCACGGGGTGGGTTTCGTCGCAATTCGTCAGGAAAGGTTCGGGCGGCGGTGGCGGCAACGGCAGAATCCGCGGCGACAGAAGATTGGCCAATAATGCCATCCAAGTGGCTAGAGAAATGGGAACGACGGGATGGTGTGCGACGGGCGTTAGCCGTGCTATCCAAAGGACGTATGGCATCTTTGTCGGCGGCAATGGAAACCAAATCGACGATAATTTGCCGCGTAGCATGTTCGAGCAACTCAACGTCGGTCTTGGTACGGCGCTACAATACCCCGGCATCATCTTGACGTGGGAGAGAACGGCGACGCGACTCGGTCAGATCTACGGGCACACCGCCATCACCGTTGGCAATGGCGCTTCGAGCTGTAGCGACTTCTACGAATACAACACGACGAATAACGGGCGCTCTGGATTCAAATGCTTCCAGCGTAAATAGTACAGAAACATCGTCGTGATGTTCTCAATCCGCATCGGCGCGATTCATTTTGGATCGCGCTTTTTTTATCGTTCATTCATAGCGGGTTTTGTCGTGCCCCATTTTGCACAGTACCATTCTGCGCAGTACTCTACCCTATTGATCTGTCATATTGGTGTTTAAGGCATTGTTTTGGGGAGTACGCCATATTTGCCGAGCTATCGGCGCGATTCATTTTGGATCGCGCTTTTTTTATGGTTCATTCATAGCGGGCTTTGTCGAGCGCATTTTTGCATAGATGTAACTCTACCCTATTGATCTGTCATATTGGTGTTTAAGGCATTGTTTTGGTGAGTGCGCCATATTTGCCGATGCTATCGATATATGCGGCTATCGATATATGCGATATATGAATCGGTTTGAGTGAATATGGGCACAAAAAAAGCCACTTCTTTGCGAAGTGGCTTTTGGCGTTTCTATCGATATCGAATGATATCCAATCGGCGATTAAGCGCGGGCGTCGATCAAGTTTCGGTTATGGGCGAAGAGCCCGGTGCGCCCGAAGAAAGTGCCCAATCCGACGTAGAGATAGCCGGCGCAGAACAGGGCGAGGAATGGGACTGAGGCATAGGCACCGAGGGAGATGGCGTGGACAATGCCCAAAACGAAATAGATGCCCATTGCCGTTTCGACCCACGGTTGCCAATTGAGTTTGAAGCCGTATTTGACGTGTTTGAAACTCTCGCCCGATTTCGTGACGCCGTATTTTGGCGTGCGAACAAATCCCGTCTTATAGCCGACGAGTGCTTCGATGACGGCGCGGCAATTGTTGATGCTCAAGCCGATTCCGAGGCTCATGACGATGGGGAGATAGGCCAAACGCTGCATAAAGGTTTGCTTGCGTGCTTCTTTTTGCGCCAAGAGATAGAACATCATGATCGAGACCGAGGCGCATATAAAGACGATGGCATCGACCCAAATACTCGTCATCCACGAATTCTTGACGCGGAATTCGACGGTTAGGGGCATCATCAGCGACAAGATGACCATGAGAATATAGGAGATATTGCACGTCAAATGCATCCATGCTTCGAGTTTGACTTTGAAAGGGAGTCGACTCTTGAGCAATTTTGGGAGCACTTTTTTGGCCACTTGGATCGATCCCTTTGCCCAACGGTGTTGTTGGGTTTTGAAAGCGACCATTTCGACGGGGACTTCGGCGGGCGTGGTCGATTCGTTGACGTAGATGAATTGCCAACCTTTCGATTGCGCACGATAGGAGAGATCGAGGTCTTCGGTAATCGTATCGTGTTGCCATCCGCCGGCATCGGCGATCGTCGATTTGCGCCAAATGCCAGCCGTGCCATTGAAATTGAAAAAGCGCCCGGAACGGTTGCGAGCCGTATGCTCGATGACGAAGTGCCCATCGAGCAAGATCGATTGCACGCGCGTGAGCAGGCTGTATTCGCGATTGAGGTGTTCCCAGCGAACTTGGACCATGCCGACTTTTTCATTGGTGAAGAAGTGAATCGTTCGCTCGAGAAAATCGGGTCGTGGAACGAAGTCGGCATCGAAGACGGCGACGAATTCACCGGTTGCCGTTTTGAGCCCAGCTTCGAGGGCACCGGCTTTGAAACCGGTGCGGTCGTCGCGATGGATATAGACGATGTCGAAGCCTTGTTTGCGCTTGCGCGCGACGGCATCGGCAGCAATTTTCTGCGTCTCATCGATAGAATCGTCGAGTACTTGGATTTGCAACTTTTCGCGCGGATATCGGATTTCGCATACGGCATCGATGAGGCGCTCGATGACATAACGTTCGTTAAACATCGGCAACTGAATCGTGACGCGCGGGAGATCCGAGAACTTTGCATCGGGATGCGGGATATCTTTGCGATAGATGCGATACAACGTCGCCATGACAAAACGATGAATGCCATAAATGCTGAGAATGCACAAAATGGCAAAGTACACGACGACAAAAGCTAATTCAAATGTCATGCTAACGCTACCCTATTACTTGACGATGCTGCTGCCACTGAGAACGTTTTTCGCAGAGCCAATGCCGTAGACGTCGGTTTTGGCTTTGCTTCCCTTGTTCGATTTTGTCGCAACTCTAGGCGCTTCTTGTACGACTTCTGCAATTGCAATCTCTTTTGTATCGAGGTGGGAGCCTTGCATGCGATCGATCGCAACCGAGGACGTCTTGTTCTCGCTATCGAACGCGTAGTAATCGGGGCCTTTGATGCTCAACGCGATGACGATGGCGACAGCGGCGAGGATGCCGATAAACGTTGCCGCGAGAATACCAGTCGTCGTTTTGCGCTTTTTCGCCGCCGATGCGGCAGCCGCTTCGCGTTGTTGTTTTTCCTTTTTGCTCGCTTCGATCTTCGCGGCGAGCTCGTCGTTGGCATTTTTGAGTGCAGCGGCTTCGGCTTCTTCGCGCGCTTTTTGTGCGGCTTCGCGAGCCGCGGCCTCGGCTTCGGCAGCGCGCTTTGCCTCCTCTTCTTCTTCGTCGACGATTCCCGCTTCGCGTTTGCGCTTCTTTTCGAGGTCGGCTAACATCTGAAGTCGACGTTGCTCTTTTTCTTCGATTTTGCGCTTTTCTTCTTCGAGACGTGCCTCGGCTTCTTGGCGTTTCTTTTCGGCATCCTGCTCTTGTTTAGCTTTTTCTTGAGCCTCTTTTTCTCGAGCAGCACGTTCGATCTTGTTCTTTTCTTCCTCTATTTCGGCATTCGATTGACCGATCAAGCTCGAAAGCAAATTGCCAGCATTATCGCCACTTTGGCGTGCGTGTTCCGAAATACTCGCTCGCGCTTTGCGGACACGGGCGACTTCCTCTACCTCATCATTGCCTACGATATCGGCGGCCTCTGACAACTGGCTTAACGCTTGACTTAAAGAAGCATCACCATCGCTCATATTCTGTCTCCACTTCGTCCTTCTCAAAATTATCGAATTCTATCCACGACTCAATCCCCATCATCGCCTTCGCCACCGACTCAATTTGCGACATTTCGATGCGCTGTGCTGAATTTCGCAAAATTGGCTTCGTTCTGCATCGTCTGTCGATATTCCATTGAGCGGCAATCGCGCGATAATCAAGGCTCTAGCCGTGAATACGCATCAAATGGAAAGCCGCACTTTCTGCGCGGCAAGTGCCCTAACTACAGCAAAATGTGCATTCTGGCAAGTATATGCCGTTTTGAGAAATAATATCTATCGATAGAGGCGTTTGATAAATCCGTTGCCGCCTCTTTTTTTTGGGGGGGGGCATGTCGCTCGGCAAGGCCGAGATGGAACGAGCAGATACAGATAGAACGGGCTGGCGGTGTATCAACGGCTTATCAAATCTTTGACATTGTGTCGAACAACGCTAAAACGTACAAGTCGCGACGTGCCCCGTTCTCTACTCCATGGGAACGAGGCATTGCCCACTCCATGGGAACGAGGCACAGCACGCGGATACTGCGGGAGATGGCATGGATTCCATCTTCGAATAACAAAGCGAGACGAAGGAAGACCATTCATGGCGATCTTTTCAAAATATGCATCATCGAAAATCGACGCGTCGAAACGTCGCGTGACAGCGCTCTGGTTTGGCGACGTCGAGCGCATCGAACTCACCGATGGATCGCCCCTGACGGGAACTGCCGTCATGGTCGCGATTTATACGCTCTCGGGCTTCTATCAATATTATGTCGTCCTCTATGCTCTATCGAATCGCATCGTCGAAATATGGAAAATTGCGGCAGAAAATATCCCCATCACTTCGGCACCCGAATGCGAATTTGGTCTGTTCCGCGCCCTGCGCAACAAAAACATCGATCTCACGCAAGTTCCCATCGATTCGCCGCAGTTCATCAAACTCCTCTCTCGCTTGCCCCTAGCTTTCGACGACGACAACACGACACAGCCCAATGCCCAAATCTTCATGGCTCCAGGATCCGAAAACACGGGCGTCGTCGTCTCCGATGACGAAAAAAAAGCCATCCGAAATTTCTTAATTTGTGAATAGTTTCATTCGCCCCCAATCTATCGCTTCGATCACAACTCGATGCGCCGCCTCGCGGCTCACATCGATGACAAAAGACTGCGATGAGACAATGGCGCGGGCTTATGGGCTGTATCGTTACTTATGCTCTGCATAAACAGGTGACTCATGCCGATTCAATCGTTCATTTTCCGAGCTCTTTTTATCATTTCATGCGCTTTGATTTGCGTCTCTTGTGCCGCCTCGAAAAAAGAAACCGAGCGCCAATCGCAAATCGATACCGATTACCAAATGGCCGTCGGATACTACGAAAATAACCAGACCCCACAAGCAATTCGATCGCTCGCTCTCGTGCTAGCCAACGATCCCGAACACGCCGAGGCAAACCATCTCATGGGATTCATTCGACTCGGGCGCGGGCAATACGAAGAGGCCGTCAAACACTTTAAAAAAGCTCTCGAAACGAAGCCCGACATGCTCAATTGTCAAAACAATTTGGGCAACGCCTATCTCCACCTCGAACGATACGAAGACGCCGCTGTCATCTTCAAAGAGCTCACGAAATCGCCCCTCTACACCTCCCCCTGGCTCGCCTTCGTCAACCTCGGCTGGGCATACTATCAAATGGGCATGACGCAAGAGGCCATCGATGAGACCGAAACCGCCGTCTCTCTCAATCCCGATCTCTGCCTCGGCTACAATAACTTGGGCATCTATTATCACTCCCAATCGCGCGATTCCTCCGCCCTCAAAAACCTCGAAGAAGCCGCTAAACTCTGCGCACACTACGCCGAACCTCACCTTCACCTCGGCATCATCTACGAAGCACAAGGCGATACATCGAAAGCCATTGAGCACTTCAAGCGATGTAAAGAACTCTCTCCAAAAACAGAACTCGGCAAACGCTGCGAGCAAAATGCCGATATCTTAAAATGATGATCGACGCAAAACTCGCCCATAACATCACCGACGATGCAAAGGGATGGATCAGATTGACTTGGTTTTGTATGTGGGGCGCCGCCTATTGACATACGGCGGCGGCTCCGGCTATGCGCAAGCCGCAAGCGGCATGCACATACGCCTACGCAGAGCATCTATGTGCTCGGCGACGTGTCGCCTTGTGCGCATACGATGCTCATTTTGGGCATCGGCGCGTATTGGGGGTCATAGACTATCCATTAAGGAGAGTAGATTTTGATAGTTATCGACTTCGTGATAAACGACGTCGTCGCTCGAAAGCCCAGCAAATAGCTTCTTTGCACAGTTTATCTTTGCTTGCTCGATGGATCGAAGTTGGAGCGATTCCATCGATCCTTTCGTTTCGGCGACGAAAAAGATGTGTTTCACTGTGCCTTTGTAGAAGGCGATTGCCCAGTCGGGGGAATAATTGCCAACGGGCGTTGGAATGGCAAATCCTTTTGGCAATTTGGCATAAACTGCAACTTCTTGGGCGGCATCCATATCTTCGGCAAATCGCCGTTCTATACTATCCCCATCTTTTGCAAAGCCATCGGGAAAGACGTAGTTTTGAACGTTTTTCTTCGATTGGTAGGCATTCGAAAAATTTCCCCTCTTCTCAGCTGTAAAAATAGCGCTGTCGTATGTTCCTTCGGTGCGATTATAGGTGACTTGTTCGACGATCATCGTCGCCTTTTGCTCGTTAATAAGTCTAATCGTTTTTGATATAAATTCTTCGGGATTCTTTTGGAACATGGCAAATTTATCGGAGCGTATGCCCTCTAAAATACGAGCAGCACTTCGACGCGTGAGTATCGCACCGGAGGCTATTTTCCCAATGAGATCGTATTTGACTTGGCTACTCGTCGCGACGTTGAGCATTTCTCGATGCGTATCATTCGGTGTAAAAGCACGACCGTTATTGAGTCGATCGATACTCCATTCGTCTTCTTGGCGCCCAGTCGTTACTGTATAATAGAGCTCACTCACATAGAGTTCTTTGTCTATGTGGGTAATCGCCTTTTGAATCAACTCTTCGCTATCAAATTCCACGGTATAGGCATATTTGTGATGGATGAGTTTCCATAATCGTTGAAACTCTTCTTTATTGAAATTGTCGTTTAATGGATTGTCGGTAATCTTCGTCTCGCGTCCATCTTTGATCATTTCTTTTGTAGCATTCGGATTATTGATGCTTTGAATCAAGAGATGGACGCCATTTCCGAGTTCTTTACAACTCGGGGGTATGGGCGCACACTGCTCATTTTGAAAAGCGATTCGATAAGTATCTGTTACATGATCTTCATCGTCAATATAATCATTTTTGGCGAGGTATTTATAGATAGCATTGCCCTGTTCCTCCGTCACCGTCAATTGTTTGCCGTCGACGTTTATCGTCTTTCCAATGAAGAATGCAGGAGATGCTTTTGTCGGGCGATCATAGAGGTCTTCACTAATGCCTTTTTGGAGATCGCGCACAAATGTATCATATCCATCGGACGCGATGACGGTGAGTTGATTGACGAGAAAAACGTCGTCGTGCAACGTCGTCGCATCCATGCGATCGCCGTCTCGATTGACGCATAGGCGCAGACCGCGCCCGACTTCTTGGCGTTTTTGTATCGGCGAGCTTCCGGCAGGTTTTAGCGTACAAATCTGAAACACATTTGGATTGTCCCATCCTTCGCGCAATGCCGAATGCGAAAAGATAAATCGAACTGGCGTGTCGAACGACAACAATCGCTTTTTGTCTTTCAAAATGAGATCGTAGGCAGAAATATCATCGCTCTCATCCGATCCGCGCTTTGTCGCACTGTCGATTTTTCGCCCACTTTTTTTGTCGATCGAAAAATACCCCGCATGTGTTGCGTGGACGTCGATGCTCTTGAGGTATTGTTCGTATGGCGTATTGAACAAAGAAACGAATTCATTATAAATGTTTTTATACTCTTCTTCGAACATTTCGCCATATTCGGAATTGATTTCATTGCCATCGTCGTCGTATTTTCGGTATTTCGCCACTTCGTCGATGAAGAACAACGATAAGCATTTGATATTGCGCGAAAACAAATCTTTCTCTTTTTCAAAATGCGAACGGATCGTCTCGCGTATTTGGACGCGACGTATATCTCTCTCCGACACATCGCCTGCGACAGTGCCAACGTCGATAGTTTTTCCATTCGTAAATGAAACGCGTTTCAGAATGGGATCGACTTCGCTCACTCGGTAACCTCGATATTGCTCCATGTTTTTCGATAACGCATATAAGTCGTCGTCGACGCCGACGAGGCGCGTTTCGCGTTTTATCGATTTCTGATTTGCAACTTCGAATTCAAGACGCGCGCGCGGAGGTTTGTCGGGCGACACGACGATGTTTTCCAAATAGAGATAGCTGTCGGTGCCGCGCAAATTCTTAATGTCGAAACCTTTGACTTCGATTTGTTTGACGATGCGCATGTTGTACGCATCGAGTGCATCGAGTGCATAGACGAGCGTATGGTGATCTTTATGCGTTGCAGAATAATTCAAGACGAACAACGGCCTGAACTGTTGTAGTGCCGTCTGCGTCTTGATTCCAGCCATTTTCTGCGGCTCGTCCATGATGATGATCGGATTGTTTGCCGCAATGACGTCGATCGGACGACGAGAACCGAAGTCGTCGCGCTCTGAATAGATAATCCTAGCCGCCGAATCGCCCGCGCGCCCTTCCCTATTCTTGTCTTTATTGAAAGACGAATTAAATGCTTGCGTATTGATGATCATGACGTTGATGTCGGAGCTCTGGCTAAACGAATCGATCAACGCCAAGTTCTTCGAATCATAGACGAACGCCCGAGCCTTTTTGCCGTATTGCTCCATGAAATGGTCTTCCATGTCGTTGAAGCTCTTCAAAACGCCTTCGCGGATGGCGATGCTCGGCACGACGACGATGAATTTGCTCCAGCCATAATGTGCGTTTAACTCAAACATCGTCTTGATATAGACATACGTCTTGCCCGTTCCCGTTTCCATTTCGACGTCGAGCGAACATGCTCCGAGCTTGCTATCAAAAAGCGAGCTATCGACTTTTAAGCCGTTGTTTTGCTGTACTCTTTTGACATTTTCCAAGATTTGATCGCCATCGATGGTGATCGGTGAATTGGCAAACCCCATCAACTCGGCATCGTATTTCTCGACACCTTTTAACAAGGGAAGGCCTTCTACGTCGCGACGATAAGTCAATCGATCGCTATAGGATTGCCCTTCGAAGACATCGACAACGCTGCGAACTGCTGTCGTCTGATATGATTGGATCGTGTATTTAAATTTCATATTCTCAATACATAATTCAAAAACGAATTATGCCTCCTATGTGAAGTGATCGTGTCGTGCTCTCTATATGACTTTTCGCACCGTCTTTGGGCTATACGTCGCAAATATCTGTTCAAAATTCGTCAAGACGCTATCGCTCGCCATGCTACTGTCGCGAAAGACGGCGTAATAGGGGTTCTTTTGGGCAATCGCTTTGACTGTGTCGTCGGTCAAGGCGTCGTCAAAACAGGCGATGAGGTAGCCATCGGCGACAGAAAAGACGCACTTGCCGTCGATGGTCGACATTTCGATCTTCGACGAAAGCAATATGCCCATGTCGAGCATGACTTGGACGAGCAAGTCTTCGTGCGTGCGGTCGGGCTTGACGTTGCCGATTTGCAATTGCAATTCGCCTTGTTTGAATTCGCGCGGGTTATAATAGACGTCGCGCATATTCGTCGAGTCGACGCGGAAGACGCGAAAGCCTATGTCGAGGTCGTTGCACGGATTCGATCTGTCTGTCGCATTTGCCATATCGGCGAGATTTAGGCTGAGTTGCCCATCTTGATGTAGGTGTTGGGGGGGGGGTAACACCTACATTACGTTCATCGAGTATTTTGCGCCCTGCGCGTCGTATGCGCTCCTTGCCTATGTCGCAGATCGTCTTGTAGCCAGCTCTATAGGCTTTGCTATCGGTCGCACAAACTTCGGGGAGTTGGACTAAGATGAATCTGCGATGCCCACCATCTTCGGCGTTGAGTTGCATGACGGCGTGCGCTGTCGTCGCAGAGCCAGAGAAGAAGTCCATGATGATGTCATCATTCGACGTGCCAGAAAAATCTATTAGCCGCTTTATTATTTCTTCATCTTTTGGGTATTCAAATACTTTATCGCCCATTAATGTTGCTAGGCGCTTTGATGCAGCACGACCATCTTTATAGATAACACTATATGGTACACTATATTCACGCTCTTTAAGATAGGATTTTAATGTTGGTACGCCATTCTCATCATCACCAAACTGAACTCGTCCTTCGGCAATCCATTTTTTCATTGTCGATTCGCTTGTTATCCACCCCCTTGATGGTATCTTTACCGCTTTGCCTGTTATGGGATGAAGAACATCATATCTGGGACCGCCACCGCCTGGCGCCGAAATATTATCAGCGTAAAAAATCCCTTTCTCATCGATGCGATTGTAGTGTTCATGGTCTTTTGCCGGATGCCCGTCGGGTAATGATTTATACCACGCCTTGAGATCTTTTTCGATCGCTTTTGCATTACTGCCATGTTTTTTTCGATATGATTCATATGCGTTATAGATTGCGTCTAATCCCTGCTTCCTTTCTCGCCACACAATATGATGTTCAGTAATGTATTGCATGCTTTTAAAGTAGCACAGTATATATTCATGTGATACGGAAATATGTTTGGAATTATTTTTGCGTCCAGCCGACCAAATGAGTTCTGCAACAAAATTCCAGCGACCAAATATTTCATCACATATATCCTTTAGGGTATTAATTTCATTTTCATCAATACTAATAAAAATCACTCCATCATCTGACAATAAATCTTTTGCAATTTTCAATCGTGGATAGATCATATTGAGCCAATCGGTATGGAAACGCCCGTTGCTATTGGTGTTCTGCACCATGCGATTGCCGTTGTCGTCGTAATCGCCACTCATTTGGCTCCAATCGTCGCCGTCCACTTTGAATTCGTCATTATAGATGAAATCGTTTCCCGTGTTATAGGGAGGGTCGATATATATCATCTTGATTTTGCCCAAATACGTCTCTTGGAGCAGTTTTAGGGCGTCGAGATTATCGCCTTCGATGTAGATATTATCGGTATCGATGTTGCCGGGTGTTCCGTCGCGCCCGACGGATTTTGCGCGATCGAGTCGCAAAGTCTTGGCGATGGGTTGATTGGCGAGTACGACGGATTTCTTTTTATCGGGCCATGTGAATTGGTATCGTTCATGTGAGCCTTCGACGACGGTGGCCGAGATTTCTTGACGTAGCACATCGGCATCGATGGCTCGCACGACTTTGCCGTCGTCGCCCATCGTCTCGGTGACGGCATTGGGGAACAATGCCGCGAGCTTTTTAAAGTTTTCGTCGGCCAAGTTGGGCGTATGCATTTTGAGTTTATCCATTGTGTTCTCCTCTATGAACTCGGATCAACGATGCGGTGATTCGCCATCGATCCATCGTTGTAATTCTCTCTGGGATGCTTTTAACTTCGTAACGATTTCAAACTTTTTCTTTGGCTGTTTTTCAGTCCAAGCTGCATTTTCCATCTTTTGAATTGCCATTTCCAAATTTACGATTTTTTCGTGTCGTTGCAATCTTTCTTCTAAAGTCATGCGATTTGTCGCGCCAGGTCGTTCGTCGCGCAGGGCAATTTGTTCGACAAAGCCGTTCCAAATTTCGTCGAGCGTTGAGCCCGTTGCCATGAGAGCAATGCTGCAATCTGGGAGCCATGGCGTGCAATAGAGTTTATCGTGTAGAATGGCGAGTTGCCGAACGCCTTCATATATCAATATGAAGACGAGTTTGTGTGGGTTTTGTCGGGCGATAGCTTCGAGTATTTTGGGGTCGAACGCCTGTTTTTTGAGCGTTAGGGCGACGACGAGTATTTCTTTGACATCGGAATTGCCTTTCAAGTTGAGGTTATCCACCGTCAGGCTATTGTCGACGAAGATCGTCTCGACGTCTGAGATAAACTTCGCCTTGAGCGATCGGTTGAGCGACAACTTTCTATAGAATGCCTCTTTTGGCAAGCGTTTGTGAATCCACGTCGAATTCGGTAAACTCATCATTCATCCTTTGGCGTATATCGGATTAATCACTTAATATGACGAAGAAGCAGATGAGTTCGAAGTCGTCGAGCCCCGAAAACCCGCCCGACAAGAACGTCGTTTGCCCACTGCTAAAAAAGCTATCGATATCTTTTTCACTTTTGACATCGATAATGGACATAATGGCTTTTTCGAGTAAATGAGATATTTTCCCCATTTTTTTGCCGCTGCTCGTCGTCTTGTTGAATCGCGCGCAGAGCCGTTTATCGGGCGTTGTTTTTCCGCGCGACAAGTGTCGCAATACGTCGAGTATATCTTTGGGCTGAAGGTGATTTGTAATAATATTGCCATCTCTATCGACATAGACCATATAGAAAGGATGGATTCTATTCTGGTTTTTAATGTTAATGTTTTCGTTGACATTGCGCAAGACGAACACGATGCCGGGCTTATCGCCTTTGACGACGGCATGTATTCCGAAAGGGACGCGATCGATATCGGCGTGATCTTTCATATAAGTCAACAAATCCATTCGAAATTCGTTCAAACCCAAATCCATGATCGAAATGCCGCTCGTCATATCTTCGAGATCGACGACTTCTTCTTGCAATCGCTTGAGTTGTGTACGTCGATATTCGAGATCGCCTTTTTCTTCTTGATTGATGGGATCGTCGTCGCCCGTGGCCGTCAATACGGAGATGCGCATTCTCGTTTCGACGCGCGATTTGAGATTGATGTATTCGTCGAGATCGATATCGGGCCAGAAGTTGACCAATTGAATGACGGCGTTTTTGCTTCCGATGCGGTCGATGCGCCCAAATCTCTGTATAATGCGAACGGGATTCCAATGGATATCGTAGTTGATACAGTAATCGCAGTCTTGCAAGTTCTGCCCTTCCGAGATGCAATCGGTGGCAATGAGGATATCGATATCGGCTTTTTCGTTAGGATATAGCAAATCGCGTTCTTTCGATTTGGGCGAGAATGCTGCAAGAACGTGGTTCATATCGACTCTTAGCTTTGGAATTGTACTTTGCCCATCGATGCCCCCCGTCACCAATGCGGTATCTAAGCCCAATTCGCGCTTCGCAACGACGCTCACATTGTCGAATAAGTATTTGGCAGTTTCGGCAAAAGCCGTGAAGATGAGTATCTTTTTGTTATTTGGATTGATTGGATTTGAAACTTTGTCGCGGATAACGCGCACGAGTTCATTTAATTTGAAATCGTATTCGGGTGTGATGTCTTCGACCATCGAGATGAGGAGTTTCAAGTAATCCAAATCTTCGTCGATATCGCGTTTCCACGAGATGTAATCCATATCGCGCAGGTCGACTTTCGTCTTGTTTCCGACGCTAAAGAAGTCGGTGTTTTGATCGTCGTCGTCGAATTCACCGATATTTGACGATAGATCGTCGATCTCATCGAGTGTCGCCGATCCAACGCCCGATGCGAAAGCTTCGATCGTCGAGCTGATGCCTTGGATATAGTCGTAGATGCGTTTGACCGTGAGCAGGAAAGAGTGAACCGAGCTCTCCATGCGTTTGAGCAGGTTAATGCTCATCAATTGCTTGATGCCCAGTTCTCGCCCGCGGCGGAAGCTTTCGGTTTCTTTTGCGTCGAAGTATTTCGACAATCGGCTCGGAAGAATGTAGATCGTCGGCGTATAGACGGTGAGATGGAGTTGCAACAATATTTCGAAGACGTCGTTGTAGTTGATGGCATTTTCGAGCGTCGTCAATTTGGGGCGCAACGATATGGGTTTCATGCGTTTCGGGAAGCTGCCAATATCGGATGTGTCGTAATAGGTTTGTATATGTCGACGCGATCGAGCAATCGTCACTCTATCTAATAGTTCAAAAAAGTCGAAATCGAGATCTTTTAAGAGCGTTTCCGTGATGCGTTTTTCTTCGGGTAGGTCGCACCAAGCATTGTAGACGGCTTGCGCTCGGCGAAAGATCAAGTCGATGTCTTGTTGATTTCCGAGTTTTTTTTGGCAATTTTCGGGGTCACCTTCGTATGCCAGTGCTATCTGATTGCGCAAATCGTAAAACCGATTGTTGACAGGTGTCGCAGAGAGCATGAGTACTTTCGTCTTCACACCTGGTTTAATGACGCGATTCATCAGGCGGACATAGCGGTTTTCTTTGTCGTCGACCAATTTATGCGTTCCCGTGCCGTTGCGAAAGTTGTGGCTTTCGTCGATGACGACGAGATCGTAATTCTCCCAATTGATGCGTTCGATGGGCAAGCCAATGGCGCTGTTGCCGCTGTAACGCGATAGATCGGTGTGGTAGAGAATATCGTAGCGGAAGCGGTCTTTTTCGAGCGGATTGTTGATGAGATTTCCGCGGAATGTCATCCAGTTTTCGCTCAATTTCTTTGGGCAAAGAACTAAGACGTTCTTATTGCGCCCCTCGTAGTATTTAATGACGGCAAGGGCCGTGTAAGTCTTGCCGAGTCCGACGCTGTCGGCCAATATACAACCATTATACAATTCGAGTTTATTGATAATGGCTAGAGCGGCGTCTTTTTGGAAATGGAATAGTTTATTCCAAATGAGGCTTTTCTTAAATCCCGTTGCATCGTTTGGAAGCACGTCTTCCGATATATCGTCGAGAAACTCTTTGAATATGTGATAGATGGCCATGAAATAGATGAGCTCTGGCGAGTTTTCTTGATAGACGGCAGAAATCATATCGATGACATCGTCGGTGACGTCTTGCAATTTCGTCGTATCTTGCCAAATGCCATCGAACGTCTTTAGGAACTCTTTCGCCGCAGAATTTTCGAGACGCGTGACGATATTTGCCATGTTGTTTCCGCGTTCACAGCCAAGATCGACTGTCGTGAAACTATTCATCGGTTGATAAATGTAGTCTTCTTCTGCCGACTCTACGACGAGAAAGTTGTTCATGCCCTCGCGGGTCGTATTCGTGCGGAATTTGACTTTTTCTTTCATCCATTCGGCACATTCTTTTGCGACGGCTTTTTGTTTCAACTCATTGCGAAGTCGAACTTCGAATTCCGTGCCATATAAACTTTTTTCGCGTTTTATTCGCGGTATATAGAATTCGCGACGCTCTTTTTGCGTTTTCTCTGCTATGAATGTCGGCGATGTAAAGATAAATCGCAGTTCTTCGCACGATTCGAGTTGTGTTTTCAATGCCTCGAAAGCGTATATCGAAAAACAGGCAGCTGCAATAGAAATGCGAGAACCCGATATAATCTTCTTTTCGAGGTCATCTTTGACGACATTCGTTGTATTATTGAAAATCTCCATGAATCGACTCCTATGTGCCTAGTATGATGTATGACTAAAGCCGTATCATTTTTATATGACTTTTCGCACCGTCTTTGGGCTATACGTCGCAAATATCTGCTCAAAATTCGTCAAGACGCTATCGCTCGCCATACTGCTATCGCGAAAGACGGCGTAATAGGGTTTCTTTTGGGCAATCGCTTTGACAGTGTCGTCGGTCAAGGCATCGTCGAAACAGGCGATGAGGTAGCCATCGGCGACCGAAAAAACGCGCTTGCCGTCGATCGTCGACGTTTCGATCTTCGACGAAAGCAAAATGCCCATGTCGAGCATGACTTGGACGAGCAAGTCTTCGTGCGTGCGGTCGGGCTTGACGTTGCCGATTTGCAATTGCAATTCGCCTTGTTTGAATTCGCGCGGGTTATAATAGACGTCGCGCATATTCGTCGAGTCGACGCGGAAGACGCGAAAGCCTATGTCGAGGTCGTTGCACGGATTCGATCTGTCTGTCGCATTTGCCATATCGGCGAGATTTAGGCTGAGTTGCCCATCTTGATGTAGGTGTTGGGGGGGGGGTAACACCTACATTACGTTCATCGAGTATTTTGCGCCCTGCGCGTCGTATGCGCTCCTTGCCTATGTCGCAGATCGTCTTGTAGCCAGCTCTATAGGCTTTGCTATCGGTCGCACAAACTTCGGGGAGTTGGACTAAGATGAATCTGCGATGCCCACCATCTTCGGCGTTGAGTTGCATGACGGCGTGCGCTGTCGTCGCAGAGCCAGAGAAGAAGTCCATGATGATGTCATCATTCGACGTGCCAGAAAAATCTATTAGCCGCTTTATTATTTCTTCATCTTTTGGGTATTCAAATACTTTATCGCCCATTAATGTTGCTAGGCGCTTTGATGCAGCACGACCATCTTTATAGATAACACTATATGGTACACTATATTCACGCTCTTTAAGATAGGATTTTAATGTTGGTACGCCATTCTCATCATCACCAAACTGAACTCGTCCTTCGGCAATCCATTTTTTCATTGTCGATTCGCTTGTTATCCACCCCCTTGATGGTATCTTTACCGCTTTGCCTGTTATGGGATGAAGAACATCATATCTGGGACCGCCACCGCCTGGCGCCGAAATATTATCAGCGTAAAAAATCCCTTTCTCATCGATGCGATTGTAGTGTTCATGGTCTTTTGCCGGATGCCCGTCGGGTAATGATTTATACCACGCCTTGAGATCTTTTTCGATCGCTTTTGCATTACTGCCATGTTTTTTTCGATATGATTCATATGCGTTATAGATTGCGTCTAATCCCTGCTTCCTTTCTCGCCACACAATATGATGTTCAGTAATGTATTGCATGCTTTTAAAGTAGCACAGTATATATTCATGTGATACGGAAATATGTTTGGAATTATTTTTGCGTCCAGCCGACCAAATGAGTTCTGCAACAAAATTCCAGCGACCAAATATTTCATCACATATATCCTTTAGGGTATTAATTTCATTTTCATCAATACTAATAAAAATCACTCCATCATCTGACAATAAATCTTTTGCAATTTTCAATCGTGGATAGATCATATTGAGCCAATCGGTATGGAAACGCCCGTTGCTATTGGGGTTTGGCACCATGCGATTGCCGTTGTCGTCGTAATCGCCGCTCATTTGGCTCCAATCGTAGCCGTCCACTTTGAATTCGTCGTTATAGATGAAATCGTTGCCCGTATTATAGGGAGGGTCGATATATATCATCTTGATTTTGCCCAAATACGTTTCTTGGAGCAGTTTTAGGGCGTCGAGATTGTCGCCTTCGATGTAGATATTATCGGTATCGATGTTGCCTAGTGTTCCGTCGCGCCCGACGGATTTTGCGCGATCGAGTCGCAAAGTCTTGGCGATGGGTTGATTGGCGAGTACGACGGATTTCTTTTTATCGGGCCATGTGAATTGGTATCGTTCATGTGAGCCTTCGACGACGGTGGCCGAGATTTCTTGACGTAGCACATCGGCATCGATGGCTCGCACGACTTTGCCGTCGTCGCCCATCGTCTCGGTGACGGCATTGGGGAACAATGCCGCGAGCTTTTTAAAGTTTTCATCGGCCAAGTTGGGCGTATGCATTTTGAGTTTATCCATAGTACTCTCCTCGTCTATCGGATAGCTATAGCTTGAATATGCGACGAATCATCGAGGTGTGAAGTCATGAAAAATCGAATCGTAAACTGCATCATCAAAAATCGGACTCCATCGTTTATTCGCTGTCGAAGACATGCCATCGATTGCGCAACCATCGGTGCTATCTCGGCTATGCAATGTTTAGGTTACCAGATGCGATTCGAAATGGCTATTGAATTTTGATGGATTGGGCGTGGCGTCGCATCCCCCTAACGAGGTTTATATGGATTGTTTTTTATTCGATTAGCGCCGAGCTCAAATGATCGAAGGAGACGCAACAAATGTCGCATAGATGAAAAATCGCCATGGTGTCGTTTTTTCTCGCTCATCGAGTGTCGCGTTTGGTATAATATGCAAACTGGCATCAACTCTCGGTGCAAAGATACATCCCCCATGACCTCGATAGGAAGGAGGCCCGAAATGGCAGATGAACGCGACGACAAGTTCGATCGAATTCCAGAATCGTAGCGAAAAAGCTATCGTTGAACGGGCGTATTTCTACGCATCGACGCTCTTGTTAGATGCGTTCAAGAAGAGCGTCGAATACGAGGATTGCCCAAAAGTGTGCGTTATCTTTTTGATCGAAAATGGCAAAGGCTGTAACGGTCGGCTCATCGAACGCATCACGCCAATGGATTCGATTGGCGTGTGCGAGTCGTGCCCGTTTGATGTGCGTCTCGTGAACGGTTCATTGCACGACGAATCTAAGCCCGGTATAATGATGCAGGATCTGTGTCGCAGGGATTTGCGCAATCTCAGAGATCCAAAGTTTAAAGAACGGATGGACGAATTGCTCCATCAGAAGATAGGGAGGAAGGCAATGTGTGAAGCTCAAGAACAGTGGGAGAAGGAACTCATTGCTAGAGGGTATAATGAAGGAGAAGCTAGGGGGGAAGCTAAAGGAGAAGCTAAAGGAGAAGCTAAAGGGGAAGCTAAAGGACGGATGTCGGAGAAACTCTCCATTGCTCGGTTGATGATCGACCAAAATCTCGCCGATAGCGTCATCACTTATACGACGGGATTGCCCTTGGCGTGTATCGATGCGATTCGGGCTGAGAATCAAATGCGACCTTAGTGGATGCAGTTTGTCCAACTGATTTGTGTCACCAGTGGTGTCACAAATTCATCGTCCTTGTAGGTCTCGAAGAATTGCTTCATACGATAGAGACCGCGGCGATTGAATCCTTTGATGCAGGGGGCCTTTTGCAAAATATATGCGGCAACTTCGTCAATGATCTTATCGCCAAAGCTTGATGCAGAACAAAGCTTAGACAAATATGCGCCGACGTTCCAATACATCTGGATAAGCTCTGCATTGACGGCTTTCATGGCGCGGCTACGGGCGTTATCGATGATGTGGATGACCTCATCAAATCGTTTCGGATTATGGGTTAATTCATTGCTCATGTCTTCGCATCCCCAAGCAGTTTCAGCATTGCTCATTTCAGTTTTTCGTTTATCGGTGATTCAGGATCGAACACATTTCAACGAACTATTTCAGTTCGGGATTATTCGCAACCCGAATACGGCATCTAGAGAGGCTCCAGCGTTCGGCTGTTTGCGTGATGGATAAGTACTTCATCGTCGGCGCTCCTAAAAATAAACCGGGGGGATTGCCATGAACGGTAGTCCTCCCGGTTTCTCATTACCAGTCTTCGATTTCATTTATCGAAACGGTAAATCCAAGCCCCCCGACCAATCGGCGAGAGGTTCAGATCGTATCGTTTTGATGGAGGCGGCGGGAGTCGAACCCGCGTCCGAAAATCTTCGATTTCGCCCTTCTACGTGTGTAGCCTTCGTTTGTGTACTCTAGCGCGAGCCCGAAGGCGGGCGTCACTAGAGAGGTCGTGATTGAATCTCGTCTTGTGGGCGCCCTCGACCATGGTGCCTACTCGACCAGCCTGAAACTTGACGCCAGTATGAATCATCAGGCGTGACCCATAAAGACGGAACCCAAGGGTTCTTGTGCTCACGTGCGATTAGGCAGCGAGAGCGAGCTCAACATTATCGTTGGCAATTGTAAGCATTCAGCAGTTTTAACGAGGTTACCGAACCGCCCCCGACACGCCACACGAATCTCCGTATCCCCGTCGAAACCGTATCGCCCCCAAAGGCAGCAACAGATTGCCGGAAAGACGAAAACGTCGCCTAACGGAGCAGACTTCTAGCACAAAGGTGCCCGATTGTCAAGCAATATGCGCGTGGTGGCGCGATTTGCGGCGGTTTGAGAAATGTGGGGTAAGCGTCGAGCGATGGCGATTTGGCGGCGCGATTGGTGGCAGTTTGCGAAATGGGTGGAAAGCGTCGAGCGATGGCGATTGGTGGGTGTCTTGATGGATGGAATGCGGGCGATTTGCGGGCGATTTACGGGCGATTTGCGGGTGTTTTGGGATAGTTCGTTCGATGTGTCTAACAAAATTTGATGCGTCTAACAAAAACTGTTTGACATGTCGAACAAGCGCTGTTAGATAGCCCTAACAGAAGGCGGATGGCGCTGGATTGGCGCGCCTGCCAGTTTGTTTTGGCGCATGAGTTGCGCATTTGACACACAGTTTTGGAGTAGTTTTCATGTCGCAGAATACGATTTACAATCTCATCACGGGGCAACGCGCAGTCGTCAAGAGCGTCCATGCGAATTCGGCGATACGGCAGCGTTTGTTTGATATGGGTGTGATTCCGAGTGTCGAGGTGATGAAGGAGCGTTCGGCGCTGGGGGGTGACCCCGTGTGGATTCGCGTTGGGAGCATCCAGTTGGCGTTGCGCAAGAACGAGGCCGAGGCGGTGTTTGTCGAATGAGTTGGTTTAACCAGATTGCAGAGGTGGGCTATATCTTCTCCTGTAGTCGGCCTCTGCTCTCTGGGTTTATTGTGTGCAGTGTGCATTTTATTTGCGCATTGCTCTGTGTGTGTTTCCATGAGAGGCTCGCTGGTTTTCGGCGAGTGTCGTCTTGCAGTTTGATATTTCTGGTTTTGGGTATAGCCAGATAATCGCAAAAAAAAAGGTAACAAAGATAACAATGAAGAAGTTTTCAACACTTGTTTTATTCGCCGTCGCATCGCTCATGAGCACGCAAGCTCTGGCGCTCGACACGACAGAACTCCTCGATCCGGGCGTCGTCGAAGCAGCTCCGATGATAGCTTTGACGAATATCCACGATGGCAAACCAGGGTTTGCATCGGAGATCGCCTTTGGTTATGGTGTGGCGGATTTCATGACGATACAGGGGATTTTCTCGGCGGCGACCGAGGAGGGGCTTGCTGGTGCTGGGTTTGGATTTACGCTCGAAACCGTATTTACACCGCTCAATACGGAAATGTTTGACATCGACGTCGTCGTCGATTTTTCATACGACTCAGGTGCTTACGTCGTCGCTCCGTCGTTTGAGTTCAACTTGGATTCCGATGACGATATGTCGTCTTGGGGTGCATATTTGACACTGGGCTTGCCGATTACATCGGCAAGTGTCGTCGATGAAAAAGATAACAAAACAGAGATCAAATCCGATGTGAGTCTAGAGCTCGGGATCGGTTTTTATGTCAGCTTTGTGGCCGATCAGCAGCTCTTCGTCGAAGGTGGATTTGCGCTTGAAAACCTCGCCGAGAACCTCGGCAAGCGCGAAATTACGGGCGGTTATGTTGCATTGGGTTATAATGCGGCGTTGTTCGAGAATTTTGAATTGACATCGGAATTCCGCGTCGACATTCCCAATCAAGATTACGATCCCAACGATCCGACGTTTACGATTGCTTTGGGCGGTGTCTTCGATATCCCGACGCGCCAGAGTATGTAATATCTCGATTGCAATATGCTGATTCGCATATTGCATAGTATCGATATATATCGACTTGGTTCCGACCTCACCCCCTCACCCCCCTCTCCATGAATGGAGAGGGGGAAAGGACGCCCGCGTTGCGGGCGTCCTTGATATGGCGAGGGAGAATGGACGTTTGCAGCGTTCACATAGCAGGCGGATAGACAAAAATAATTGAAATCTCCATCTATGCCCTATCGACATCGTCGTATGGGCATAAATGTGTCTGTGTAATATTGTATTATAAAGTCAACAAATTGTAACAAATCACAAAAATATCATTCGTCGGATAATAGGCGGCGATGAGGAGATGTGTATGAGCGAGAAAAAAATGCTCACGGTTGCACTTGCCGGCAATCCGAACTGCGGCAAGACGACGATATTTAATGGATTGACGGGAGCGAATCAGCACGTCGGGAATTATTCGGGCGTGACGGTTGAAAAGCGCGACGGTTCGTTTAAATACGAAGGCGAAGAAATCAAAGTCGTCGATTTGCCGGGTACGTATTCATTGAATTACCATTCGCCCGAAGAAAAAGTCGCGCAAGAAGAGCTTTTGAGTGGCAACATCGATATGCTCGTCGCCATCGTCGATTCGGGATCGCTTTCTCGTAGCCTCGTCTTCGTCGCGCAGCTCATGCAACTCGATTTGCCGATGATCCTCGTCTTGAACATGTGGGATGAAGCCGAAAAAGCCGGCCTTCAGCTGCGCATCGACGAAATGTCGAAGCTCATGGGGATGCCGATTATCAAGACGGTCGGCTCTCATGGCAAAGGGATCCCAGAGCTCAAAGCGGCTATCGCCAAAGCACGCGATCTCAAAGCGCCCACCGATCACTTGCGATTGGGCGATCACCTTTCCACATCGATCGCAAAAGTCAAAGAAGCTCTGCCGGCTTCGGTCGAAAATCACCGAGATTGGACGGCGACAAAGCTCATCGCCGACGATGAAAAATACGTCAAAGAGATCGGCGCCATCGAGGGCGGATTGAAAGCCGTGGCAGTGGCCAAAGCCGAGCGCAACGACGTGCGCGGCGATACGCAGCTCGATATTCAAGAATATATCACCGAGCAATATTATGGCTTCGCCGCTGGCTTGCTCAAAGAAGTGACGATCGAAAAGCAACGCGCAAATGCTCGCGAAATGAGCGATAAGATCGACAAATGGCTAGCACACCCCGTCTTCGGGCTCGTCTTCTTCATCCTCATCGTCTATGCCCTATTCCAAGTTACGTTTACAGCGGGGCAATACCCGATGGATTGGATCGAGGCGGGATTTAGTGCGTTGGGCGAATGGATATCGGGCAGCAGCTTTGCCGAAAACAATCCCAACATTGCCAGTCTCCTCGTCGATGGCATTATCGGGGGCGTGGGCGGTGTTGTCGTATTTTTGCCCAATATCATCATATTGTTTATGGGGCTGGCGTTCCTCGAAGATACGGGCTATATGGCTCGAACGGCGTTTTTGCTCGATAAATTGATGCACAAAATTGGTCTACACGGGCGTTCGTTCATTCCGCTCATTACGGGATTTGGCTGCTCTGTGCCGGGGATGATGGCGACGCGTACGATTGCGGGCGAAAAAGAACGCCTCACGACGATGTTCGTTTTGCCGTTTATGAGTTGTGGCGCTCGCGTTCCCATTTGGCTCCTTCTCGTTCCGATCTTTTTTGCCGAGAAATACCAAGGAATCGCGCTCTTGGGGATCTATCTCTTGGGCATCGTCGTCGCTCTGGCGCTAGCCTTTATCTTGCGAAAGACCGTATTCAAGGGCGAAGAAGAGCCGTTTGTCATGGAATTGCCGCCCTATCGCATGCCCACGACTCGCGCCATTCTCATGCACATGTGGGAGCGTTCGTGGCTCTACCTCAAAAAAGCTGGTACGATTATCTTGGCGCTTTCGATCGTCTTGTGGTGGCTCGCTGCATACCCGAAGATGGACGATGAAACTGCCGATCAATTGACAGCCGAAATCACCAAGACGATCGAGACGGAATCGCCCGAGTTGATGAAAGCGCACGATGCCATCGTCGCCAAATATGGCGATGAAATCCCCGAAAAATCGGCATTTGACGAAAAAGTCGACGAAGAAATCGCCAAGCTCGGCGACTTGACCGACGAAGAAATCGAAGAGAAAACCGAATTGATATCGGTGAAACTCGAAGCTCAATACCCCGAACTGTTTGCCGATAAAGAAGTCTTCGACCAAGCCAAACAATTCCAATCGACAGTCGACAACTACTTGGCCGATAAAGAACTTGAACAATCGTATATGGGTACCGTTGGACGCTTCATTGCGCCAGTCTTTAAGCCGCTCGGATTCGACTGGAAGATTTCGACGGCAGTCGTCAGTGCTTTGGCTGCAAAAGAAGTCTTCGTGTCGCAGATGGGCATTGTCTACTCTCTTGGCGAAGTCGATGCAGAAGACGATGCCGACGAAGGCGCCGCCACTTTACGCGACAAGCTCCGTGCTCAATATAGTACGACGACGGGGATTGCGCTCATCGTGTTCATGTTGTTGACATCGCCGTGTATCGCTTCGCTAGCCGTGGCAAAACGCGAGGCAAACTCTTGGAAATTCGCGCTCTCGCAATTCTTCGGAATGTTTGCCATTGCTTGGGTACTCGCTGCGATCGTTCGCCTCATCGGGCTCTTGTTCTAGTGCGTGCGTCGGATAGATGGCGGTTGACCGCACTCCATAGCCCCTGACCTTCCCCAGCCTGTCGGCCACCCCCTCTCCATCAATGGCGAGGGGGAAGAGACATCTGCCTGCGGCAGATGGGACAAATTTGGCGAGGGGGAACTGACGCCCAGATAGATGGCGGGGAAAATAGACTGTTTTTGTAGGAGATATCGATGCAACTCGACAATTTATTGATCATCGTCATCGTCGCATTTGCGCTCGGATACCTCGGTTGGACTTTTTACAAAAAGTATAAAAAACTGAGCGATCCCGAGGCGAAGACTGGGAGCTGTGGCTGTTCGTGCGATCATTGTCCGTTTTCAAATCAGGCGTCGAATGGCAGTTGTTGCCATTCGAACGGCAAAAAGCACAAGAAGATCGAAGTCATGCCTTTGAAGATTCGCAAAGCAAAGTTATAGTTTGAATATCGCCCCGCTGCCGCGGGGCTGTTGCTTTCTTTTATATCGCCCCGCAACCGCGGGGCTATTTTCGTTTTTATATCGCCCGCTATCGCGGGGCTATTTTCGTTTTTATATCGCCCGCTATCGCGGGGCGATTGTTTTTAGCCGTGTTATCTATGGTGGGCAGCGATGGATCGCGCGTTTCGATTGTCGTTTGACTGAATTCGAAAAATGTCGATACTGCTAGTTTTAGCCCATCGCCCGTCGTGTGATGGAGCATTTTTGGAATTAGAGGCGAAGGAATATCACGATGCATTATGCTGAACTCGAGCAGATGACGACGCAACTCAATTTCGATTTGAGTGGTGCGCGTGTCGAACAAATATCGGACGGATCAAATCGCATACAATTTGGATTTAAGGCGTTGAATGCGAAGGAAAAAGGGCGTTTTTTTGTCGTCGTCGATTTTCGTGCAACGCATCTCGACATTTATGCGACAGAACACCCTCGAAAAGCTCCCGCCGTACCGCAGGCATTTACGATGCTGCTTCGCAAATATCTGCTCAATGAGACGGTTTGTGCCGTTCGCATCGCGCACGACGATCGAATCGTTTTCTTCGAATTTGGGCATGCCGATGCCGTGCGCCATGTCTTGATTGCCGAGCTCACGGGGCGCAATCCGAACATCTTTTTTATCGACCACGAGACGCAGCGCATCTTGGGAAGAATTGGAAAATCGCCCGATCGCAATGTGAATGAAACGTATACGCGCCCGGCAAATGCCGAAGCGATGCGATCGACAAATCGTTTCGCCGACGCCGCACGCGGCGATTATTATGCCTCGGTCGAGGCGATGATCGATGAACGCAATGCCCGCGAATCGTTCGAGACGAGCAAGACGGACGCTTTACGCCGTGCGAAAAAGCACTTCACGCGGCTGACCAAGCTCCATGCGTCGCTTTGCGGCGACCTCGCCAAAGTCAAAACGGCGCAGAATCGACGCCGCGAAGCCGATTTACTCAATGCCTACGCTTGGCAAATCAAAAAGGGCGATAAATCGGCATCGCTCCCCGATTTCGAAACGGGCGATATCGTTCAAATCGCGCTCGATCCGTCGATGTCAGTGCGAGAAAATATCGAAAAGCGATATGCCCAAGCCAAGCGCATGGATAAAGCCGAACCACTTATCAGAGCCAGGTTCGAAGAAACGCAATCGAAATTGGATGAGATTTCAAAGATCGTCGATCGGATCGAATCGGCGACGACAGTCGAAGAAATCGACTATGCCCTACCCGCGCTCGATATGTTTTGCATTCAAAACGATGTGCCAAAAGCCGGCGGCACGGCGACGGCGACGAAATCGCATGCCAAGGCACAGCACAAGCCGTTTAAGACGTTCTATGCCGCCGATGGGACGCCGATCCTCGTCGGGAAATCGGCAAAAGACAACATCGAGCTCACGTTCCGCTATACGCGCGGCAACGATACGTGGTTGCACGCCTGCGGCGCGACGGGATCTCATGTCGTCGTCAAATCGCCCAATCCGACGCCCGAAACGATACTCGATGCCGCGCTTTTGGCGATGCATTATTCGAGCTTTGCACGAAGTACGGGCGCCGAAATACAAATCACACAAGCCAAATATCTCAAAAAGATCAAATCGGGCCCGATAGGGAAAGTCGAAGTTCACAACGAGCGAACGATATATATTCGACAAGACGAAGCACGGCTCGCGCGACTCAACAAGACGTTGCAAACGTAGCGTAGCCGTATGCGCGGAACCATTCCGCTAGGAATGGTGAGCACATAGGCGAAGCCGACGCCGTATGCAACGCGTAGGCGGCGCCGACGCCGTATGCGCGCAAGCTAGGCGCAGCCTAGCGGCACATAGGCGGCGCCACACCAAATCATATAAAGAATTATGAATCATATAAAGAATGAAAAATAATATAAAGAATTAAGAATCATACAAAGAGTTATGAATCATATAAAGAATGAAAAATAATATTAAGGATCGAAAGAATTAAAACTGTGCAAACCAGCGTTCGAGGGCTTCGTCGATTTCGGATGCGGCACGTTCGTAGGCGTCGTAGGGCTTGCCCATGGGGTCGTCGATTTGGTGTTTTGGCGTGGCGAGCCACGTGCCGAGCATGACGGTACGCGGGGCGGCGTTGGGGCAGATGCGCACGATTTCGCGGCTGTGCTCGGGGGCCATGGCAAAGATGACGTCGGCGGCTTCGAGCAATGCGCTAGAGATGGCGCTCGAACGATGCGAATGCAAGTCGAGACCGTGTGCTTGGGCGGCTTCGATCATGAGAGGGGCGGCGCTGCGACCGATGAGCTTGAGCGTGCCGCACGAGGCGATTTGCCAATCGAGTTGGCGTCGTTGTGATAGCTGACGGAGACGAACTTCGCCGTATGGTGAACGACAAATATTTCCGCTGCAAATGAATAAAATTCGATGAATATCTTTAGTGCTCGAATTATGTTCATTTGTGTTTATATTTGCATTTATAGCATCTGATAAAGGCTGCGTTTCGCCGTTTTCCGCCGTTTCGGCCTCGGCTGGTACGTTTGAATCGTCGGCGATTGCGCCCGAAGAATCGGTACGATGATGCACGATGGGGATGTCGCCTTCGGGATCTTTGACGCCAAAAAGTCGGACTCGTATCGATTGCCAAATGCCCATGCGAAGCCTCCTTACATGATTTCTTCGGCGAAGTTTTCGAAAAGCGTATATTCGCCAAACCATTTGAGTTTCACCGTACCGGTTTCGCCGCTACGCTGTTTGGCGATGATGATTTCTGACACGCCTTTTTCGGGTGAATCTTTGTTGTAATAATCGTCGCGATAGATGAACGTAATCATGTCGGCATCTTGTTCGATAGCGCCTGATTCGCGCAAATCTTGGAGCATGGGGCGTTTGTCGGTTCGCGCTTCGACGCCGCGGTTGAGCTGAGCGAGCGCGATGATGGGGAGCGAAAGCTCTTTGGAGAGTGCTTTGAGGGAGCGGCTGATTTCGGAGATTTCTTGCTCGCGCGAGGGCGTGTAGGTGCTCCCCGTCATGAGTTGCAAGTAGTCGATGACGATCATGCCGATGTTGGCCTCGGCTTTGAGTCGGCGCGCCTTGGCGCTGAGCCGCGTAATCGAGATGGCGGGCGTTTCGTCGACGAATATCTTCGACGCATTGATGCGTTCCATCGTCGTCATGACGCGGTTCCATTCGGCTTCGGAGAGCGTGCCGCGGCGCATGTTGTCGCCTTTTATCTTGGCGCGCGACGAGATGATGCGGTTGCCGAGCTCTTCTTTTGTCATTTCGAGCGAGAAGAAGGCGGCGGGGACTTGCCGATCGATGGCGGCATTGGTGAGGAAATTGAGGGCTAGAGCCGTTTTCCCCATGGCCGGACGCGCGGCGACGATCGTCAGCGTGCCGGGCTTAAACCCTGCAGTCTTGCGGTCGAAATCGATAAATCCCGACGACACACCGGGCATCTGATCTTGGTTACAGTAGAGCTCCTCGAGCTTGGCAAACGTCGACTGCATGACGTCTTGAATCGAAAAATACGGTTTCGCCGTATTCTGTAGCGTCAGCGCAAACGTATCTTGATTGAATTTGTCGAGAAACGCCGAGACGTCTTCCATCGGCAGCTGCGCGAGCGTGAGCGCCTCTTGCGAAATCGCAATCGCCTTGCGCAAAAGCGACGTCTCTTTGATGAGTTCGGCATAGCGTTGCACGTTCGTCGCCGACGGCAAATTCTGGTTCAGCGTCGCCAAATAGTGGATGCCGCCCTTTTCTTCGAGCAGTTTCACGTTTGCCATGTGCATGTAGAGCGTCGCCAAGTCGATGGGCTTGCCGTCGTCGTGCAATTTCAGCATGGCGGTGAAGATTTCTTTGTTCACGGCATCGTAAAAATCGTCGGCTACGATGCGGTCGGCGGCAATATTGACCGTATCGTTGTCGAGAAGGATGCTCCCAAGAAGCGATATCTCTGCCTCGGGATTGTGCGGAATGCGCGTCGTCAATTCGGCGCGGTTCGCCGTTTCATTTGTCTGCCTCGTTTTCATCGTCTGATTGCGTCTGCTCCACTCCGAAATATGCGTCTGCGCGCGGCTCGTCTGCGCGTAGCTCGTCTGCGCGCGATATGTTGGCGCGGTGGCCGACTCTCAGCCCCCTGGCCTGCACGCCGCCGCGCAATATACCCATATTGCTCGAACTTGCGCATACAAAATTGTTTTTTTCACCGAAGACGTGTATGTTGCCGCCGCAAAACGCCCCGCACGCGCTTTGCCACCGATGATGTGCGATTATGCCCTATTGACCGAGGTTTCTATGCTCACACCGCCCGATCTCGGCGCGAAAACACAGCGCCAAGCCGAGATGTTCCAAAACCGACTCATCAAACGCGCTCAATACTTTCAAAAGCGCATGAAACGCGACCGCATCGACGCTTATCGCGTCTACGACCGCGACATCCCCGAAATCCCCCTCAGCGTCGACATCTACCAAATCACCACCGACGCCGCCAAAGAAACATACGCCGTCGTCGCCCTCTTCGAACGCCCCTACGAAAAAGACCCGCGCGAAGAAGCCATCTGGCTCGACGCCATGCTCAAAGCCGCCGAAACCGCCCTACAACTCGCTCCGCAGCACACGATCCTCAAAACGCGCAAAAAGCAAAAGGGCCGCGACCAATACAACAAATCGTCGAATCCATCGCAGCCCGTCTTGGGCACCGTCGGCGAAGGCGATTTGCGCTTCCACGTCAATCTCACCGACTACCTCGATACGGGCTTGTTTCTCGACCACCGTCCACTGCGACAGAATTTAATTCGAACATGTTCCGATAAACGTGTATTAAATTTGTTTGGCTATACGGGCGCACTTTCCGTCGCCGCCGCCAAAGGCGGAGCCAGTTTCGTCCAAACCGTCGATCTATCGAATACGTATTTGTCGTGGGCCGAAAAGAACTTGCAACTCAACGGCATCGCCCCCGCACGATACGGGCTGACGCGCGGCGACGTCGTCGAATTCTTGCGCCTCGAAAACCGCAAACGCCAAGCTGCCAACACGTCATCGACCACCGACAAGCGCTTCGACGTCATCTTGCTCGACCCGCCGACGTTTAGCAACTCGAGCATGACCGCCGACGTCCTCGACATCAACCGCCAATGGCCCGAACTCGTCGAACTCTGCCTCCCACTCCTGCGCCCCAATGGCACGCTCTACTTCTCGACGAACTCGCGACGACTCGCTTTTGACCCCCAAAAAATCCCCTCGCACATCGGGCAATGCACCGTCGCCATCGCCGACATCACGCAGCAATCGCTCCCCGAAGATTTCAAAGCGCATCGCATCCACCGCTGTTGGAAGATACAAATTCAACCTTAGTATGCATCGCCATCGCGCATGTCAATGTATATAATATATTGCAATTCGTTTGTAATATGTTATATACATTAAACACTGTACTATCTTTGAATTGCACGAATGTGCTCTTTTTGGCGTGTATTTGCTAGTGTGTGTTATGTATGGTGTTTATTGAAACATATTGACTTGTTCATTGGATTATAATTTTTAATTGTGTATTAAAATATACATCAAAGATTATATTTATTCGTGTATATTATTGTGGGTGTATTTATTTGTATATATTATTTGAATTATATCTATTGATATACAAATATCTTTTTTTATTTGTCGCCACCTATTGCCCGTAGGGCAATACGGTGTCGGCTCCGGCTATGTGCTCGGTGGCATCGCTCTGCTCGCCCCCTTGCGCGCATACGCCTGCGGCAGCGCAGCTATGTGCTCGGAGGCATCGCTTTGCTCGCCCCCTTGCGCGCATACGCCGCGCTATTTTTTTGATTTGTCGAGCATGCAATAAAAGCATCGCTTCGTAGCCGTCGATTTATCGTCGTAGAGATGAAGCGCACCGCCATGGCAAATGTCGTATTTTTTACATCGCTTGCAAGGCCCGAGTTCGTGCATCCAGGATCGATCGCGCATATCTTTGAATCGCTCATTCCAGACGGTCGAGAGGCGTTCTTTGAGGATATCGCCTTGGTCGAAGGCTTGTGAAATCTCGGGGCAAGCGCCGATTTTGCCGTCGTAGCGAATGCCCGCGATATTGATACCGGCGCGGCATTGGCACAAGTACGGGCGCACATAGCCTTCGTATTCTTCGCCCAAAAAGCCTTCTTCGCTAAATTCGAGGCGCAAATCGTCGTCTTTTTTGCATCGTCGTTGGCGAACGAAATCGAGGAGTGCTCGGATGTCGTCGTCGGAGAGTAGCAAATCGGGGCATTGTGCGGCACGGCCGATGGGGATGACGGGCGAAACGCGCCAGCGGTGAATCCCCAGTTCGGTGAGCCATTTTTGCATATCGGCGAGGTGCGGAATGCATGGCTTCGTAATCGTCGATAATGCTTCGAGGATGCCTCGATAGCCCGCCGATCGCAGATTCTCAATGGCTTTGACCGTTGCCGCGCTACAGCCTTTGGCGCGAACGGCGTCGTTGACCTCGGGTATGCTATCGAGCGAAAGGGAAATCGATCGAATCCCGCATTCGACGAGTTTTTTGGCGCGCGCGGCGTCGAGCAATGTCGAATTGCAAACCATGCCATAGGGGAAGCCGCGATCGCGCAGGCGGGCGAAGATCTCGAAAATGTCTTCGCGATAGAGGGGCTCGCCGCCTGTGACGGCGACCATGACGCGGCGCGGATTGAAATCTTCGGCGACTTGGTCGATGATCGAAAGCCACTGTTGCGTTGTAAGCTCGTTTTCGCGCTCCCGACGCGTGCACTCGCTGCCGCAATAGCGGCAGGCAATGTTGCATCGCCGCGAGACTTCGAAAAACAGATAGCGCAATTCGTGCGTCTCGCAGTTGTTCTGCATGCGGATTTGATGACGTTTCCACATCATCTTTTGATAAATCATCGAATAGAGATTTGCCACACTCCCCTCCTATTCGCCTTTCGCGCTTTCGTCTTCTTTTTGGTCATCGTCGACGATAGGCGCATCGTCGTCGAATCCCGGAGGCGGTCCATAGACGGCAATCGGTTCATCGTCGTCGTCGATTTTGACGGGTTTGTCTTCGCCTTTCGCGCTTTCGTCGTCTTTTTGGGCATCGTCGTCGAATTGGGGTGGGGGCCCGTAATAGGCGATCATTCCGCCGTCGTCGTCGATTTTGACGGGTTTATCTTCGCCTTTCGCGCTTTCGTCGTCTTTTTGGGCATCGTCGTCGAATTGGGGTGGGGGCCCGTAATAGGCGATCATTCCGCCGTCGTCGTCGATTTTGACGGGTTTATCTTCGCCTTTCGCGCTTTCGTCGTCTTTTTGGGCATCGTCGCCTTTTTGGGTATCGTCGTCAAATCCCGGAAGCGGTCCATAGACGGGAACCTGTATATCGTCATTATTTTTATCGTCGCCGTAGAACGGCGGCATGCCATACAGCGGAAGGGCGACTTCTTCGTCTTTATCGCTGTAGTCTGGGGCTGGCCCGTAGACGGTGGGCACGTCTTCGTCGGCGACGGGGGGCGGCCCATAATAGGCGACGACTTCGTCTTCGATGCTACATTGCGAACAGCCGATGAGCCCGACGAGACCGGCAACGCACCCTAGCGCCGCCGTCGCCGCACAGCCAAATAACTTTCCAATTCTACCGATGGCGTTCGTTATCATATTGATACCTCCACTTTACCGAACAAACCGACACGTCGCAAAATGGTAACGATTATGCACTGAAATATCAATGTTTGTGCGCATTTGTCGCAAACAATCGATCGATTTTATCGAATGCCCACGACGTTTCGCGGTAGATTGGCATAATCATTGAGTACGCGTACGTTTTTGAATCCCGCATCGGTAAAGAGTTGGGCGACGCTTTGGCCTTGTTTTGAACCGATTTCGACGATGAACAAGCCTCCTTCGACGAGGTGTTCATGGGCTTGTGGTACGAGTTTTCGATAGATGTCGAGCCCGTCGGATCCGGCTTCGAGCGCGAGTGTTGGTTCGCGATGGACTTCGGGGGAGAGATCGCGCATTTCGGAAGTCGAAATATAGGGCGGATTTGAGGCGATGATATCGAATTTTTCGACGCCAAGATCGATTATCTTTGAGAAAGTGTTGAGCAAATCGTCGCAGACGAAGTCGACGTTTTCTTCGAGTTCGAGGTTTTGGGCATTTGTTCGAGCAACGTCGAGTGCCGTGGGCGAAATGTCGGTGGCAATAATTCTTCGGGTTTGAGCGGGGAGTTCGGAGGCCAAAGCGAGTGCGATGGCTCCGCTACCGGTGCCAATATCGGCGATGTTCCAGTGTTTTGGGGCAGGTGTTTCGGCTCCGGCATCGGAATCGCTGGCTTCGGATTCCGTTTCGCGAGTGGTTTGTGCAGTTTCGGCTGTTTGGGCTGTTTGGGCGGTTTGGGCGGCTTCTGCTGCTTCTGCAGCTTCTGCGGCTTCGATAGCTTCGTAATAGACGCGTCGCCCGTCGATGGCTTCGGTCGAATACTCTGCGACGGCGGGTTTTAGCCAGCTTGGCAAAGTATTGTTTTTCGAAGCCTCGATAAATTCGAGCACGCGCTCGACTAAACATTCCGTATCGGGGCGCGGAATGAGGACGCACGGCGCCACACTAAAGGGCAAAGACCAAAACTCTCGCTTTCCCAAGATATACGCCATGGGATCGCGTGACCGCCGCCTGCGCAAGATGAGCGCTTTGAATTCGGCGATTTCGGGAGATGTGAGCGGACGCGCCGCGTCGATGATGAGCTGAATGCGAGGGACTTTTAAGACATGCGCCAATATGAGTTCTGCATTGAGTTTAGGCGTTTCGAGACCGCCTTTTTTGAAATAGTCCGTCGTCCATTCCAAGATCCTCTGAATTGTCCAAATCTCCTTCTCCATTTCTCCCCTACTCCCTGTGCGTTGGCGTTATATGAAATATTCAATATTGTATTGGTGAATTGATAAAAAATGAGCGCGAAAAACGATACCGCGTTTTTCGCCAAAAGACGAGATCGCCGAAAGTGCCGATCTAGAAATGCTTTGCCGCGCCTAGCCAAAAGTCGACGCTTCGCCCGAAGTTTGAATCGATCGTCGCATACCAACCGCGAGCAATTCGGAAGTTGAGATCGAGCGAAAAGACGCCGACGCCGGGAACGGGAATCGTATCGAAGATTCGGCTAGGCGCACTCAACTGGCCGACGACGTAGTCGGAACGGTAGCGATACGTGAATGCAATGTTAAAATCGTCGATGACGTTGAGGCTTATTTCACTCTCTAAGACGAGCAATGTCTCGTGATCGGAAAACCGCGCCGTGTCGGCAAATCCGAAATCATACAAACTCGCTCCGATACCCAAACGGTTGACAAATCGCAGCTCGGCGAGGTGATCGAACCAAGTGCCCAGATCGAGCGAAAATTCGATATATGGCAAGAATTTGAGAATTTTATAATCGTCGTCTGGATAGTCTTCGTATTTTGTATCCATGGCGATCGCCACATAGGTGTGTTTTCGCTCGGCATACCAGAGCGCGACGCCCCAATCGACGCCGAAATCGTAGTTGCTCAGCGATGTGACGTCGACATAACCGTAGGGAGAGACCCAGAATCGCGGATGCCTGTAGGAATAAGCCAGTTGTAGACCGAGATTGAAATCGTTCGATGGGATCCATCGCAATTGCATGGCGACAGAATGCCCATAGGGATCGAGGTGATTATCGGAAAAGTTGAACGTATCGCCTTTAAATGTTCCGATGACGTCGAAGAGGTAGCTCGCGACGAAGAGCGTCATGCCGTAGTGAAACAGCGATTTCCAGATACCCGATAAGGCGTTGTCGTCTTTGCTCAAGCCGCCGACGAGGAACGACGTCGCCATGAGCCCGAGGGCGGTGCCCTCCATGCCCAATAGCTTGTAATGGCTCGATGCATCGTCGATGCAATAATGCCCATAGCCGCGCCATACGGTCGAAATCAATATCGCCAACAGACCGCATTTGACCGTTCCGCTACTGGCTTTGACTTCGCGCGTCTCCCAGTTTTCGCTGGCCAAGACTTCGTCGGATTTGCCTTCGACTTCGTCGGGCGAGAGTGCCATGGCATTGTGCGGGGCAAAGATGAGGAGCCCGAGGGCCAAAATGGCCATCCACGCCCAATATGTCGTCGATTTATGGTTCATTTTACCGTCAATGATCGCACGGGAAGGGATGGCGACTGAGAAGTATTCGACGAACCTGGCCCCGTCGTCGATATGGGCGTCGATGTCGATGGATAAGAAATAGAACCGTTCGAGACGACTTGCCGCACATCGGGCGTGAGGAGGTATTGATTGCCGTTGAGGATCTGATAGATGGCGTTTTGAAGGGCATCGGGCGATTTCCACGCCGCCGCCGACAGGCGGCGAAGCATCGAAACGATGGCGTATGGCACGACTTCGTAGACCGAGGGCAAGCGATGATAGAGCGTCGAAAACTGCGACGAAAACGCCGCATCGATATCGTCGGCCGTTGCCATGTAGTCGAGATATAGGGCATTGACGATGAATTTATATCGGTGATCGCTGCGGATCGGAGCCCAAGCACTCGTCGATAGACAAGTGACGAATTGACGAGTATCGGTAGAAGCCTTTGGCGCAGGCGTTCCGGGCGTGGTACACCACATGTTTTCTTGCGCTAGGAAACTGGCGATGCGCTCGGCGTCGTCGGCTTGGGCTGGGAAAAACAACACATCGGGGGTTTGTGACGTGATGCGTTTGGCGACGTCGCGCAAATCGGTCTGCGAGGCGGGATACAGCTCTGCGCTCATGGCGAAGGCGGGCGGCAAAAATGCGTTGACTTGTGTCAAAGTCGTTTCGGCATAGGCATTTTGTGGCGCAATGGCGATGGTGCGGCGCGGACTCATATCGACGAGGCGTTCGGCGATGGCTTGTGCTTCGCGATCGAGCGTATAGGCGTATTGGAAGACGTTGGGGCGATCGCCCAGAAATGCATCGTTTGGAGAAAACCCGATCATCGAAATATCGGCAGGCAGTAATTGGGCTGCCTTTGTGCTCTCGAGGACGTCGACGGGACCAAGGACGAGCCGTATTGGCGAGTTGGTAAACGACGAAACGATCGATTCGATGGCCGAGGCATCGGATTGGGTGTCGAAAAAACGCAGGGCAAAGGGCAATTCGCGGTGGTCGTATATGCCCCCGGCGAGCAAGAAGGATCCGAGCATGGCTCGTCCCATGCGCCTATCTTTGCCTGAGAGCGGGAGCATGACGGCGACGATGGGCAAATCGGGGTGTAGAGAATCGCCCCATTTGACCATTTGACGCGCTTGAAAATCGTCGCCAAGGGCCTCCCAAGCCCGAGCCGATTGATCGACTTGTGAGGCGACGCAGTCGCGATCGCCTTGGTTGTGGCAAATCGACGCCAAAACTCGCGTCAATATGGCACTTTCTGCGGCCGACGTCGCCGATTGCGATCGCAATGTCAATTCGCGAACATCGAGTTGTGCGGCGGCGACGATGGCGGCTGTCGTCGCTTCGTCGACGACGTCGGAATCGCCCGAGGCGTTAGCGATATGATACGCTTGAATCGCCGCCGAAAATGCATCGCCATAGCGTTGTGTATCGTAGGCGTCTTGTGCCAAAACGAGCCAATCGGTCGCCGATAGATCGGTATTGGGTTCGGGGACGATGAAATGCTGTGTATTTTGTTCGCCGATTTGCGACGTGGCAGAAATATTGTGCGAAGTCGATGCATCGATCGCCGTGGTAGCTGTTTGAGATGTCGTCGTCGTGGTCGATGTTGCCGATTTCGTTTGGGTCGACGCCGAAAACAGGCTGCACGACTGCGCCGAGAGCGCTAGAACAATCGAGATCACACCGATATGGCGTCGGTATATGGAATTGGAATTTTGCCGCATAGATGCGTTCCTTTATCGATTTTGCGTATTTTTGCGCCGATTTCGCTTTGCTCGAACCCATGAATGGAAGGTGTGGGGAGGGGGAACGAGAAAGAACTTTGGCGGATTTTCCTACACCAAATGCGCGCCATGTTATAGAAGATTTTTTGCGTGTCTGGCGAATACGCCGTTCAAATCGCTCAATTTCGCCCATTGATGGGCGGTATTTTCGGGAGTAGCTCAAAACATGTCTCATCGTACACTTGGAATTATCGTTTGTTCGCTTTCGGTTGCTTTGCTCGGCGGCTGTGCCTCGTCGGGGACGGGGGCTTCGTGCCCCGAGAGCGCAACAAAAGCCGTCGTGCAAAGCGAAGAAGTGCCTGCGCAAACGGCACAAGATGCCCCGGTTGCCACGGCGCAAGCCGATCGCGCCGATGCCAGTGGCTTATTTGGCGCATCGGAAGCCGACGACGCCTTGCGCCATAGCCAAAAAGACGCCGATCTCATGCTCTTCGAATCGTGGCCCGACGAAACGACGCTCGACAACGACTTCATCGCCAACGTCGTCCCGGTTTGGATCGAAGCGATAGAAAGTGCGCAAAAGACGCTCGATTTCGAAGAATTTTATGCGATTGCCGCCGACGATTCACTGCCCAAAACGGCGGCAACGCAGGCGCTGACTAAAGTCATCGACGCCGTCAAAGAGGCGGCCGCCCGTGGCGTCAAAGTTCGGTTTATCGTCGATAAAAAGATGTCGAGCGGCGAAAACGGCGTCTTGCCCGAAGAATTGAAAAAGATCCCCGGCGTCGAGCTTCGCATCATTTCTTATGCCGATATTTCGGGCGGTGTACAGCATTCGAAATTCTTCATCGTCGACGGAACGCGCGTCTATTTCGGGTCGCAGAACTTCGACTGGCGTTCGCTGACGCAGATTTCCGAGATGGGGGCGCGATTGCACAATCCGTCGCTCGTCGCTCCGATCGTCGATATCTTCGAAATCGACTGGGTACTCGCACGCGACCCGAAAGCAGAAATCGCCAAGACGAAATGTTACGAGGCGACGCAAATCGATTACAAAGGCGAGCCGACGATAGTTCAGACCGTGGCAAGCCCGAAATCCGTGTTGCCGTGTGACGATATGTGGGATCTCCCCAAGATGATCGCCATGATCGAGGGAGCAAAAAAGAGCGTGTCGTTCCAATTGCTCAACTATGCGACGAAAAACTACGACAAGACGATGTTTACCGAGCTCGATAAAGCGTTGACCGATGCCGCCGCACGCGGCGTCAAAGTCCGCATGCTCGTCTCGGATTGGTCGACGCGCCCCAAATACATGGCCGATCTCAAGCGCTTGGCAAAAGTTCCGAATTTTGAAGCGCGAATGATCGAAATCCCCGAACATTCTATGGGATTTGTGGCTTATAGCCGAACGATTCACTCTAAATTCCTCGTCGTCGACGACGACAAAACATGGCTCGGGACGAGCAATTGGAGTGGCGATTATTTCTATAACTCGCGCAACATCGGCATCGTGGCAACGGGAACGAAGCTCAATGCGGAGTTGACGCAGAGCTTCGATCGCTATTGGAATAGCGATTATGCGATCGTCGTCGACCCCAATGTCGAATACGAAGTCAAAGATCAAGCCAACCCCAAGCCGTAGTTGGTATGGGCGACGAAGCGATATTTTGTTGCGATCGCGGCACAAAAAATAGAAAAAGCGCGACGTATTTGCCGCCGTGGAGGCGCGCAAAAAGTCGCGCCGCGGAGGCGTATGGAGCGCAAAGCGCGACATAGCCGTAGCCGCTGCCGCGTATTGTGCCAAGCGGCGATAGACGCGCGGCACAATAGCGAGCGCAAAAAAAATTGTTCAATAATATCAATCGATTTCGTATGAAATCGTAGAAAAATTCTCCAATTTTTAAGGACTTATGAAAGTACTCATCGAAACTTATGGTTGCCAGATGAACACCGCCGACAGCGAGCTCATCATGGGGATTTTGACGCAGTCGGGGTTTGAACCCGCGCGGACGCTCGACGAAGCCGATGTCGTCATTTTGAATACGTGCGCGGTGCGCGAAAAGGCTGAGGCGCGCATCTTGGGCCGCCTCACGAATTTAGTGCCGTTTAAGCGGCTCAAACAGACGATGCTCATCGGCGTCGTAGGCTGCATGGCAAAACACCTTGGCGCGGCGTTGTTCGAAAAAGCACCTTATGTCGATTTCGTGGCTGGGCCCGATCAATATCGAAATTTGCCGAATATTATTCGAGATAGCCAGACAAAACACGAATTGCGTACGGCATTTGATCGAACCGAGCTCTACGGTGGGTGTTCGCCATTGCGCCCGCAAGGCGTGACGGCGTGGGTTTCGATTCAGCGCGGTTGCAATTACGTGTGCACGTATTGCATCGTGCCGCATGTGCGCGGTGGTGAGCGAAATGTGCCGGCTGCGCAAATCATCGCCGAAATCGAGCAGTTGGCGGCGCAAGGGTTTTCGGTCGTCACATTGCTCGGGCAGACGGTCAATTCGTATCGCGATGGCGACGTCAATTTTGCGAAACTGTTGCAAATGGCGGCTCGCGTCGAGGGGATCGAGCAAGTGCGGTTTACGTCGCCGCATCCGTGTGGGTTTAGCGACGAGCTCATCGACGTCATTGCGACCGAACCGAATGTGGCGAAGTTCGTGCATTTGCCGTTGCAATCGGCGAGTGATGCGCAGTTGGAGGCGATGCGCCGGATTTATACGTATGAAGAATATGAGGAGATAGTGCGCAAACTCCGAACGAAATGCCCAGAAATCGCCATTTCTACCGATATTATCGTCGGTTTTTGCGGTGAAACCGAAGAAGATTATCTCAAGACGAAACAAGCGCTCATCGACAATCGCTTCGCCTTCGCGTTCTTGTTTGCGTATTCGGAGCGATCGCTTTCGATAGCGGCAAAGACGATGAAAGACGACGTGCCCGCCGAGGTCAAACAGCGGCGTTTGGCCGAGATCATCGCCATTCAGCAGGATATTTCGAAAGAAGTCTATGCGGCGTTTGTGGGCAAACGCGTCGAAGTCATCGTCGAGGGGTATTCGCGGCGAAATCCGACGCAGGCGATGGGCAACACGCGCGATTTCAAGACGACGATTTTTGAACGCGGCGCAGCAGAGCCTGGCGATTGGGTCGAAATCGAGGTCACCGGCGCCACGAGCCAAACGCTCATCGGAAACGTCGTGCGCATCATCAAAAAAGGACGCGCTCCGAAAGTCGAACAAGCCATCGACGTCGGGATTAGTTGCGGACCGACCGAGAATTAGTCCCATCGCCCAATCGTCGATGGGAATGCGCGCCCTGAAAGGACGCCAGAACACAGCCCGGAGTGTAGCGT
>ERZ1034719.200-NODE-200-length-41185-cov-23.898809_pt1 | contig 41185 bp, 28 predicted proteins | sample MGYA00520703_ERZ1034719 | MGnify/ENA primary metagenome ERZ1034719 (study PRJEB33766, sample SAMN09781716) | gut metagenome | biome: gut microbiome | host: Homo sapiens | place: Madagascar | study: EMG produced TPA metagenomics assembly of the PRJNA485056 data...
CTCTGGTCTTGACCTTTTCGCCGCGCTCCTGCTCCTTGTGCTGCGTTTTGGACTGCTCCTGCGCCTTTTCCAGCTTGCGCCGGATGGAAGGGGCTTTCTCCCGGCTCAGGTTTTTGGCAGAAAACTCCCGGAAGGCCGCCGTAATGACATCCGCATCCCGGCCCTTGAAAAACACCAGGTAACGGGTATGCTCCCCGGAGGTGTCCTTCTTCAAAGCAAAATCCAGACCGTACTTCTTCGCCGTGGAAGAAAAGGCCCGGATGTTCTGATCCGTGATCTCGATGTTGGAAACGCCGGTGTTGTGCTTCATAAGCTGCCGGAGCGTCTGTTTGCCGTGCCGGAGCTGCGGATTTTTCTTGTGCTTCTCCATATCCGCCAGCACCTTCTTCATGGCCTGCTGCAAGAGCTGGGCGGTCATTTTGCTGGCCTCCACACATAGCGCAAGGGTTTTCTGCGTGATTTCTTCCTGCAAGGTGTTCACCTCCGATCCCCGCTGCCGTACAGGTCATGGCTGACAAGGGATGTGTAATAGCTGTCCATCGTGACCGGGGCGTTATACAGCGCCGCCAGCAGGTATTTCTTGATGTTGCGGACATAGGTGGTGTTCTCCCGCATCCGGTCAAGGACATACTCGATGTGCGAGGCGTTCAGCTTCAGGAACCGCGACCGGACGACCTCCGCCGGGTAATCATCCCCGGCCACACGGATCATCTCCCGGTTGGAGCAGACGGTATCCACCATGAGCTCCACCAGCTCGTCCAGCCGGTCCTTGTCAAGCTGCACGTTCTGCGAGAGAACGTCATATTCGATGTTCTCCAAGATCAATGCACGATAGCTCTCACGCTTTCGCATCCCGTCTTGTCCGGTCCGCTCCCTGGGGGCTGGGGGACTTGATGGGATAGGACTTGATATCTCCGTATTTGATAAATCTGTCTTTGATAGATAGTTACTTGATTCTTCTTTATTTAATTGGGCGGGGTTCTCCTGAATTGGAGCGTCCAACATTGGATTTGCCTGTACGGGATTTTCCCGTATAGGTTTTTCCTGTGTAGGTGATGGCGCTTTAGGCTGTTCCAGAATGGTGTACTCGATAGAGCCGAGCTGCCCGTTTGCGCCACGGACACGCGCTCGGACGAGATAACCGTGTGCCTCCAGTTCCCGGATGCCGCCGCTGATGCTGTCAATGCCGTCCTTGCAGATACGGGCAAGGCCCTTCATGGTGTAGTCCCAATTCTCCGGCAGGGACAGCATGAGGGACAGAAGTCCCTTCGCTTTCAGCGACAGCGACATATCCCGCAGATGATAGTTGGACATGACCGTATAATCTCTGGTCTTTTCGATACGGAATACAGCCATCTTCGCACCTCCTTCCTCTGAAAATGAAAAGTGTTGATTTTGGGCGGTTTGTCCGTCTGTACGCCTCCGCTGCATCCCACATGGGAAAACACCCGCACCCTGTTCGGAACGCAGGTCACAGCGGAAGAAAACGCAGATTTTCCACCCTAATCACGACACTTGAATTTGGGTATAGAAAAAGGGCGGCTGTCTGAAAAACAGTCGCCCGAAAAGGGGATATATACAAGTTATTTGCTACTCGTCCGCCTTGAAAACCGTTGATATTATTGGCTTTTTCAAAAAGTTCTGTATCACCACTCGCACCAGATACGGAGTTCGTGTTCAGCCACGGACTCTTTTTTTGATGTTGATAAGAGATAAGCGGGACTCGAAGGGAACGTCCCGAAGGGCAAAAAGTATCCAGTGAATACTTTTTGAGTTCCCCGGGCTGGCGGAAATACTGCCCCAGTATCGCCGAACGAGTCCCACTTCCGGCACCAAATAAAGATCCCCCCGCTATGCGGGGGGATCTTTATTGTATTTGCCCAATTACGTCCGTATAACATTGGCAAAATAAATATTAGAATTTATCAAAATAGCGGGAATATAATAAAGGTTGGCATTGCAAACAATAAATAATGTTGATATAATAACTACAGAAACGTAGGCACAACTTTTTAACACAAAGACACGGTTGAACAAGCGGAACATGGCCACATGGGCCGGGAGATAACAGCATATGGATGAAACGGTATTTTTGGCGCATATTGCGGAAGACGGAAGAGAACAAACGGTTGATGAACATGAGCGCGGCACGGCGGAACTGTGCGCAAAGTTTGCGGCGCAGTTTGGCGCGGAAGAACACGCCAAGCTTGAAGCGATGCGGCATGACGACGGCAAAAACACTCAGGGCTTTCAGCGGAGGCTGCGCGGCGGGCCGGCAGTTGACCATTCAACGGCGGGCGCATTTGAATGCTTCAGGGCTAACGCCGTGCACGAAGCGATATGCATTGCGGGGCATCACGGCGGATTACCGGACGTTGGCAATGCCAAAATGGACACGGCTGATGACGGCACATTCTTCGGCAGGATGAAAAAGGCAATAAACGGCGGTATAGAAGAGCCGCGCGGCATGGATAGGCCGATAACAGCCCCACAAAGGCCGAATTTTAACGGGGACAGGTTCTATGAATCCGTATGGATAAAAATGCTGTATTCATGCCTTGTTGATGCGGACTATTTGGATACGGAAAACTTCATGTCCGGCGGGAGGGCTGCACGCGAAGAATACGATGATATGGCAACGCTGTTGGCATATTTTGAAAATCATATTGCTCCGTGGGCTAACCCGCAGAGTGAGCTGAACAAAAAACGCTGGGAAATACTTTCTGCATGTCTTGCTGCGGGCGAAGGTCCAAGGGGAATATACACGCTGAGCGCACCAACCGGCAGCGGCAAAACCACGGCGTCGCTTGCATTTGCGCTGAAGCATGCCGTGAAGCACAGCATGCAGCGTATAATATACGTTATCCCTTACACATCTATAATCGACCAAAACGCCAAGGTATTCAGGGGAATACTGCATGATAAAAACGTGCTGGAACATCACAGCGGCATAGTATTCGATAAGGAAGATAAAAACTTCGATTCGGCGGACTACAAAAGCGCGCTTGCGGCGGAAAACTGGGATGCGCCGGTGGTGGTGACCACGGCGGTGCAGTTCTTTGAATCGTTTTATGCCAACCGCTCCTCAAAATGCCGAAAGCTGCACAATGTAACAAACAGCGTAATTATATTTGACGAAGCGCAGATGATGCCAAGCGAAAATCTGCTGCCTTGCGTTGCGGCAATAAGCACGCTGTGCGCGCATTTCAACTCCACTGCCGTGTTATGCACGGCAACACAGCCGGTGGTGGACGATTATATTGTAAAATACGCGCCAAACATTGCCATAAAAGAGATATGTCCGGAAGTTAGGCGGACATATGAGCAGTTCAAACGGGTCACATTTGAACAGGCAGGTGAGCTGGATGACGAGGCGCTGGCGGCGCGGCTTGGCGGGCATGAGCAGGTGCTATGCATAGTCAATTCGCGCAAGGCGGCGCAGGCCGTGTTTAATAAGCTGCCCAAGGAAGGCAGGTTTCATCTGTCCACGCTGATGTACCCCGAACACAGGCAAAAAACCATAGACATTATCAGGCAAAGGCTGACGGACGGCGAGGTATGCAGGGTTGTTTCAACGTCGCTTATAGAGGCGGGCGTGGACATAGACTTCCCGACGGTATATAGGGAAATGGCCGGGCTTGACTCCATACTTCAGGCGGCGGGACGATGCAACCGCGAAGGCAAACGCAGCCGCAAGGAGAGCATGGTTACCGTATTTACGGGCGAACACCGTGCGCCGAGAATGCTGAAAATGAACATATCTGCGGCTAACAGCGCCATGCGCGGGGAGGAGGACATAGATTCGCCGGAGGTTGTGCGCAAGTATTTCAACACATACAGGGCTTATCTCGGCGACGGGACGGACAAGGTGCGCGTGGTGGAGGCGTTTGAAAAGGACAAGGTTTACGGCATGATGCCATTCAAAACGGTTGCCGAGAAGTTCCGCATAATTGACCAGAACACGCGGACGGTATACATACCGCTTGGCAAAGGCGTGGAGAGCATTGCGCGGCTGAGAAGCGGCGAAAAGTCCCGTAAGCTATTCAGGGAGGCGGGCCGCTACGGAGTGACTATATACGAAAACCAGTTTGAAACGCTCTATTATTCGGGCTGCATAGAAATGATAGACGATGAAAACGCCGTGCTGATAAACACAGGCATTTACGATGAAAAGATGGGGCTGAAGATAGAGGAGAGCAGCAATATAAATTTTATAATATAAAATAGCGAAAGGAGTGATATCTTGTCTGTAAGGATAGAAGTATGGGGCGACTATGCATGCTTCAGTAGACCCGAGCTTAAAACGGAGCGCGTGAGTTACGACGTGATGACTCCGTCGGCGGCGCGGGGAATAGTTGAAGCAATACTGTGGCACCCGGGGCTGAGATGGCACATAGACAAAATCTATGTGCGTGCGCCTATACGCTTTACAAATATAAGGCGTAACGAGGTCAAGGATGTTGTGAGCGGCCGCAAGCTTAAAACAATAATGGAAAAAGGCAGCGGCGAAGCGTACATTGCAACGCCCGAAAGCATTCAGCAGCGCGCGGCGATGGTGCTGAAGGATGTGCACTATGTGATAGAGGCGCATTTCGACATGACCGAGCAGGCCAGCGCGAGCGATAATCCTGCAAAGTTTCAGCAGATGGTAAAGCGGCGCGCGGAGAAAGGCCAGTGCTATCATCAGCCGTATTTGGGTACGCGTGAATTTCCTGCACGGTTTGGCCTTTGCGAGGAGATGCCGTCTTGCCCCGATGAGCTGAAAGGCGAAAGAGACCTTGGCTGGATGCTGCTGGATATGGATTATTCAAACGATGACGGAATCAGGCCGATGTTCTTCAGGGCGAGCATGAAGGACGGGGTCATAACCGTTCCACCGATAGGCAGCGAGGGGGTGAAGTCATGATACTTCAGGCGCTGACTAAATTATATGAAGATTTGGCGGAGCAGGGCAAAATAGCGCGCGAAGGCTGGAACGCAGTGAAGATAAGCTATCTGCTGGAGATTGATGAGGACGGCACGCTGCTTGGCTTTATCCCTCAGTTCAAGGAGATTATTTCCGGCAAAAAGACGCAATCCGTGCCTATGGAGAAAATATTGCCCGCAGCTGTGAAACGTTCTTCCGGCATTGCGTCGAATTTTCTTTGGGATAATTCCGCATATATGCTGGGTATAGACGGCAAGGGTAAACCTGAACGCGCTAAGGAATGCTTTGAAGCATGCAAAGGCTTTCACCGTGAGCTGCTTGACGGTATAGACACCGCGGCGGCAAGGGCGATACTCAATTTCTTTGATGGGTGGGAGCCCGCGTCGGCTGCTGAGCATCCGCTGATAGTCGAAAATCTGAATGAATTGTACAAAGGCGGTAATGTAACGTTCTATGTAAACGGCCGCCTTGCTGCCGAGGACGCGGAGATAAAGGCCGCATGGCAGAAATATTATGACAGCAGCGACGGAGAACGGATGCAATGCCTTGTTACCGGTAAAGAGGACGTTATTATGCCAACGCATCCGGCAATAAAAGGCGTGGCAGATGCGCAGTCGAGCGGCGCGGCATTGGTATCATTCAACGCGTCTGCATTCTGCTCATACGGAAAGGAGCAGAATTACAATGCGCCTGTCGGCAAGTACGCGGCGTTTGCGTACACATCCGCGCTGAATTATCTGCTGTCCGATAAGGAAAACGTGCACCGCATAGGCGATACTACCGTTGTATGCTGGGCTGAAGGAGCGGAGGAACAGTATAACGGGCTGACCAATATGTGGATGTTCGGGGACGATAACAACACCGGACTGAGCGACGCCGACCTTTACGCGGCGGTAAAGCGAATAACGGAAGGCAAGTATTGCAATGAACTGAAAATAGACCCGAAACGACCGTATTATGTGCTCGGGCTTGCGCCGAACGCAGCGCGGTTGTCCGTAAGCTTTTTCCTGCGCAATGAGTTCGGCAGCTTTATACGCAACGTGAACGAGCATTACGAGCGTATGGAGATAGCAAAAAGCAAGTTCGATAAATTCGACACCCTGCCCATATGGGCCATGCTGAACGAGACCGTGAACCCGAAATCCCAGGATAAAAAGCCAAGCTCCGTGCTTGCAAAGTCCACGGCGCGGGCGATATTCGCAGGCACGGCATATCCGGCGGCGCTTTTGAACGGGGCAATGCTGCGCATAAGGGCCGAACGGAACATAACCCGCGGCCGCGCGGCGATAATCAAGGCATATTATCTGAAAAACACAAATAAGGGCTGTCCAAAGGAGGTATTGACGGTGAGCCTTAATGAACAAAGTACAAACATACCATATACGCTCGGAAGGCTGTTTGCATTTTATGAATTTGCGCAGGATGGTGCAAACCCGGGAATAAACGCAACGATAAAGGATAAATACCTTAACTCTGCCGAGGCTGCGCCGGCGCATATATTCCCCATTCTGAACAAGCTTTATCCAAAGCACCTGAATAAGCTGAATGATAAAACGGCGTGGTTTATAGACAGTGAAGTAATGAAACTGAAAAGCGTGCTTGGCGAAGAGTATCCTGTAAGGCTTACGCTGCCGGAACAGGGTTCGTTCGATCTTGGCTATTATCATCAAAAACAATGGTTGTATACTAAAAAGGAGGACAGATAACAATGGAAGCTATTAAGAACCGCTACGATTTCGTGATACTGTTTGACGTGGAGAACGGCAATCCCAACGGCGATCCCGATTCCGGAAACATGCCGCGCATAGATCCGGAAACCGGCTACGGGCTGGTTACGGACGTTTGCCTGAAGCGCAAAATACGCAACTATGTGGAAACGATAAAGGAAGGCGAAAGCGGCTACCGCATATATATAAAGGATAACGTGCCGCTGAACAGGAGCGACCGCGAAGCATACGACTATCTTGGAATAGAGCCGGCAAAGGTTGCGGACGCGAAGAAAAAGAAAGAGAATCTGGACATTGAAATACGGGACTTCATGTGCAAAAACTTCTATGATATCCGTACGTTTGGCGCCGTGATGACAACATTTGTGAAGGACAAGCTAAACTGCGGCCAGGTGCGCGGCCCCGTACAACTGAGCTTTGCAAAGAGCGTGGACCCGATAATGCCGCAGGAAGTGACCATAACCCGCGTTGCAATAACAACGGAGGCGGACGCCGAAAAGAAGGGCACGGAGATGGGCCGCAAATTTATTGTTCCTTATGCGCTATATAGGGCGGAAGGCTACGTTTCTGCCAACCTTGCACGCAAGACCACCGGATTTTCTGAGGAGGATCTTGAACTGCTGTGGCAGGCGATAATGAATATGTTTGAAGTTGACCATGCAGCTGCGCGCGGGAAAATGGCCACAAGGGAACTTATTGTATTCAAGCATGATTCGGAGCTGGGCAACGCGCCGGCATATAAGCTTTTCGATTTGGTAAAGGCTGAGCGCAGAGAAGGAGTGGATACGCCGCGCGCGTATTCGGATTACAATGTTTCGGTTGATGAAGCAGCGCTCCCCTCGGGCGTTGAATGCATAAGAATATAACCGACTATCGTGAGGAGGATTATCTCCAGATATCGGGGCTACAGCATTTCAGGTTCTGCCGAAGGCAATGGGCGCTGATACACATAGAAAAGCTGTGGGCGGAGAACTACCGCACGGTGGACGGCGAACTGATGCACGAGCATGTGCATGACGCGGAATTTAACGAAAGCCGCGGCGATGTTATTATACGGCGCGGTGTATATGTGCACTCGGCAGAGCTTGGCATATCCGGTCAATGCGACGCATTGGAGTTCCATAAAGGCAGCATCGGAGTACCAATGCGCGGTAAAGAAGGGCTGTGGCAGCCGTATCCCGTGGAATACAAGCGCGGCGAATTCAGGACGGACACGGGGGACACATTGCAGCTTTGCGCGCAGGCTATGTGCCTTGAGCATATGCTGTGCTGTAAAATAGAGCGCGGTGCATTGTTTTACGGTATGCCGAGGCGGCGCATGGAAATAACCTTTACGGACGAACTGCGCAAGGAGGTGCTTGAGGCGATAGCCGAAATGCACGATATGTACAGCCGCGGCTATACGCCGAAGGTAAAGCCGACAAAGTCCTGCGCGGCATGTTCGCTGAATGAATTATGCTTGCCTTCGCTCATGAAAAAGCGCTCGGTCGGTGCATATATTAAGGCGGCGATGGAGGAGATCACATGAAAAGGTTTCTTAATACGTTTTATGTGCTTTCGGAGGACATATACCTGTCGCTTGAAGGTGAAAACGTGGTTGCAATGCGGGACAAGCAGGAGGTTGCCAGATATCCGCTGCACACATTGCAGGGCATAGTATCGTTTTCATATGCCGGCGCATCACCAGCGCTTATGGGTGCATGCGCCAAGCGCGGTGTGGGGTTCGCACTCTGCACGCCGAACGGGCGGTTCCTTGCGCGGGTATCCGGCGAAATAAGCGGAAATGTACTGCTGCGGCGCACTCAATACAGAACGGCGGACGATATGCACGCAAGCTGCAAAATTGCGCGGACGATGATATTTGCAAAGCTGTATAACTCAAGGTGGAGCATAGAGCGCACGCGCAGAGACCACGGCATGCGCGTTGACGATACGAAGCTGGCGGAGGCATCGCAGGGCATAAAGGCACTCCTGCCGCAGGCAATTTCGGCAGACAATATGGAAAGTCTGCGCGGGATAGAGGGCAGCGGTGCGAATACATACTTCGGCGCGTTTGACGAAATGATACTCAACGCGAAGGATGTGTTTTATTTCAATTCAAGGAGCAGACGGCCTCCGCTTGATCGGGTAAATGCAATGCTGTCCTTTGCATACAGCCTGCTTGCGCACGATTGTGCATCGGCGCTTGAAAGCAGCGGACTTGACCCATACGTTGGCTTTTTGCACAGGGACAGGCCGGGGCGGGAATCACTTGCGCTTGACTTGATGGAAGAACTGCGGCCGTGCATGGCGGACAGATTTGTGCTGAAGCTGATAAACAACCGCATGGTGAAAAAGACGGATTTTGTGATGCAGGACAGCGGCGCGGTGTTGCTTACCGATGAGGGCAGAAGAAGCTTCATAAAGACTTGGCAGGATAAGAAAAGGGAAGAACTGAAGCATCCGTACCTTGGTGAAAAGCTTAAATGGGGCCTGATACCGTATATTCAGGCGCAGCTGCTCGGACGTTATCTTCGCGGCGACTTGGACGACTATCCGCCGTTTCTGTGGAAATAAAGCTACGGGGGAGTGAAAATGCTTGTGCTGATAACATATGATGTTAATACAGAAGATGCCGACGGCAAGCGGAGGCTGCGCCAGATAGCCAAGCAATGCGTAGACTACGGTCAGCGCGTGCAGAATTCGGTGTTTGAATGTATGCTCGATTCCGCACAATGCCGTATGCTAAAAGCGCGATTGTGTGCTATAATGGATAAAGAGAAAGATAGTCTAAGGTTCTATTACCTCGGAAAGAATTTCGAGAATAAGATAGAGCACTTTGGCGCGAAAAGCTCATATTTACCCACGGACACCTTTATTCTTTAGTGCGAAGCATAAGCGTACATAAAAACATCGCTTCTTCGCACCGAAAAAAGCCTGAATAATGCAATCCTGCGGCGCGATACAGCGCGCGTCACCGTGCCGCAATGGATAATATTCAGCAAATTCGCGGAAATGCTGCATACAAATGCACTTTTCCGCCGTCGCTCCCCCTCGTGGGGAGCGTGGATTGAAATATCCGCCGCAATGGCGTGGCGGTAGATGTGTCCAGTCGCTCCCCCTCGTGGGGAGCGTGGATTGAAATATTTCCAGACGGTATCCTGTATGCACGCCAAAAAGTCGCTCCCCCTCGTGGGGAGCGTGGATTGAAATTACGGTCGGGATTTGCGGATAGTCGGCATACACCGTCGCTCCCCCTCGTGGGGAGCGTGGATTGAAATCTGCGGACACGCTGCAACGATAGAACTGTTTGGATGTCGCTCCCCCTCGTGGGGAGCGTGGATTGAAATGGGCTTGCCGCCCTTGCTTTATCGTATGACTTAGTCGCTCCCCCTCGTGGGGAGCGTGGATTGAAATGCCCTCCTGCATCAGCCACCATTCCATATCACTTGTCGCTCCCCCTCGTGGGGAGCGTGGATTGAAATTTTTCTTATTTTGTTGCATTATAAGTGTTGATTGTCGCTCCCCCTCGTGGGGAGCGTGGATTGAAATAATCTTTCTGTCGCGCTCCATCGCCAGCGCGTCAAAGTCGCTCCCCCTCGTGGGGAGCGTGGATTGAAATCTAAGTGCGGATTTATGTTTGAGGTATAGCATGAAGTCGCTCCCCCTCGTGGGGAGCGTGGATTGAAATTTCATCGGCTTTATGTTCTCATTGCCGTCCTGCGGTCGCTCCCCCTCGTGGGGAGCGTGGATTGAAATTGCCCATACTGCGGGACGCGGTTAAAGGTTGAGGAGGGTCGCTCCCCCTCGTGGGGAGCGTGGATTGAAATGCGTAAATGCAGCTCAGCGGCCTGGTATATCTCCGCGTCGCTCCCCCTCGTGGGGAGCGTGGATTGAAATGCGCGGGCAGATATAAAATTCTTTGTCTATCCGTGCCGTCGCTCCCCCTCGTGGGGAGCGTGGATTGAAATCGTTTGCGTCGGGGTGTATTGGCGTGTAATTTATCGTCGCTCCCCCTCGTGGGGAGCGTGGATTGAAATAAGCGTAATTTTCGCGTTGGCGTGGCCTAAATACCGTCGCTCCCCCTCGTGGGGAGCGTGGATTGAAATACGGCAACTGCCGATGTGAAAAAAAGAAGGAGGAGTCGCTCCCCCTCGTGGGGAGCGTGGATTGAAATTCCAAAGTATTTTACGCGGTATTCCCACGGCTGCCGGTCGCTCCCCCTCGTGGGGAGCGTGGATTGAAATAGCGTGATTTTATGCGGCCTGTCCTGCGGCTCATGCGTCGCTCCCCCTCGTGGGGAGCGTGGATTGAAATCCCTATATGGTATCGGCTATAAACAAAGTTGCAGGGGTCGCTCCCCCTCGTGGGGAGCGTGGATTGAAATTATACTGCCACGGGATACGGCACGGGAGCGGGCTTGTCGCTCCCCCTCGTGGGGAGCGTGGATTGAAATATGTCCTCAAGCTCACGTATATCGTCCGCGCTCAGTCGCTCCCCCTCGTGGGGAGCGTGGATTGAAATGGTATCGTCCCACAGCGTAATCGGCATCCACCCTGGTCGCTCCCCCTCGTGGGGAGCGTGGATTGAAATAGCTCAGGCCACTGTTTTTCCTTGCTCTCCTGTGCGTCGCTCCCCCTCGTGGGGAGCGTGGATTGAAATTTCGGGCGACCATAGCGACCTGTCCCCCGACCAACCGCGTCGCTCCCCCTCGTGGGGAGCGTGGATTGAAATTTATCGACACGCCGAGCGACGGATTAGCCAAATAGTCGCTCCCCCTCGTGGGGAGCGTGGATTGAAATCCAAAATCCCGCTGCCGGTTAGGGCGCGCCGAGGCGTCGCTCCCCCTCGTGGGGAGCGTGGATTGAAATGGCTCCCACTCGGCATCGTCGTCTATGGCCGCTATAGTCGCTCCCCCTCGTGGGGAGCGTGGATTGAAATCTGCGGCTCGCCCGCCGTATGCCCGACATGACGTGTCGCTCCCCCTCGTGGGGAGCGTGGATTGAAATATCCATCAGGCGCAGCACCGCATCCGTCTCCGCGTCGCTCCCCCTCGTGGGGAGCGTGGATTGAAATTTTCATAGTGCTTGCACTCTTTACAGGTGGCGGGTGGTCGCTCCCCCTCGTGGGGAGCGTGGATTGAAATTTTCATTTTTTCATCCACTCCACAAGCTCGCTGTACGGTCGCTCCCCCTCGTGGGGAGCGTGGATTGAAATCTTCTGTCCGCCACGGCGCGGGCGATAAATTCAGTCGCTCCCCCTCGTGGGGAGCGTGGATTGAAATGGGCCCGCCAAAACGATTTTTTCAGGCAGCGGCTCGTCGCTCCCCCTCGTGGGGAGCGTGGATTGAAATATGTCCCACAGGGTATAAGGCCGCACGGCTGCAAGGTCGCTCCCCCTCGTGGGGAGCGTGGATTGAAATTCCGTACAGGCGTGGGAAAAGCTGGCTGAGCTGTGGTCGCTCCCCCTCGTGGGGAGCGTGGATTGAAATCGGTTTTCAGATACCTTTTAACGTCAACCCGTTCGGGTCGCTCCCCCTCGTGGGGAGCGTGGATTGAAATTCCGCCGCCCCCCTCCACCCACCATAGATTATATGGTCGCTCCCCCTCGTGGGGAGCGTGGATTGAAATTTATTGTGCGCCCGCGCTAACGACTTTTTGTAAAAGTCGCTCCCCCTCGTGGGGAGCGTGGATTGAAATTTTTGCGAAAATTATGGTACAAGGAGGCGATAAAAAGTCGCTCCCCCTCGTGGGGAGCGTGGATTGAAATATTTTGCTGTAGTCGCTCGCGCCCAAAATCAAAAGTCGCTCCCCCTCGTGGGGAGCGTGGATTGAAATCCAAATTGGAGCAAGCATCAGCGAGTGAGAGACTGTCGCTCCCCCTCGTGGGGAGCGTGGATTGAAATGCGTCAACCAGCGGAATTGATAGGATGGCAGCACAGTCGCTCCCCCTCGTGGGGAGCGTGGATTGAAATCAATGGGCGGGCATGGAGACCGCCGCCCACCCCGGTCGCTCCCCCTCGTGGGGAGCGTGGATTGAAATATCACCCGCGAAGAGGCCGTAAAATATAATTAAGTCGCTCCCCCTCGTGGGGAGCGTGGATTGAAATTGTACGCCATACCCAACGGCGGCAAGCGGGCAATCGTCGCTCCCCCTCGTGGGGAGCGTGGATTGAAATACAAAGGATAACATTATATCCACCATCAATCAGAGCGTCGCTCCCCCTCGTGGGGAGCGTGGATTGAAATACCCCAGAAAACGGGAATGCGGCAGAGCGGAACGGGTCGCTCCCCCTCGTGGGGAGCGTGGATTGAAATCCAAATTGGAGCAAGCATCAGCGAGTGAGAGACTGTCGCTCCCCCTCGTGGGGAGCGTGGATTGAAATCCGCATAAGTATATACAGATATCAACATATCAGACCGTCGCTCCCCCTCGTGGGGAGCGTGGATTGAAATATTTACCGCATTGGCGAAACCGTAGAGGTTTACGTCGCTCCCCCTCGTGGGGAGCGTGGATTGAAATAAGCTGTTGAATTTACAATCGCCGCCCTCCGCGAGCGTCGCTCCCCCTCGTGGGGAGCGTGGATTGAAATAATTTTTTGCCTTGTGTTCACGGCCTCACCTCCATGTCGCTCCCCCTCGTGGGGAGCGTGGATTGAAATGACAAATTCGAGCTTCGGCACCAGGTAGCAGTAGTGTCGCTCCCCCTCGTGGGGAGCGTGGATTGAAATGGCAGCAGGGAAGCCATACAGCCCGCTATGATAGTCGCTCCCCCTCGTGGGGAGCGTGGATTGAAATAAGGCAGACTCAATGCAGGGCGCGACCAACTACGCGTCGCTCCCCCTCGTGGGGAGCGTGGATTGAAATGCCGTTGGCGTATACTCCTGCGGGCAGATTGATGAGTCGCTCCCCCTCGTGGGGAGCGTGGATTGAAATCTGCGGACACACTGCAACTGTGGAGCTGTTTGGGCCGTCGCTCCCCCTCGTGGGGAGCGTGGATTGAAATATTTTTGGCGTTGCCTTTTTCCATTTTCGGAAGCGTCGCTCCCCCTCGTGGGGAGCGTGGATTGAAATAATTCCGCGCCCCAAAGGACGGGAATGCGGCAGAACGGTCGCTCCCCCTCGTGGGGAGCGTGGATTGAAATCGTAGAGAAACTTTCGGCGGCGCAGTGGAGCGTGCTGTCGCTCCCCCTCGTGGGGAGCGTGGATTGAAATCATGCGTGCGAGTACCCGCTTGACGTGCTGGCTTAGTCGCTCCCCCTCGTGGGGAGCGTGGATTGAAATCGCTTTGTCCTCAAACTCGCCATTATATAGCCGTGTCGCTCCCCCTCGTGGGGAGCGTGGATTGAAATAGCCATCTGCCGACAGCGTCATTATAGTCTTTGCGTCGCTCCCCCTCGTGGGGAGCGTGGATTGAAATGTTTTTGCGTCCGGGACGCATGTCACCCGCTTGCGGGGTCGCTCCCCCTCGTGGGGAGCGTGGATTGAAATCTTAGCCGCTCCCATTCTTTTATAACCTCATATGTCGCTCCCCCTCGTGGGGAGCGTGGATTGAAATACACTGGCGGTAAATCGCCGCTACAAGGACGCAGGTCGCTCCCCCTCGTGGGGAGCGTGGATTGAAATAAGCCCACGGGAGCGAATAGTCAGCCTACATCGGCGTCGCTCCCCCTCGTGGGGAGCGTGGATTGAAATATCAGGCGGATAGCCGCGCGTCGAATGTCGACCGGTCTGTCGCTCCCCCTCGTGGGGAGCGTGGATTGAAATCGTTGAAGGGTCCGCGGTACGAGCCGCCGCGGCGTAGGTCGCTCCCCCTCGTGGGGAGCGTGGATTGAAATCTTTCAATTATGTGTTGTAAAAGCTCTGCACGGGGTCGCTCCCCCTCGTGGGGAGCGTGGATTGAAATTCACGACGCAAGGGAGATTGCCTGTGATAACCGGCAGTCGCTCCCCCTCGTGGGGAGCGTGGATTGAAATACCCGCAAAGGCTGACGGGTATGCCGCACGGGAGTCGCTCCCCCTCGTGGGGAGCGTGGATTGAAATATTAACGAACATGGGGATGCCAGAAGAGAACACGGTCGCTCCCCCTCGTGGGGAGCGTGGATTGAAATTTCCCGGACATTGACAAGGACACGCTTTTTATGGGTCGCTCCCCCTCGTGGGGAGCGTGGATTGAAATTTTATAATATTGGGAGTGATAGGCAATGCAATAAAGTCGCTCCCCCTCGTGGGGAGCGTGGATTGAAATATCAGGCGGACAGCCGCGCGTCAAAAGCGGACAAAGTCGCTCCCCCTCGTGGGGAGCGTGGATTGAAATACCGGCATATTATCAAAATCAGACTTTGGCACATGGTCGCTCCCCCTCGTGGGGAGCGTGGATTGAAATCGTATGGGCTGGGCGCTGCCTAATCCCGTATCCGGTCGCTCCCCCTCGTGGGGAGCGTGGATTGAAATCCGCTATGGCAACGGGCGAAGTCATACCCTATCGGTCGCTCCCCCTCGTGGGGAGCGTGGATTGAAATATGCTGCCATTATAATACCATCATAGGCACTTGTCGTCGCTCCCCCTCGTGGGGAGCGTGGATTGAAATTCGCTTCCATTTTTTGGCTCCGCTTTGGCTTAAAACGTCGCTCCCCCTCGTGGGGAGCGTGGATTGAAATCTTTTGTCAGATAAAGCAGCAGCAGAGAAAGCAGCAGCGTCGCTCCCCCTCGTGGGGAGCGTGGATTGAAATACCGAAGGAACCACCACGGCCACGGGCACGGCATGTCGCTCCCCCTCGTGGGGAGCGTGGATTGAAATCCGCATAAGTATATACAGATATCGACATATCAGAGTCGCTCCCCCTCGTGGGGAGCGTGGATTGAAATATAATCAAGGGGCGGTCTAAGCCGCCCCGATAGTCGTCGCTCCCCCTCGTGGGGAGCGTGGATTGAAATTTTTGTATGGCGAAATAAGCGATGTGTCATGGTGGGTCGCTCCCCCTCGTGGGGAGCGTGGATTGAAATTTGCATTGGCGTGGCCTAAATACCTCTGCGCCGAAAGTCGCTCCCCCTCGTGGGGAGCGTGGATTGAAATATGCGTATGTGCGCCGCCGTGCCATCGAAGCCGAGGGTCGCTCCCCCTCGTGGGGAGCGTGGATTGAAATACAAGGTGCTTGAACATGATTCAAACGATCTGAAGCGAGTCGCTCCCCCTCGTGGGGAGCGTGGATTGAAATGTCCAGCCCTCCGGGAATCCCATCATCATTCCGTGTCGCTCCCCCTCGTGGGGAGCGTGGATTGAAATTTCAGTTCGAAACTCCAACAAACATAAATGATGTTGTCGCTCCCCCTCGTGGGGAGCGTGGATTGAAATTTCTTTGCTGCCGCGCCGTGCCGCATCCATGCTCGTCGCTCCCCCTCGTGGGGAGCGTGGATTGAAATGAAATCCCAAAATTTATGCACCTTTCGTCTCTCGTCGCTCCCCCTCGTGGGGAGCGTGGATTGAAATGTTCACCATTTTGCGCAACCGCTCACTAAATCCGTGTCGCTCCCCCTCGTGGGGAGCGTGGATTGAAATGTCATAGTGCTTGCACTCTTTGCAGGTGGCGGGGTCGCTCCCCCTCGTGGGGAGCGTGGATTGAAATGCTTGACAGATAGAAAATATTTTTTCCCTTACATGTCGCTCCCCCTCGTGGGGAGCGTGGATTGAAATTTGCGTTGATTATACTTTTTGCCATGATGGGCAACGGGTCGCTCCCCCTCGTGGGGAGCGTGGATTGAAATTTTCAATTTTGTGTTCCGTGCATGGAACTTTTATTGTCGCTCCCCCTCGTGGGGAGCGTGGATTGAAATATTTCTTGGTCGCCTCCGCCACGGTGGCGACCGTGTCGCTCCCCCTCGTGGGGAGCGTGGATTGAAATCATCAATCTCGTGGTTTATCAGTGCCACAAGGCCGGGTCGCTCCCCCTCGTGGGGAGCGTGGATTGAAATTTCTATCCGCACGGATAGCGGATTTATGCAGTCGCGCGTCGCTCCCCCTCGTGGGGAGCGTGGATTGAAATCGTTGAGGGGCCCGCGGTACGAGCCGCCGCGGCGCCAGTCGCTCCCCCTCGTGGGGAGCGTGGATTGAAATCTTATGGTCTTTGTCGCATATCGTAGTCCAAGTGCGTCGCTCCCCCTCGTGGGGAGCGTGGATTGAAATTTTGCGATTTTACCGCCATCCACAAGCAAATCGTCGTCGCTCCCCCTCGTGGGGAGCGTGGATTGAAATTGAAATTGCGCGGGGGTCACTTCGTCGCCCCACCAGTCGCTCCCCCTCGTGGGGAGCGTGGATTGAAATACTGCGGAAGAATTTACGCGGGGTGTCGATATAGTCGCTCCCCCTCGTGGGGAGCGTGGATTGAAATAAATACGCCAAAATATACGGTTTTTGGAGGTTTTCGCGTCGCTCCCCCTCGTGGGGAGCGTGGATTGAAATTTATAGTCCCATCAAATCGTAAAATACATTCTCTGGTCGCTCCCCCTCGTGGGGAGCGTGGATTGAAATTGATGTATGCAAGGGCGCGTTCGGTCTCGCGGCGTGGTCGCTCCCCCTCGTGGGGAGCGTGGATTGAAATGTATCGGATATTTTTTTCATTGCAGATACACCTGTCGCTCCCCCTCGTGGGGAGCGTGGATTGAAATTTAGTTCAGCCGTTGCACTTGCTACCGCGCGTTTTGTCGCTCCCCTCGTGGGGAGCGTGGATTGAAATACATAGAGCAGCAGGCGGCGGGCAAGACAGGGGAGAGTCGCTCCCCCTCGTGGGGAGCGTGGATTGAAATCCCAGATAGTCACGAAACGCGTTCAAGGCTTTTAGTCGCTCCCCCTCGTGGGGAGCGTGGATTGAAATCCCGCGTTAGCGGGACGAAGGCTGACAGCAATCACCGTCGCTCCCCCTCGTGGGGAGCGTGGATTGAAATCTTCACTGCGACATCCTTTACAATGTCATTTCCGTGTCGCTCCCCCTCGTGGGGAGCGTGGATTGAAATGCTCTTATCGTGCTTTTGGCCATGATGGGCGGAGGTCGCTCCCCCTCGTGGGGAGCGTGGATTGAAATGCCATAGCTTACCTCCTTATAATGGCAAAATCGGGGTCGCTCCCCCTCGTGGGGAGCGTGGATTGAAATTTCACCGCACCGGTTTTCCCCGCGCTCTATTGTTGTCGCTCCCCCTCGTGGGGAGCGTGGATTGAAATCCCAAATGGGCGGATGGGACTATACAAAGCCTTGTCGTCGCTCCCCCTCGTGGGGAGCGTGGATTGAAATTTGACCAGAGTTTCATAGATGGCCTCATCCGCATCGTCGCTCCCCCTCGTGGGGAGCGTGGATTGAAATTGAATTGCGGGTCTCCAATGTCCACAACGCTGCCAAGGTCGCTCCCCCTCGTGGGGAGCGTGGATTGAAATAATAAGCTGCCCGATGGTCAGCGCGGGTACACATGGTCGCTCCCCCTCGTGGGGAGCGTGGATTGAAATAGCGGTACGATAATTGGTAAGCTCCCGACTTTTGGTCGCTCCCCCTCGTGGGGAGCGTGGATTGAAATATCTATGTACAGACTTTCCTTAAAATAAGGCATCGTCGCTCCCCCTCGTGGGGAGCGTGGATTGAAATGGAATATAATATAATATCAAGTAGATGTCCAGCAGTCGCTCCCCCTCGTGGGGAGCGTGGATTGAAATGCAGTCTCTGAGCGCCGTGCGAAATATGCCCTTGGTCGCTCCCCCTCGTGGGGAGCGTGGATTGAAATATGGGGTGTTTGCTGCTTACTCCCGTTATCTCCTGTCGCTCCCCCTCGTGGGGAGCGTGGATTGAAATACGCGCATGTGCCCTCCCCCGCAAGGTCAGCTATGTCGCTCCCCCTCGTGGGGAGCGTGGATTGAAATTTAATTGCCGCCGTTGCCGTGCGCTTTGGGGCTGGTCGCTCCCCCTCGTGGGGAGCGTGGATTGAAATTTTGTGGATGCGTGGATACCGGAGGACAATATGCGCGTCGCTCCCCCTCGTGGGGAGCGTGGATTGAAATTTCCCGCTACAGTGTCCTGAGACTGGATCGTTCATGTCGCTCCCCCTCGTGGGGAGCGTGGATTGAAATACGGATGGCAGCGGCAAGGACGTGCGCGTATATCGTCGCTCCCCCTCGTGGGGAGCGTGGATTGAAATTGCTGTGGGCTCAGGCTCGGGCTGTTCTGCTGCGTCGCTCCCCCTCGTGGGGAGCGTGGATTGAAATAGGCTGACATCGCCCATGATGCGCGGCGAAAATGTTGTCGCTCCCCCTCGTGGGGAGCGTGGATTGAAATCGTTTGTGGAACTTTTATTCTTGATTTGGAATAGTCGCTCCCCCTCGTGGGGAGCGTGGATTGAAATTATGCTATAATAGGGGCGAGCGTAGTTCGGCTATATCGTCGCTCCCCCTCGTGGGGAGCGTGGATTGAAATCGAAAAATCGTCTATCACCAGCGATTCAAAGTCCTCGTCGCTCCCCCTCGTGGGGAGCGTGGATTGAAATCTGTCTTTTTACAAAATTGAGCCTTTCATGCCCTGGTCGCTCCCCCTCGTGGGGAGCGTGGATTGAAATGAAAAGGAGCAGCTTGTGTATAACGGCGTGAACAGGTCGCTCCCCCTCGTGGGGAGCGTGGATTGAAATGAAAAGGAGCAGCTTGTGTATAACGGCGTGAACAGGTCGCTCCCCCTCGTGGGGAGCGTGGATTGAAATTTCCCGCTACAGTGTCCTGAGACTGGATCGTTCAGTCGCTCCCCCTCGTGGGGAGCGTGGATTGAAATTGTTTTCGCAGTGGGCTTCACGCCGCCAAGCACAGATGGTCGCTCCCCCTCGTGGGGAGCGTGGATTGAAATACTCTGCCGTCAAGCAGGTGCGCCGTGACTTTAGTCGCTCCCCCTCGTGGGGAGCGTGGATTGAAATACAAATTCATGCATTGTCGCGCCTAAGCCTTGGGTGTCGCTCCCCCTCGTGGGGAGCGTGGATTGAAATTACAAGGCGGTTGACGACTTTGTCGCAAATGAATGCGTCGCTCCCCCTCGTGGGGAGCGTGGATTGAAATGTTTTCGTCGATGTGTGCCAATCCGTTAGCTGCAGTCGCTCCCCCTCGTGGGGAGCGTGGATTGAAATATGTGGGATGGCGAATGGAGCGAAGGCATACCGGGTCGCTCCCCCTCGTGGGGAGCGTGGATTGAAATATTGCTGCCTGCCACGTTAAAGGACTGGTTTGACAGTCGCTCCCCCTTGCGGGAGCGTGGATTGAAATATATTCTATCGCCTCCGCGTCGTCCACTTGTCGTGTCGCTCCCCTTGCGGGGAGCGTGGATTGAAATAACCGACTGTCCCGATATTGTATGTGCAGCTTGTTGTCGCTCCCCCTCGTGGGGAGCGTGGAGTGAAACTTCTGGCTCTCAATGGTCGTCTTATATAACCCCAAAGGACACCATCTATAGATATATATATTGGGGAAGTTGCTTATAAGGTGATTTTTTGAATAGATGTTGTATGCTTGTAAGCTATATGCTAAACTATGAGCGCGAGGTGATAATGATGACTTTGGGCGAAAAATACGGAGTATACGCAAAGCTAAGGGCATGACACAACAAGAGCTGGCGGAAAAACTCAATACAACGAAGCAGACCATAGGTAAGTACGAGAAAGGTATAGTTACCAACCTCCCTTTGTTCCGTATCAATGAACTGGCACGAGCATTGTCCACAACTCCAGCTTATCTCACTGGATGGGAAGAAGATAAGGACTACACGTCTAACAAGGCTTTGCTGAAGGCTGAGATAGATGATATGAACGAAGAACAGGTAGCGCTTCTTTTGGCAGCACTTAGGGCAATGAAAACATCAAAATGATATTTTGCTGATATTACGTGAAGATTCGTTCGTCTGCTTATTATGGCGTTAGCAATATGTCGCTTTTTTATAGAAGTGTGGATTGAAATCAGACTCTCGTCATTGCTCTCGGCGCAGGTCTCGTGTCGCCACTTCACTGGGAGCGTGGATTGAAATCACACTTGGTCGTGTACTACCAGCATCTCCAGTTTGCCGCTTACGGCTGCGTAGAGCGGCATTTATAGGTTCTCTAAAATAAAACGCTCAAAATCAAATTATATATTTTACAAATTCGGTCTGGTGTGATATTATAAGCATGAATTTTCGCTTTATAAACCGTCGTGATATCGTTTAGTTGCTTTTTGTTAAGTTGAGTGGGTGATCGCGGGCGCATATGCATCCGCAAAAATGAAAAGGCGTTAGCCTAAGGCAAAGTGAATATTATTATCCGGAAGGAGGATATGATATGAAGGGTCTAAACCTATACCTGAGCATGATGCGCAGAAGATGGCTGGGCAATTCGTTGATAGCGCTGCTTATCGCCGTTACGTCGGTATTCATGCTGCTCTACCCCGGACTTATTGCGGATTCAGAGGAAGAATTGGAGGCCGCGTATAAATCCATAGAGGTGTCCGGCTGGCTTGTTAATGCCAGCGGATATGATGATCCTCAGATCCCGCTGGATATTTATGATGCGATAGTCGATTCGGACTTTCTAAAAGAGTATTATGCGTATTCGTATTGCCCGGTTATGCCTGTGGATGTGGCTATAAGGGAGCAATGCAATGCTGATCCCACATTTGTTGATTACTCATACGAAAAACAATGCGAGCAGATAACCGGCCCGCTGCTGAAAAAGCTTGAATGGGGAAGCTACAGCACCATAAACATGTATGGCGTGAACGACCTTTATGCCGATTCGCTGCTTTCGCGTTTGAGCGAGTCGATAACATGGCTGGATGGGTACGATGCGGACGCACTGCGCGGGGAAGAAATGGTCTGCATAGTGCCGGAGGACAGCGGAGCCGTTCCCGGGGACGAGGTGCAGATGATACTGCGCCGCCTTTGGCCGGAAGGGACATATAAATCGGGCGACAAGGCCCGTGTCGTGGCAGCATTTAAGGTAATAGGCACGCATACGCTTACATCGGGTATACAGTACGGCAGTATATATGGCTCGAATTATTATGCGTATTGCCCGCTTGCGGCCATGCGCAGGGCGCTTGAAGGGGATAAAACGTTCAACTTTACCGTGCGCAATCTTTCCTTCACAATAGGCCAGTGCGACAGAATAGATGAATTCAAGCAGCTGCTGGTTGACCTTCTGCTTAATGTGAACACAACCGGCGTGCGTGCCGTCGTGGACGACAGGATAATGATAGGCACGGTGTCGCCGATACAGAAGAACATTGCGCTGCTTAAAGGATTGCATGTGTTCCTGTATGCGCTGGTGGTGCTGATGGGCTTCCTGCTTTGCTTCCTTACGGCGCGCGGCAGAAAGCAAGAGTACGCCGTTATGCGCTTGCTTGGTGAAAGCCGTGCCGCAGTCACAATGAAGGCGATAGTGGAGCAGATAATACTGTGCGCAATAGGCATTGGAATTGGCATAGTGGCAATGCTCATAATCCCGTATAAGCGGGCGGATTGGTTCAGCGCAGATGCTGTTATACTGGTTGCGGCGTGCTATCTTGTGGGCGCAGCATCGGCTGCGCTGATGAGCGTTCGCGTGGACGTTATGAGTATACTGCGTGACAAAGAATAACAATAATTGGAGGAGGAAACGACAAATGGCAATACTTAGTGCGAACGAAGTGCATTATTCCTATAAGAGCAAATACCAAACCGTTCATGCCGTGCGCGGCGTGACATATAACTTTGAAAGCGGCAAGTTTTATGCAATAGTAGGCAAAAGCGGCTGCGGTAAAACCACGTTCCTGTCAATGCTTGCGGGGCTTGATCTGCCGAGCGACGGCGCGGTTGAGTTCGGCGGAAAGACTACGGCGGAGCTGAACCGCGATAAATACCGCATGGACGACGTGGCGCTGATATGCCAAAGCTTCAATCTTTTCCCGCTGCTGACCGTGCTTGAAAACGTTATGTACCCCATGACGCTTCGCGGAATATCCGCGCATAAGGCCAAGGAGACCGCCAAGGAAAAGCTTGCCGCAGTCGGCCTGGACGAAACGTATTACAAGCGCCTGCCTGATATGCTTTCCGGCGGAGAGCAGCAGCGCGTGGCGATAGCGCGCGCCCTTGCAAGCGACGCTAAGGTGCTGCTTGCGGACGAACCCACCGGCAACCTTGATACCGAAAACGGAAAAAACATAATAGACATTCTTAAAACGCTTGCCAGAGAACAGGGATACTGCGTAATAGTAGTTACGCATGACCTTGGCATAGCCGCTGAGGCGGACGAGGTGCTGCACCTGAGCGATGGCATGGTTAAAGCCGAATAAGTCTTTTCATTAGTGGTGGCGGAGGGTTTTGCATTTATTTTACCTCCGCCTGTACCTCCTTTCTGAGCGGGCAGACCGATTGGTGGTCTGCCCGCAAGCTTTATATTCAAATCAAAGCTTTATTTTTGCCTGCGCAAGCGCAAATTGACAAAACGCATGGCGGCAAAGTATCATATCTATATCATCACATAAAAGGGGACACAAACCTTGCAGACGCTATTTGAAATATGCTGCGGCAGTGCGGAGGACGCAATACTTGCATACCGCGCGGGAGCAAGCAGGGTGGAGCTGAACAGCGATCTTTTCCACGGCGGCTTAACACCAACGCTCGGAAGTCTTATCGCTGTTAAGAAAGCCGCGCCCGCGCTTGAAATAATGGCAATGGTGCGCCCGCGCGAAGGCGGCTTTTGCTATACGGATACGGAATATGCCGTGATGAAGGAGGATGCGCGGCTCATGCTTGAGCATGGCGCGGATGGCATAGTTTTCGGCTTTCTGCATGAAAACGGCACGGTTGATGCGGAGCGCACAAGCGAATTTGCCGCGATGGCAAAAAGCTACGGTAAGCAAAGCGTGTTCAGCCGGGCGGTAGACGTTACGCCGGACTGGCGTGCGGCGCTGGATACGCTTATACAGTTGGGCATTACGCGCGTGCTCACGAGCGGGCAGCGGCCAACGGCCATGGAAGGGGCGGACGTGATAGCCGCAATGGTCCGCTATGCGGCGGGAAGAATAGAGATTCTGCCGGGTTCAGGCATACGCGCGAACAACTTGCGCCTGATTCTGGAGCGCACAGGCTGCACGCAGCTCCATATGAGCGCACATATGATAGCACATGATATGTCCGCCGCAAACGGCAACGGAATGTGCTTCACAGGAAGCGAGATACCGAAAGAGGGCTGCTACAAGCTGATAGATCCAAATAAGGTTGAAGAAATAGCGCGAATGCTGAAAGGAGACGCAAATGTACAGCTTTGACCGCAATGAATACGAACGCCGCATGAAATGGTTTCTTGAGGCGCGCTTCGGCATGTTTATCCATTGGGGGCTTTACGCCATACCGGCGCGCGGCGAATGGGTGCGCAGTACGGAGCAAATGGAAGAAGCCGGCTATATGCGCTATTTTTACGAATTTGACCCAAGGCTTTACGACCCTTCCACATGGGTGCGCGCGGCAAAACGCGCCGGCATGAAATATATAATACTCACGGCGAAGCATCACGACGGCTTTTGCCTTTTTGATACCGCAACGACCGGCTTTAAGTCCACCGATACAAAGCTTGGGCGGGACATAGTGAAGGATTTTACCTATGCCGCACGCGCTGAGGGGCTGCACGTTGGGCTGTATTATTCGCTGATAGATTGGCATCATAAGGACTTTCCGCATTATGGGGACAGGCAGCATCCAATGCGCAACAGGCCGGAATGCACGAATGAAGGCCGCGATTTTAACCGCTACCTTGACTATATGCATGCTCAGGTGCGCGAGCTTTGCACCAACTACGGCAAGATAGACATAATGTGGTTCGATTTTTCGTATGACGATATGCGTGGTGAAAAGTGGCGTGCGAGCGAGCTTGTGAACATGGTGCGCACGCTTCAGCCGAGCATAATATTGAATAACCGCCTTGAGTGCAGCGGCGAAGGCTTCGGCTCGCTTGCTCAGGGGCAGCCAACGCCGTATCACGGCGATTTTGTAAGTCCGGAAAAGATAATCCCGCCGTGCGGCATATTCGACCCCGCGGGTGATCCGGTATACTGGGAAGTATGCGCCACTATGAACCAGAACTGGGGCTACTGCGGCACGGATAATTATTATAAAAGCGCGGATATGCTTATAAAAAAGCTGGTTGAATGCGTAAGCAAGGGCGGAAATTTTCTGCTGAACATAGGGCCGGATGCAAATGGAGTAATACCGCCGCGCGCCGCGGAAACGCTGGAGGAGATAGGCCGCTTTATGCGCGTGAACGGCCAAAGCATATACGGCTGCACCAAAAGCGCTATACCTAAACCCGAATGGGGCCGCATAACGCAAAAGGGGAACGAACTTTATCTTCATGTGTATGAAAATACACTTGGGCCGCTGCCTCTTTTCGGCATAAATGCGCAGGACATAGATTCAATACGCCAGCTTTGCGACGGGCGGGAGATTCCGCTTTCGCACAGCTGGGTGCACAGCGATTATCCGGACATGGTCTTTGCCGATCTTGGGCCGGACCCAACGCTTGTTGACGGCACGGATACGGTACTGAAACTTACGCTGAAGGAGTAAACGGCATGTTTTCGGATAAATTCAGGCAGTATTCTTCGCGCGTATATGCTGAGCGAAGGGAATATATAGCCAAAAATACGGCGGATATAATAGCCGCGCAGAAGGATGATATGCGTACCGCGCTTGAGTACCTTTACGGCACGCTGCCGCTTGACGATGTTCGCTTCACGCCGTTTGAATGGATGGAAGAAGCCTGCGCCGCCGCGCTTGCGACCCGTGCGGCAAATCAATACGGGGCTGATATACCGGAGGATATATTTGCGCAATATGTGCTTTGTCCCCGCGTTAATAACGAGCGCGCGCAAAGGCACAGGCGCTTTTTTGCGGAAAAGCTTAAAGCGCGCGTACAGGGCAAAAGCATAGCGGATGCGGCGCTGAGCGTGAACCTATGGTGCTGCGAACAGGTGACATACCATTCTTCGGACGACCGCACGGAGGGGCCTATTACCGCATATCTTTCGGGCATAGGCCGCTGCGGCGAAGAATCGGCATTCGCGGTATGCGCGTTACGCAGCGTAGGCATACCGGCGCGGCAGGTATACTCCCCATGGTGGAGCCATTGCGACGATAACCATGCATGGGTTGAAGTGTACACGGGCGACGGCTGGCATTACATGGGCGCGTGCGAACCGGAATATGAGCTTGACCGTGGGTGGTTCATGGCGGCGTCGCGCAGGGCGATGCTTGTGCATTCGCGCGCGTTCAGCAGCTATACTGCGGAAGGTCTTGCAGGAGAAGAATTGATAGAAAAGCGCGGCGAGGCATACCTTTTTAACCAAACCGCGCGCTATGCGGACACGGTAGAACTGAATATAAGCGTAGTTTGCGGTAATGCGCCGGTTTGCGGCGCCAGGGTGCATATACAGCTATTAAACATGGCCGCGTATCGCGACATTGCCGTGCTGACGACAGACGGCGAAGGCCGCGCGCAGCTGCGCTGCGGTAAGGGCAGCATACATATATCTATCGAGCATAACGGTGCGTATTTTGAGCGCGACATAGACACATCAATTTGCACGGAAGTAATGTGCGAACCGGGCGAATTTGTGCAGGGATATACTTCGGGCATATTCCGTGCGCCGCAAAGCGCGCCATCCAACCGTACTGCGGCGGATAAGGCAAAGCAGACCGAAATGAAAGCCGCCGTGGCTAACGCGGCAAGCACACGCGAAAGGCATATAAACGCATATTATGATGAGTTTACGGCATCTCATAAATGCAGCGAAGTATGGCTGCCGTATATACGCGCCGCGCGCGGCAACGCGGATGAAATAGGTGCATTTTTGCTTTCACGGGGTGAAGCGGATATGCCGTATGCACTGAAGATGATCCAAACCATAAGCGAAAAGGATATGCGCGATACCGATGCAGCAACGCTTATGTATCATATGAAGCGCGTGCTGCCGAATAAGCATGGTATGGATGATAGCTTGTTTATAAATTATGTGCTGTGTCCGCACATAGGGATGGAACCTATATGCAAATGGGATGAAGAAGGGCTTAGTATGCTGGACGCAAACTCCGCCGCCGTTGCAAAACTAAGGCTGAGCGGTATGCCCGCAAGGCTTTCGCCCGTGACGGGCGCTGCGGAATACATGCAAAACGGAAGATGGACGCCGCTTAACGCCGTTCCGATGGGCAGACTTGAACTGGCCGGCGATGGGCTGAAACAGGGCGAAAGCTGGGCGCTGACGCGGCTTAAAGACGGCGAATATTTGCCGCTGAACATGGGCGAGTTACCGCTTTGCATGGATATTCCGGCGGGCAAATATGCGCTTATGGTAACGAACAGGCTGCCGAGCGGGGATCAGCAATATGTGGCCAACAGATTTGAATTGGCCGAGGGTGAACGGCTGGGCTTTACGCTTGTGCGGCCTAAGGCAGAACTTAGCGAACTGCTTGGGCAAACGGCGCTGTGCGATGCGATTGTATATGATAAGCATGGACAGGCGTTCCCGCTTGCGTCTTTATGCGCGGGGAATGCGGCGCTGATAGCGCTTTTGCAGCCGGGAGGGGAGCCTACGGAGCATTTTTTGAACGAGCTTTATGATGCGTATGAGAGGCTGAGCGTTGTTTGCCGAGTTGTTATAGTGCTGCCGAGCAGTGGTTCATCAAGTCCGGCATATGTCCGTTTTGCGGACAAATACGGCAGGATAGATACATATATAGATGCCGATGAGGTGCAGGAGCCGCTCGCCCGCGCGGCTTTCAAGGAACCGGGCGACTATCCGCTGCTGTTCCTTATGGGCGGTTATCCTGACTGCCGCTTTGCTTCGGCAGGGTATTCGGTAGGGTCGGTTGAACTGATAATAAAACTCGCCGCGCTCATATAGCAGGGCGCTATTCAGTGCCGTTAAATCGGAATACCTGTTGTAAAGGGGGGTTAATTTCATCTCGGTATCGGCCTGTAGCTGCTGCGCTTCACTTACATAACTCATTTTGTTCCTCCTGAAATATTATACAGCCATATGCTGACATATATAATATTTGCAGCCCATCCGGATTAAGAAAAAAAGACGCGGCCACAAGCAAACGCCAGAACGCTGCTCACAGAAATGCCACGTTTGAATATAATATGCCACAAAGCTCTGAGAATGTCAGGCTTTCTGCGAAAGATGGCAATGCAGATATCCGAGAAGTTGACCCGATGCGGCGTAAGGCAACGGACGGACGAGGCGAAAGGCTTCAGATATATTGTGCTACTGTTCAAATCGCATTGCTTTTCAGGGGAATGGAGGTCTAAAAATCTGTAGCGGGTGGCCTTGTATTCCTGATTGTGGTATAATCTTACTTTCAAATAGATGAGTAACGGAGGGCAGAGTGAAGAAGCTTTGGAAATACATGCGGGACTACCGCAGGGAAAGCATACTGGCGCCGCTGTTCAAGCTGCTGGAAGCTTCGCTTGAGCTTCTTGTGCCGCTTGTTATGGCGCAGATAATAGATATAGGTATAGCCAACGGGGACGGCGGCTTTATACTTTCGCGCTGCGGAATACTTGCAGTGCTGGCGGCGGTAGGTCTGGTGTGCTCCATAACGGCGCAGTATTTTGCGGCTAAGGCATCGGTAGGCTTTGCGGCAAAGCTGAGGAGCACGCTTTTTAAGCATATACAATCGCTCAGCTATTCAAAGCTCGATACACAGGGCACCGGCACGCTTATCGCCCGCATAACGGGGGACATAAATCAGGTGCAGTCCGGCATGAACCTTGCGCTTAGGCTTCTTTTGCGCTCGCCGTTCGTTGTGTTCGGCGCAATGATAATGGCCTTCACGATAGATGTTAAGGCGGCGCTCGTGTTCGTGGTCACTATACCGCTTTTGTCCATAGTGGTGTTCGGCATAATGCTTTGGAGCATCCCGATGTATAAAAAGGTGCAGGCGCGGCTGGACAAGGTGCTTGGCATAACGAGGGAGAATCTTTCCGGCGTTCGCGTCATAAGGGCGTTTTGCAAGGAGGATGAGGAACGGCGGGAGTTTGGCGAGCGCAATGCAGCGCTCACAAAGCTGCAGCTTATAGTGGGCCGCGTCAGCGCGGCAATGAATCCGGCCACGTATATTATGATAAACCTTGGCATAGCGGTGCTTATATACGTTGGCGCGCTGAGAGTGGACAGCGGCATTTTAACGCAGGGTCAGGTGGTGGCGCTGTATAACTACATGTCCCAAATACTGGTGGAGCTTGTTAAGCTTGCTTCGCTTATTATAACCATAACGAAGGCGCTTGCCTGCGCGGGCAGAGTAAGCGCGGCGCTTGACGTGGAAAGCGACATGCATGGCGCGGATACAATGCCCAAAGAGATCGATATGGACGAGGAAGTGCGTTTTGAAAACGTTGAATTCGGCTATGCCACGGGCGGCGAACCTGCGCTGAGCGGCATAAGCTTCAGCGTGAAAAAGGGCGAAACAATGGGCATAATAGGCGGCACGGGCAGCGGTAAATCGAGCTTGGTAAGCCTTATACCCCGCTTTTATGACGCGACCGGCGGCCATGTTTACATAAAGGGAAACGATGTGAAGGATTATCCGCTCGGCGCGCTGAGGGAGATGGTGGGCATGGTGCCGCAGAAGGCAGTGCTGTTCAAGGGAACAATACGCGAAAACCTGCGCTGGGGCAACGCCGATGCCACCGGGGAAGAAATGGAGCGGGCGTTGAGCGATGCGCAGGCGCTTGAAATAGTTAAGGCCAAACCCGAAGGGCTTGATTCACCCGTGGCGCAGAACGGAAAAAACCTTTCCGGCGGGCAGCGACAGCGGCTTACCATAGCGCGGGCGCTTATAAAGAAGCCTGAAATACTGATATTGGACGACAGCGCAAGCGCGCTTGACTACGCAACGGATCTTGCGCTGCGGCGCTCGCTTGCTGCGCTTAGCTATAAGCCGACGGTGTTCATAGTGTCCCAGCGGGCAAGCTCGATACTGCATGCGGATAAGATAGCCGTGCTTGACGAAGGCAAAATGGTAGGGCTTGGCACGCATGATGAGCTGATGCAGACATGCCCCGTTTACAGGGAAATATACTATTCCCAGTATGAGCAGGAGGTGAAGCGCGATGCCTAAGCTGAAAGAAAACAACTCAACGCTTAAAAAGGTGCTTGGGCGCATAGCGCGTTACCGGCTGAACGCGGTGCTCAGCATACTGCTGAGCGCGGTATACGTTGGGCTTTCGCTGTATGTGCCTATACTGGCGGGGCGGGCGATAGACAACATAATTGCCCCGGGCAGCGTGGATTACGCCCAAATTATGCTTGAGCTGACCAAAATAGCCGTTGTTGCGGCCATAGCCGCGCTTGCGCAATGGCTGATGAACATAATAAACAACTCCATGACCTATAACGTTGTTAAGGACATGCGCACGGAAGCGTTCGACAGGCTGATGAAGCTGCCGCTCAGCTATATAGACGCGCATCCTTACGGCGAGACGGTGAGCCGCATAATTGCGGACGTGGACCAGTTTGCGGACGGACTGCTGCTGGGCTTCAGCCAGCTTTTTACCGGAATACTTACGACTATAGGCACACTCATATTCATGCTCAGTGTGAATGCGCCGATAACGCTTGCCGTAGTGATACTCACGCCGCTTTCGCTTTTTGTTGCGCGCTTCATTGCCAGACGCACGCATTCCATGTTTGCGCGCCAGGGCGAGGACAGGGCGGAACAGACGGCGTTCGTTGAGGAAATGATAGGCAACCAGAAGGTTGTGCAGGCTTTTGCGCATGAGCAGGCGAACGAGGAACGCTTTGACGAAATAAATAAACGCCTCAGCGAAAGCTCCTTGCAGGCTATATTCTATTCTTCCATAACCAATCCCGCCACAAGGTTCATAAACAGCCTTGTTTACGCGGCGGTGGGCCTTACGGGCGCGTTCGCGGCGGTTGCGGGCAGCATAACGGTTGGCGGGCTTTCGGCTTTTTTAAGCTACGCTAACCAGTATACGAAGCCGTTTAACGAAATATCCGGCGTTATTACGGAATTCCAGAACGCATTGGTGTGCGCGGAGCGTATATTCGCGCTGATAGAAGAACCCACGGAGGAACCCGATGCGGCGGATGCGCGCGTGCTTGACCACGCGGAAGGCATAGTGCAGGCGAACGCGGTGGCATTTTCATACGTTGCGGACAGGCCGCTTATAAAGTGTCTTGATCTGGACGTGAAGAGCGGCGAGCGCGTGGCGATAGTCGGCCCCACGGGCTGCGGCAAAACAACGCTTATAAATCTGCTTATGCGCTTCTATGACGTGAACGCGGGCAGCATAAGCGTTGACGGGACGGATATACGCAACATTACGCGGCACAGCCTGCGGCGCAACTACGGCATGGTATTGCAGGAAACGTGGCTGAAGGAGGGCACAATACGCGACAATATAGTTATGGGCAAGCCTGACGCGACGGAGGAAGAAATTATTGCCGCAGCAAAGGCGGCGCATTCGCACGGCTTCATAACGCGGCTGCCTAACGGATACGATACCGTTATAGGCGAGGATGGCGGTAGCCTGTCGCAGGGGCAAAAGCAACTGTTGTGCATCACGCGCGTTATGCTTTGCCTGCCGCCAATGCTCATATTGGACGAGGCCACAAGCAGCATAGATACCCGCACGGAGCAGCATATTCAGCATGCGTTTGCTCAGCTTATGCAGGGCCGCACGAGCTTCATAGTGGCGCACAGACTGGCCACCATAAAGAACGCGGACATGATACTGGTCATGAAGGATGGCGACATAATAGAAAAAGGCAAGCATGACGAATTGGTGGCGCGCGGCGGATTCTACGCGGCGCTGTACAACAGCCAGTTCGCCCAGTAAATAAAAAGTTAAAAGAGGGAGCTCAATACCCCCTTATCAACTGATGGTAATATGATAAAATTAGGAAAAACAAGAGGAGAGATGCTAATGGATACACTAACCGCAATTTTTACCCGCAGGAGCACGCGGCATTTTGAGGACAGACCGATAGAGGATGATAAGCTGCGCACGATACTTGAAGCGGCGATGAGCGGGCCAAGCTGCGTAAATTCCAAGGATTGGGCATTTATAGTGGTGACGGAGCGTGAAACGCTGGACAAAATGGCGGAAGCGAACGGCAGACCGGCGCAGCCGCTGAAGGAAGCCGCGGCGGGCATACTGGTATGCGGCGATATGGAGCGCGCGTTTGAGCGGGCGAAGGATTATTGGATAATAGACGGGGCCATAGCGGCGGAGAACATAAGCATATGCGCGCAGGCGCTGGGTATAGGCGCGGTGTGGCTTGGAACATGGCCGCAGATGGAGCGCGTTGAAAAGCAAAGAGAGCTTTTTGGTCTGCCGGCGAGCATAGTGCCGCATTCAATAATCGCATTGGGATATCCTAAAGATGATATAACCGCGCCGCGTGAGAGCCGCTACGATGAAGGCCGGGTACATTGGAACAAATGGCAATAAAAAGAACGAAAACCATGTAAGCAAAAGTATTCTTTTCAAAAGACATAATGCCGGAATATGAAGAAAAGGCGGGGAGACCCGCCTTTATACTATTTCCGGCTTTGCGCCCTTTGGAATGGGGCAAACATAGCCTGCGCTTGAAGCGCGTTCAAATTCGGCGCGGATGGGAGGCAGCAGCGCCGGGTCGTCTATAATGTCTATTGCGGCGGCGGCAAGCACCTTTGCGGCGGTGAGCATACCTTTATGCGCAATGCCTGTTGTTCCGGCGGAAACCATCTGCCATGAGTGGCCGGGGACCATGCTGGGCGCTGTGACGCAGTTTATCTGCCCGGTTGGGGTTTGCCAGCTTACGTCGCCCACGTCGGTAGAGCCCGGCAGCGTGACGGAGGAATGATACAGCGGCATAAGAAAATCGTTCAGCGCACGTTTGCCACCATCAGTAGCCTTGTCAACGGTTTGGGCTATATTCTCATCGAACTTGGCGGCATAACCTGGCAATCCTGCGGATTCATATGTATTCTTCAGCGCGGCAGCATAGGCCCATTCCTCTTCGGTATATTCGGGCAGGGCTACCTGAACAAAGTTTTTATACAATAGCTGCTCCATTGTTTTCAGCGGCAGGGGATTGGCCGTGCCGTCTATGAAGCGGGTGGAAAGCTGAGTTTCGGTCATAAGTGCTGCGCCCTGGGCTATCTTGTCAACGCGCGCTTCAAGCTTGACAGCATCCTGCACGGTGGCTTCGCGTATCATATAAAGCACCTTGGCCTTGGACTGCACAACGTTTGGCGATACTCCGCCCGCATCGGTAAAGGCATAATGTACGCTTGCGTTCTTGACCATATGCTCACGCAGGAACTGCACGCCTATGTTCATCAGTTCTGCCGCATCCAGCGCGCTGCGCCCCTGCTCCGGTGCGCCCGCCGCATGGGACGCTACACCGGAAAAGATGTATTCCTTTTGTATGCAGGCCATGCTGCTGCCGGTGACCACCTGATTTACGTCGTCGGGGTGCCATGTGAGCGCGGCGTCAAGCTTGGACCATTCGTTTTCGCGGGCGAAAAACGCCTTCGCTGCGCCGCCCTCTTCACCTGGGCAGCCATAGAATATTACCGTGCCGCTTTTGCCCGTGAATTTTAGATACTCTTTTATGGCTATTGCCGCGCCGAGCGCACCTGCGCCCAGCAGATTGTGCCCGCAGCCGTGCCCGTTCGGGTTGCCGGGGACGGGCTTTTCCACCGTTGCGCCGCCCTGCTGACTAAGGCCGGAGAGCGCATCGTATTCGGCAAGTATACCTATTACGGGATGGCCGCTGCCATATGTGCCGGTGACGGCGGTTTCTATTGAGCAAAGGCCGTGCCGCACGCTGAAGCCTTCTTTTATAAGAAACTGTTCATATAGCTTCTCCGAACCGTATTCCTGCAGCGAAAGCTCCGCCAAGCCCCATATTTCATCTGAAGCGGCGCAGAGCATGCCCGCCTTGGCATCGATAATATTCAAAGCATCGTTCTTATTCATATCCAACGACCCCTTCATAAATAAAAATACACCGCATAACGTGGCTGATAATGCGATTATAGTCCCGATTACGGCAAATGTAAATATATAAATTGAAATAATATGCATGTAATGCGCATAATTATTTACACGGCTTTTGAAGGGCACACCATTTTCGTGCGGTGGAGGCGAAATACGGGACAAAATGGGATAAACCCAAATGTATATATGCATGCAGTATACATTTTCTCAGGGGGCTTAAACAAGACATATATAATGGCCGTGAGCGACAACGCCGCAGTAACGATAGAGAGCGGCTGCACATGGACGCTTAACGGCAACTGCACAATATCGAGCCTTGCAAACAACTGCACAATCAATTTCAACGGCTATACCATAACACTTACAGACAGCACGGTGCTGAGCTGAGCGAAAAAGGCCGCAGGGGTTGCTTTTTGTGTGCGCATAGCGTATAATTAAAAGCACCGGGCAACCGGCACAAAGTGAATAAATATCAGATGGGCTTTGCCGGAGATTTTCCGGCGGCGGAATGGGGTGAGATGCCCCGCGAGTCGGTCACTGTGATACCGTAAAAGGTTAAGTCAGATACGCTTTAAGCCCAAGGGTTCCTGCCGTCACCGGGAAGCTGCTTCTTTACGCAATACATTGTCTGTGCAGCTTCGGCATGCACAGACTTTTTATTTTACTTAGTGCGGCATGGAACCGATGAAAAGCAAGATGCCGAAAAACTTAAAATGAGTGTTACAGAGTGAGTACGGTATACATAATGATGCGGTTTGAATAGACAGCAAGCCTATCTCCTTGGCGGCTGGCCGCATAGTTAGTTACAACCGCCCTTCGTATTGTACCGGCGAAGGGCGGCCTCCTGATAAGCGGGCGAATATGCCTTTACATAAGCACAGTACAACCTCACAAAAAGCATGGCCGGCAGAGCAGCCGGCTTTTGCTTTTTATCCGCCCATAAAAAGTAAAAGTAAAGATAAAATGAGAAAATGTGATTTTTCTCATAAAAAAGTCCTTGAAATTTACTCGAAACAGGCTTACAATTGGAGCGCACTCTATGGACGAAAGGAAGGGGAGAATAATATGGCAAGAAGATATGATAGAGAGGATGCCAAGAGAAGAATACTATCTGTATGCGTAAAGCTGTTTATTGAGAGGGGCTACGAAAAGACGACTACCGCCGAAATACTGGAAAAGGCGGACGTTACGAACGGCACGTTTTATAATATATTCAGCACGAAGAACGGCGTGCTGATAGAGCTGACAAACTTTGTATTCGGACATCAGTTTGAAATGGCGCGGAACGTGGTAGGTAAGGATGCGGATCCGGTGCTGCTTTACGCGGTTGAAACCGCAATACAGCTTACCATGACGGAGCTGAGCAACAACATGAGGGAGCTTTACGTTGAATCATATTCGTTTGCAGAAACTTCGGAATATATATATCAGCATACATCAACGGAATTGGCCAAGATGTTCGCCAAATATCTGCCGGACTATGAGGAGAGCGACTTTTACGAGCTGGAAATAGGTACGGCGGGCATAATGCGCGCATATATGGCGCGCCCGTGCGACAAATATTTCAAGCTGGAAATGAAGCTTGAAAGATTCCTGAACATGGCGCTTTGCGCATACAAGGTGCCTGAAGAAGAGCGCAAGGCGGCGATAGAATACGTTGAATCGCTGGATATACGCGGCATTGCCAACGACGTTATGCAGCGGCTTTTCAAGATGCTCGCAGAGAAATATAACTTTACACTTGATTAGGTGTAATCCCGAAATATGGCGCGGCGGCGTTCGCTTTACGGCGGATACCGCCGCTTTTGTTTGCATAAAAGTCAAAATTGCAGCTCAGAATTGTAAAATTGCGGTTTGAAGGCAGGGATTTCATATTTTATGTTGAAAAACAGCTAAAAGAGGTTATGCAGGAGGTGCGGCATGAAGGAAGAAATACTATCCGGTGCGCTTAGGATAAGGGCTGAAGAACTTGAAAAGCAGTTGCTGAGCCCATACGCAACGCTGTCCGTAAATACGCGCGGCAGGCAGTATCCGATGGAAAAATGCCCTATAAGAACGGAGTTTGTGCGCGACAGGGACAGGATAATACATTGCAAATCATTCCGCAGGCTGAAGCATAAAACACAGGTGTTCCTTTCGCCTGTTGGCGACCATTACCGCACGCGGCTGACGCACACGCTGGAGGTAAGCCAGATAGCGCGCACGATAGCGCGCGGACTTAGGCTGAACGAGGACCTGACAGAGGCCATAGCCATGGGGCATGACCTTGGGCACACTCCGTTCGGCCATGCGGGGGAGAAAGTGCTCAATTCGCTGGTAACCGGAGGATTCAGGCATAATGAACAAAGCCTTAGGGTAGTCGAAAAGCTTGAAAACGGGAAGGGGCTTAATCTTACGTTTGAGGTGCGCGATGGAATACTGAACCACCCGAGCGATTGCCGCGCGGCAACGCCGGAAGGGCGGATAGTAAGCCTGAGCGATAGAATAGCATATATAAACCACGACATTGACGATGCGGTACGCGCGGGTATATTGAACGAAAGCGATTTGCCCAAAAGCTGCGTGGAACTGCTGGGCGCATCGCACGGAGAAAGGATAAATACACTTATACTGGACACCATCGCAAACAGCTTCGACAGCGCGGAAATACGCATGAGCAGCGAAGTCTGGGATGAATTCAAAAGGCTGCGCGACTTTATGTTTGAAAGAGTGTATTTGAATAAAAACGCAAAGCATGAGGAAACGAAGGGTATGCACGTTATTGCGGAGCTGTTCAAATACTATAAGGAGCATATAGACGAACTGCCGGAGGACTTTAAGAAAAACGTTGAGGAGGACGGCAAGGAGCGCGTTGCGGCGGACTGGATAGCCTGCATGAGCGACCGCTATGCCATATCCGATTACGAGAAAAAGTTCGTTCCGAAGGAATGGATGTGAAAATAAAAACAAGAGCAGGAAAAATGCCTTTTGCAGCGAAATATTATTTCGCAAAGAAAATGGGCGAATAAACAAGAAAGGGGCGATATTATGGCAGCATTTCCTGAGGAATGGCTGAATGAGCTTCTTTCAAAAACGGATATTGTGCGCGTTGTTGGCGACTATGTTTCCCTTACGCCCAAAGGCGGAAGATTCTGGGGCTGTTGCCCGTTTCATAATGAAAAAACGCCAAGCTTCAGCGTAACGCCTGAGAAGCAGATGTATTACTGCTTTGGCTGTCATGCGGGCGGCGGGGTTATACATTTTGTTATGGAGGCGGAGCGTGTAAGCTATGTTGAGGCAGTAAAGCTGCTGGCGCAGCGCGCGGGCATGGAACTGCCGGACGAGGTGAACGATGCACGGTTGCGTGCGGAACGGGCATATAAGGAGAGGCTGTACAACGCATGCAAGGAAGCGGCAATTTTTTATAACAAAAAGCTGCTGAGCGCGGAAGGCAAAGCGGCGCAGGAATACCTGAAGCGGCGCGGCATAGGCGGAAAGATGGCAGTGCGCTTCGGCCTTGGCTATGCACCAGAGGGCTGGCACAACCTGATGGACTATCTTGAACAAAAGGGATACAGCCGGAAGGAAATGATTGACGCCGGCCTTGCGATAGCATCAAAAAAAGACGGCGGGGCATACGACGCATACCGCGGAAGGCTTATTTATCCTATAATATCGGCCACGGGCAGGGTGATGGCATTCGGTGCGCGGACGATGAAGAAGGACGACGAGCCAAAGTATATAAACACAGGCGATACGCCCATATACAACAAACGTTATAACCTATATGCATTGAATATGCAGCGGGGTAAGCGCGTGGGCGAGCTGATAATGGTTGAAGGGTACATGGACGTGATAAGTCTGTTCGCTGCGGGGATAGAGAATGCAGTGGCATCGCTCGGCACAGCAATGACGCAGCAGCAGGCGCGGCTGATAAAGCGCTATGCTGACAAAATGTATTTGTGCTACGATGGAGACAGCGCCGGACAAGCCGCAACGCTGAGAGGACTCGACATACTGTCTGCCGAGGGGATAGACCCGAAGGTGATAGTTATTCCGGGCAACATGGACCCGGACGATTATGTCAGAAAGTTCGGCAAAAACGGGTTCCTTGAACTGCGGGACAGCGCGCTGGACGCGAACACATTCCGCCTGACAAATCTGGCGGGAAAATACGACCTGAAAACACCGGACGGGCGGGAAGAATTTGCTAAGAAGGCATGTGCGTTCGTTGGATCGCTCCAGCCGGTGGAACGCGAGCGGCACATAGCCTTTATATCCAAACGGACGGGGCTTAGCGAAGCGGTGGTGAAAGCGCAATGCGGCCTGTTCGCAGCGGGAATTGAGAATATGCCTGCCAAAAGCAGGAATACTATGGGCAAAGCGCGAAAAGAGGCGGAGGACGAATGGGACAGCGCAGAGCTGACCATATTGAGCCTGATGCTGATGGACGCGGATACGGCGACATATACCGCAGCGGCAATGATGGAAAGTGGAGTTGAACTGCAAAACGAAGCGATAAGATCTGCGGCAGAGGAGTTGCTGATAAAGTATGCGGGCGGCGAAAATACGAGCACAGCCGTGATGATAAGCGAGCTGGAGCCGATGCAGGCGGAAGCAGTAAGCGCGGCGGAAGCGCAGGCGGAGAAGATAAAGGGAGATGTCAGGCAGATTGCCGACGACTGCGTGAAGCGAATGCTTAAAGCGAAGTTGAGCGCAGAGTTGGAGGACGAATTCGCCAAGGCGAGCGGGCTTGAGGGCGAAGAGAGAAAACAGAGCCTTAACAAGGCGAACGAAATAGCAAAAAAGCTGAAGCTTTTAAGATAGTTTGAACACAAATTTTGCAAAGGGGTGGCTGGTTTTGGAAGCAAAGGAACCAAAGAAGAACAAAATCGATGAACTGATCGAGCATGGTAAAGCGAAGGGCGTACTGACCTATAAGGAGGTTATGGACGCGCTGAACGAAACGGACATGGACAGCGACCAGATAGAGAAGCTGTATGATAAGTTCGAATCCATGAACATTGACGTGGTCGATGAAGAATTGGAAGTGCCTGAAAACATAAACGAGGAAATAGCTGAGATTGAAAACGATGCTTCTCTTGGCGAAGGCATATCCATTGACGATCCGGTAAGAATGTATCTGAAGGAGATAGGCAAGGTTCCGTTGCTGAGCGCAACGGAAGAAATAGAACTGGCCAAGCGCATGGCAGATGGCGACCAAGAAGCGAAGAAAAAGCTTGCCGAGGCTAACCTGAGGCTTGTTGTCAGCGTTGCGAAGCGCTACGTAGGGCGCGGTATGCTGTTCCTTGACCTTATTCAGGAAGGCAATTTGGGCCTTATAAAGGCAGTTGAAAAATTTGACTACAGAAAGGGCTACAAATTTTCAACCTACGCAACATGGTGGATACGCCAGGCCATAACCAGAGCCATAGCCGATCAGGCGCGCACGATAAGGATACCCGTACATATGGTGGAAACCATAAACAAGCTTATCCGCGTGAACCGCCAGCTTTTGCAGGAATACGGCCGCGAACCGAGGCCGGACGAAATAGCCGCGGAAATGGGCATATCCGAAGAAAAGGTTCGCGAGATAATAAAGGTTGCGCAGGAGCCGGTTTCCCTTGAAACCCCTATCGGTGAGGAAGAGGACAGCCACCTTGGCGATTTTATAGCGGACGACGTTACCCCTGCGCCCGCGGACGTTGCGGCTTTTACGCTGCTTAAAGAACAGCTTATGGAAGTGCTGGATTCCCTTACCCCGAGGGAGAAGAAGGTGCTTAGGTTGCGCTTTGGCTTGGACGACGGCAAGGCAAGAACGCTTGAAGAAGTGGGCAAGGAATTTAACGTTACGCGTGAGCGCATACGCCAGATAGAGGCGAAGGCGCTGAGAAAGCTGAGGCATCCTTCCCGCAGCAAGAAACTGAAGGATTTCCTTGATTAAGTGAATAAGGGACTGCGCCGGTAAATACTGCCGGCGCGGTTTTTATAGGGAGAAGAAATGGAAAAGATATACTTTGCAAAGGTTAAACCGGGCGGACGCATACCGTCAAAACGTGATGAGGATGCGGGGTATGACATATATGGACTGATAGACGAACCGTATATAGTGCTTGAGTCGCGCGAAACGTGCATGATACCGACGGGCATAGCATCGGCATGCTCGAAAGAATATTATTTTCAGCTGCATGAGCGTGGCTCGACGGGCACAAGAGGAATATCTCAACGCTGCGGAGTGATAGACAGCGGGTATCGCGGGGAGTGGTTCTTGCCAATAACAAATTTGAATGCAAAACCGCTATGCCTGAAAGCACCGGGGACGGAACTGCCGAAGGGTATTATTGACGGCGAGTATATTATTTACGATCTCACGAAAGCGCTGGCGCAGGCGGTGCTGCTTCCCGTGCCGAGGACGCAAGTGCATGAACTGAGCTACGAAGAACTGTGCAACATGAAGTCCGAACGGATGGACGGCAAAATGGGCAGCAGTGAAAAGTAGGCACGGTGAAGTGCTGATGAGAATAGTATATATTATTTGTTGACAGGGGGAGGCGATGATGTTATAATATGCAAGTCGCCAATAGGGGCATGATGTAATGGTAACATAGCGGTCTCCAAAACCGTTCTTGAGAGTTCGAGTCTTTCTGCCCCTGCCACTAACGGGAGAGTTAATACTCTCCCGTTTTTGTATCTGAAGAAAAGGAGGGGAGAGAATGAGCAATGGGACAGAATCTTTATTCTGGAATGAATCATGGAGGGGCGCGGATAAGCAGCGAATCGAAAAATATATAAGAGATTTTGATTTTAAGCCTGATGCTATTATCGGGGAGATGAGTTTGTCGAAAGCGAAAAAAGTATGCGATGCCGGATGTGGGTGCGGAATATATGCGCTAAAACTGGCTATGAATGGGTTTAATGTAAGCGGATTTGATATTTCGGGTGATGCGATAGATATAGCAAGAAAACTGGCTACGGATGCGAAGGTGGCAGCGGAGTTTACGACAGCAAGCATAACTGCAACGGAATATGAAGATGGTTATTTTGATGCAGTTGTTTGCAGAGATGTTATAGACCACATGAAAAAAGCAGAAGGCAAAGCGGCGGTTAAGGAGTTGCTGCGCATAACCAAACAAGGAGGAATAGTCTATATAACACTGGATGGAACAGATGAGGAATATGAAAATGAACCGCACACAATAAATGTGGACGGAGATTATATGTTTATAGACGGGAAATGGAAAGGCATGGTGTTCCATCCGTATAACGAACACGAAGTTAAGGAACTCGACTCACAAGGAGCGACGTTTATGACAGAAAAGATAGGGGATTGCATGAGAGTAAAGATAATCAAGAGGAAAGATTAGCGTGTCGGCAGCACGCTGCGGGGATATATACCGAAAAATAAAACTCTAAAAAAGCTAGTAAATCGGGCGATTCTGAGCGTATTGCAGAGCGGTTTAAAAAATTGTCAAGTTTTTTTGCAAAAAGGCGTTGACAAAAGAAGGAGTGTTTGGTATTATAGTCAAGCGCGCTGGGGAAACGG
>ERZ1034719.202-NODE-202-length-40681-cov-5.219170_pt1 | contig 40681 bp, 32 predicted proteins | sample MGYA00520703_ERZ1034719 | MGnify/ENA primary metagenome ERZ1034719 (study PRJEB33766, sample SAMN09781716) | gut metagenome | biome: gut microbiome | host: Homo sapiens | place: Madagascar | study: EMG produced TPA metagenomics assembly of the PRJNA485056 data set...
GGCAAGGAAAGTTGCCGAGAAATCACTTGAAAATTGCTATTATGCCAATATAAACGATATAGGCACCATAAAAGGCAAGCTGAGGGACGCTGTTTCCCACTTTGTCTATGAGCAGACCAAGAGGAGCCCCATGGTGCTGCCGATTATTATGGAGGTATAAATGAAATTCAAAGGTTTTTGGTACGACAGCCTGCTGATCAGCCTTGCGGCGGTCTGTGCAGCGGCGTTCACCGTCGTCACATTTTTCATCGAGCCGAAGCTGGCGCTTGCGGAGTGTATAGCTGTGCTTGCCATAGCGGCGCTTACATGCTTCAGAGTGCTCTCCGCCAAGAGCAGATATAAGAAATTCCTTCTTCAGGCGGCCAAAAGTCTTGACTATACCGATACCGAGGTGCTTGCCTCCCTGCCGTTCCCCGTTGCGGTGTGCGACGGCGACGGCTACATAAAGTGGGCGGGTGAGAGCTTCATCAGAGATATAGCGGGCGGCGAGCTGACAGAGACCTCTCACATCGACGAATTCTCAAACGGAGTGGGGCTTCAGGCGCTCCTCAGCGAGGAGAAGACCGGCGTATTCGTCGGCGGGCGGTATTACTCCGTCTATACCCTCAGCTATGAGAGCGGCGGCGAAAAATGCTGCATCCTCTATTATCTCGACTATACCGAGCTGAAGCAGACGGAGCTGGAATATCATATGTCCCGCCCGTATGTGATACTGATAAAGACCGATAACCTCGGCGATTCGAGGACCGATTTCCGCGACAGCGAGCGTGCCGAGATGCGAAGCAGCATCGAAGCAATGCTCGACGAGTGGAGCGATTCCTACGGCAGCACGATAAACCGCATCAACGACGACCGCTATATGATAGTAACGGAGAGGCGCAATGTGGAGCGCATGACGCAGGATAGATTCTCCGTGCATGACAGCGTGCGAAATTTTGAATATAAAGGCCGCAGGGCGAATGTCACGCTCTCGATGGGCGTTGCGACGGGTGAGGATATCATCACCGCCGACAAGCTCGCCCGCAAGGCGCTGCGAATGGCGCTCAGCCGCGGCGGCGACCAGATAGCTATCTACAGCGAAAAAGAGAAAAACAGTTATGTCTATATAGGCGGCAAGGAGGAGGCGCAGGAGCGCCCGAACCGAGTCAGCAGCCGTATCATCGGCTCGTCGCTTGCCGAGCTTATCAGAGGCTCGGAGAATGTGGTGATAGTCGGCCACTCCTACACCGATTTCGACGCCGTGGGCGCAGCCGTCGGGCTTGCCTACGCCGCACGCAGCATGGATGTGCCTGCCTATGTGGCGACGGATACAAAAAAGACCCTTGCGGAGCCGCTCATTGAGAAGCTCGGCAGCGAGGGATTCTCGGATCTCTTCATCGGCGGCGACAGGGCTGCGGAGCTGCTCGGCAAAAAGAGCCTGCTCATCGTCGTTGATACCCATATACGCAGCTTTATCGAATTCCCGGAGCTGTATAATCAGGCAAAGCGGCGGGTCATTATCGACCACCACCGCCTGACCGAGCCGGATGACGGCAGCGCCGAGATATTCCACCATGACCCCGGCGCGTCCTCGGCGAGCGAAATGGTAGCCGATATGCTCGAGTATATCGTGCCCGATATCAATATCCCGAGGCCGGTGGCGGAGGCTCTGTTGGCTGGCATAATGCTCGACACCAAGTGCTTCGTTATCCGTGCGGGTGTGCGGACCTTTGAGGCCGCCGCTTATCTCAAGGGCAAGGGCGCGGATCTCGTCAGCGTCAAGCGCCTTTTCTCAAATTCAATGGATGTCAGTAGGCTTCGCAACAGAGCTGTTTCATCGGCGGAGAGCTTCGACGGCTGCGCCATATCGGCGATAGACTTCGACTCCCCCGACGTGAGGGTGATAGCGGCGCAGGCGGCGGATGAGCTGCTGAATGTCAGCGGGGTCAAGGCCTCGTTTGTTATGTTCAAGAGCGACGGTGCGGTCAATATCTCCGCCCGCAGCTTCGGCGATATCAACGTCCAGCTTATCATGGAGGCTCTCGGCGGCGGCGGTCATCAGACGATGGCGGCCTGCCGGCTCAAGGACTTCGAGATGCAGGACGCAAGGTCGGCGCTCAGAGCGGCGATCGAGGATTACAAGGAAAAAAACTCAAAGTAAGGAGAATGATAATATGAAGGTCGTGCTTTTACAGGATGTTAAAGGCTTAGGCAAGAAGGGCGAGCTGGTCAATACTTCTGACGGCTACGCAAGAAATTTCCTCTTCCCGAGGAAGCTCGCAATGGAGGCAAATTCACAGGCTATGAGCGAGCTTAAAAACAGAGAGGCCGCCGAGAAGCACCGTATTGATATGGAGATAGCGGCTGCCAAGGCCTCCGCCGAGAAGCTCGAGGGCAAGACCGTCAGGCTCACCGCCAAGGCGGGCGCAAACGGCAAGCTCTTCGGCTCGGTAACTCCCAAGGATGTTGCGGCTGCGATAGCACAGCAGTTCTCGATAGAGCTTGACAAGCGCAAGGTCGTTGTTGAGGATATCAAGGCCTTCGGCACCTACCCCGTAGAGGTCAAACTCTATAACGGCATATCGGCGGCGATGTTCGTCATGGTAGGGGAATAATTCAGACGGAGAAACCAAATGGAAGATAACAGCTTGCTTTCGCTTGAAAACATAACGATGCCTTTCAGCCTTGAGGCTGAGCAGGCGGTGCTCGGCAGCGTGCTCGTTGACCCGTCCTGCCTGTCGCAGGCGGCTGTCTACATAAGCCCCGAGTCGTTCTATCTGCCGCAGCATAACGCTATTTTTGCCGCGATGCTCATGCTCGACGGCATGGGCACCAAGATCGACCCGCTCGTCGTGCTCGATCAGCTCGTGCAGCAGGGGATATACGACAGCGCCGCGGGCAAGAATTATCTCTTTGAGCTGGCTCAGATGGTGCCCTCCACGGCGAATGTCGAGATGTACGCCAAGATAGTCCGTGAGAAGTTCTATATCAGGACTCTTATCAAGATATCGAGCGAGACTATCGAGAGCGCCGTGGCTCAGGAGGAGACGGCGGACGCCCTGCTCGACAATGCGGAGCAGAAGATATACAATATCCGCCAGGGCAAGACCACAAACGCCCCCTCAAAGCTCAAGGATATTATAGTAAATAATGTATACGATACGCTCAAGAAGATAACCGGCGAGGATAAGGAGCTTTACAAGGGCTACACCACCGGCTTCAGCGATCTCGATAAGGTGCTCACCGGTCTCAACCGCTCCGACTTGATAATCATCGGCGCAAGACCGGCAATGGGCAAGACCTCCTTTGCGCTGAACCTCGCAAGGAATGTCGCCGCTATAGGCAAGCGCAAGGTGCTTTTCTTCTCGCTCGAGATGACCAAGGAGCAGCTTGCGATGAGAGTGCTCGGCACCGAAGCGAGGGTCTCCAGCATGAAGATGAGGAACGGCAATATCTCCAAGGACGAGTGGATAAGGCTCGGCACGGCGACCTGCGCACTCAATGACTGCGAGCTTTATTTTGACGACACCTCGAGCATCACCGTGCCCGAGATGAAGGCTAAGATAAGGCGGCTCGGCGGAGTTGAATGCGTTATAATCGACTACCTCGGTCTTATCAAAGGCAGCACGAGGGCGGAGAACAGGGTCAATGAGGTCAGCGAGATAACCCGTAACCTCAAGATGATGGCAAAGGATCTGAGCATCCCCGTTGTCTGCTGCGCCCAGCTCTCGAGAGGCACCGAGGCCAGGGGCAAGTCCCATAAGCCTCAGCTTGCCGACCTGCGTGAATCCGGCTCTATCGAGCAGGACGCTGACATCGTTATGATGCTCTACCGCCCCGATTACTATAAGGGTGAGAATGACGAGCCCGCCGACATGACCGAGGATCGGGACAGCGTGAATAAGGTGCAGGTGCTCGTGGTCAAAAACCGACACGGCGAAACAGGCACAGTCGAATTCGCATGGGACGGCGAGCATACGCTGTTCCTGCCTCTGGAGAAGAATTACGATGATAGATAAGGTTATCCGTACCGTTGAGAAATATCAAATGCTTCCCGAGGGAGGGAGGGTCATTGCGGCCCTCTCCGGCGGCAGCGATTCAATGGCTATGCTGACTGCGCTGCTGATGCTCAGGGAGCGTTATTCTTTCACTCTCGAGGCGGCTCACGTCAATCATTGCCTGCGCGGCGAGCAGGCGGATAGCGACGAGCGGTTCGTGCGTGATTTCTGCGAGAAGCAGGGGATAAAGCTCCATGTGCTGCGAGCCGACGTCGCCGCCGAGGCTAAGAAAAACGGCGAGGGGCTTGAGGAAGCGGGTAGACGGGTAAGATACGCCTTTTTTGACTCGCTAGGCGAGGACGCCGTCATCGCCACGGCGCATAACCTGAGCGATAAGGTCGAGACCTTCCTCTTTAATTTTGCAAGGGGCAGCGCCCTCAGAGGGCTTTGCTCCATTCCCGCGGTAAGAGGCAGGATAATCAGACCGATAATCGACTGCACCAAGGATGAGATTCTGCGGTTTTGCAAAGAGAATTCAATTGAATTTGTGACCGACGCTACGAATTCGGATATAAAATACTCACGCAACAGGATAAGGCATACGGTCATCCCGCAGCTAAAATCCGTGAATCCTGCGTTTGAGCGCTCGGCGGGCGGCTGTATGGAGCTGCTTGCCCAGGATGAAGAGCTGCTCACTCAAACGGCTCGTTCGCTGCTCGAATCCGCTCGGCGTGATGGCGGCTGCTCGGCTCAAGTGCTTGCCGAGGCTCATCCGTCGCTTGCCCGCAGGGCGCTTGCGATGACCCTCGAGGAGAATACGGGCGTCACTCCGGAGCGTGAGGCGGTCGAGAGGCTGCTCTCGCTGCTCAAAACGGGCGGCAGCGCTCAGATAAACGGCGGCGTTACCGTGCGTGTGAGGCACGGGCTGATAGAATTCCCCGCCGAGGAGCTGCCGGAGCTGCCGGAGCTTGAGCTTGCCGAGGGCGAATTTACTTTTGGCGGCGCTCGGGTCACGGCGCGCATAATTCACAGGCGTGAAACAAATAATTTACAAAACCTTTCCAAACAGGTCTTGGAATATCGGCTCGATTATGATAAAATACAAGGAAAGCCGATTTTAAGAGGAAGGCGTGCGGGCGACAGGCTGAGCCTCAAGGCTCGGGGCTGCACCAAATCGCTCAAAAAGCTCTTCAACGAGCTTGCGATACCGCCCGAGGAGAGAAACGGCAGGATCGTGCTTGCCGACGGCGGCGGAGTCCTTTTTGCGGAGGGCATAGGCTGCGATTCAAGAGTTTGCGTTACAGACGGGACGGAGAATATCCTGCTCGTTACGATAAAAAGATGAATATGGGGTCAAATGAAAGGAAGGAACGGCAACCATGAATATTATCAACGATATCGAGAAGGTCTATTACAGCGAAGAGGAGCTTCACGCCATAGTCGAGCGCCTCGGCAAACAGATAAGCGAGGATTACAAGGATAAAAACCTGCTTATGGTCAGCATTCTTAAAGGCTCTGTTATCTTTATGGCGGATCTGATGAGGAGCATCACCGTGCCCTGTAAGATAGACTTCATGTGCACCTCCGCTTACGGCGCAAAGACTTCAAACACCGGCGCCGTCAAGATAGTCAAGGATCTTGACATCAATCTTGAGGGCTACGATGTGCTTATCGTCGAGGATATCCTTGACTCGGGCAAGACTCTCAGCTATGTCAAAGGTCTGCTTGAGGGCAGAAATCCCAGGAGCATTAAGATCTGCACCCTGCTCGACAAACCCGAGCGCAGAGTAGTCGATCTGATGGCGGATTACTCAGGCACTGAGGTGCCCGATGAATTCGTGGTCGGCTACGGCCTTGATTATGATGAAAAATACAGAAATCTTCCTTATATCGGCGTCCTCAAGGAGGAGATCTATAATAATTGACCCACGGAGTGGAAAGCTACTTAAAGGAGTGATAATTCCAATTGGCTAATAATAAGAACAATAAGAATGCAAAGCGCAGGCTGCTCGTGCTGCTGCCGTATCTGCTGATACCGGCTATGCTCCTTGCGGGGCTCTCCTACTATATCAGCGCCCAGTCGAGGGATAAGCTCGAGTATTATCAGCTTGTCGCGCTCTTTGACGAGGGCAAGGTCACGGAGTATAAGCTCAACCTGAGCAGCGGCGCACTGGTCTATAAGACCGTCGGCGAAGATACCGAGAAAACCTTCACCGTGCCGAGCGTCAACCTCTTTGTGGAGGATATCCACGAGGGCGTTATCAAGTATAACCGTGAGCACCCCGATTCAATGATAAAGGCGGGCTATATCACAGGCTCTACGGGGCAGTGGATATATAATATCGTGCCGACGTTGCTGTTGCTTGCGGCGATGGGCGGGCTGACCTTCTTCATGTTCCGTCGAATGAATCAGACCATGACCAACGAGACCAACCGAACCATGAGCTTCGGTAAGGCGAGAGTCAAGCAGGTCAAGGATGAGAAGCGCAAGACCACCTTTGACGATGTGGCTGGCGCAGATGAGGAGAAGGAGGAGCTGGCGGAGATAGTCGAGTTCCTCAAGAATCCCGCACGCTTTGACGCACTCGGCGCAAGGATACCCAAGGGCGTGCTGCTCGTAGGCCCTCCGGGTACGGGTAAAACTCTGCTTGCAAGAGCCGTCGCGGGCGAGGCAAACGTGCCGTTCTTCTCGATCTCAGGCTCCGACTTCGTTGAGATGTATGTCGGCGTCGGCGCATCGAGAGTGCGCGACCTTTTTGACCAGGCAAAGAAGAATTCCCCCTCGATAATATTCATTGATGAAATAGACGCCGTCGGCCGTCACAGAGGCGCAGGCATGGGCGGCGGTCACGATGAGCGCGAGCAAACGCTCAACCAGCTGCTCGTTGAGATGGACGGCTTCGGCGCGAATGAGGGCGTTATAGTCATCGCCGCCACCAACCGCCCCGACATCCTTGACCCGGCGCTGTTAAGACCCGGCCGTTTCGACCGTCAGGTCACGGTTAATTATCCCGACACCAAGGGCAGGGTTGCTATCCTCAAGGTTCACGCCAAGGGTAAGCCCATCGCCCCGGACGTTGACTTCGAGAGCATCGCCCACGCCACCGTAGGCTTCACGGGCGCCGATCTTGAGAATCTGCTCAACGAAGCCGCCCTCCTCGCGGCCCGCACGGGCAAGAAGGCCATAACCATGGCTGAGATAGATGAGGCGGCGCTGAAAGTCGAGGTCGGCTCGGAGAAAAAGTCGCATAAGATGAACGAGAAGGCGAAGCGCTTGACCGCTTATCACGAGGCGGGTCACGCCGTGTCGAACTTCTACCTCGACCACGTCGACCCCGTGCATCAGATATCCATCATTCCCAGGGGTATGGCGGGCGGCTACACGCTCCACAGACCCACCGAGGATAAGAACTACACCTCAAAGAACGAGATGCTTGACAGCCTTGTAGGTCTGCTCGGCGGCAGAGTTGCCGAGGCGCTTGTTATCGGCGACGTCTCCACAGGCGCGTCAAACGATATCGAGAGAGCGACCGAGATAGCCCGCAGCATGGTCACGAAATACGGCATGAGCGACAAGCTCGGCCCCATCGCTTTCGGCGATCAGAGCAACGAGGTCTTCCTCGGCAAGGACTTCAACCACGTCAGGAATTATTCCGAGAGCGTCGCTTCTCAGATTGACGAGGAGATCGAGCGCATAGTCAAGGACGCTTATTCCAGGACTAAGGAAATACTCAGCGAGCATATCGACAAGCTCCACGCAGTCGCGCAGGCTCTTCTTAAAGAGGAGAAGATCGACGGCAAGGAGTTCGAGACTATTATGAAAGGCGAGCAACAGCCCGCCGAGGCTGAGCCTCAGCCCGAGACCGCGCCCGAAGCCGCAGAATAAGCTGTATAATCAATAAGGGAGCTGCAAGCCCGTAAAGGCCGCAGCTCCCTGTTTTTTAATTTTAGGGTATAAAAAATGAACAATGAACAATACTTTGAACACAGATACCGCAATTGTCGTCTCTTGCAAATTCGATAAAGAGTATCTATATCCATTATACCGTTCATTATTCATTAATTAATGCCCTTGATCGCGCAAGCAAAGGCATTCTGGTGCCGGTGACCGGACTTGAACCGGTACGGTGTTGCCACCGAGGGATTTTAAGTCCCTTGCGTCTGCCGATTTCGCCACACCGGCATTAACGGCGGAGGCGGCGGGGCATAGTTGCCCCGCTGAACCTACCGGCGACATAATTATAAGGGATTCAGAGGATTTTGTCAACACATATTAGGATAAATTAATATATTTAATGAGCAAAAAATGTCTGAAAATCACGAGTAGTGGTGAGCCTGCTCGAGCATCATGTCCTTGACTTTCATAAGTCTGGTCGTGGTGCTTCTTTCATTTTCGTCGAGCTTCATCGAGATATATTTGATGGTCTCCTCGTATTGCGGGATCATCACATGCTCAAGGGCGTTGACCCTGCGGCGGGTCTTCTCGATCTCGTCCGCCATCAGGCGGCAGGATTTCTCGATCTCGGCGAGGCGTATCATCTTCGGCATTATATCCGACAGCGCCTTTACCGCCGTGTCGAGGTCGCCCGAGGTCTCGGCAAAGCCGTAGGAATAGATGTCATTTTCGTCCGCAGTCTTGAAACGCACGTCAAAGACGGGGATCATAACGCTCATCACGTTTTTCTCGCCCACCTCAAGGCTCATCTCCTGAGTGGGCAGCATGAGCGCCACGTCGAGCGCCTTGTCGCTCATCACGCAGCGGGCGACCGACATTGCGGCGTTCGCCTGCTTTATGCCCTCCTCCACCTCGATACGGAGCTTTTTATTCTCACGAACAAGATCGAGGAAGCGGCGCATCAGCTCATCCCGCTTATCCTTGAGCAGCTTGTGGCCTCGGCGGGCGGTGACGAGCTTGCGCTTGAGGTTTGTCAGCTCCATTCTCGTGGGGTTGACGTTAAGAATTGCCAAGTGCTGTCACTCCTTTCACAAAACCGCGGCGGCTCATACCTTGCCGTAGTATTTGTCGAGCAGCTCGTCGCTGATACGCTTGAGTTCGCTCCTGGGCAGGATGGAGAGCAGCTTCCAGCCGATGTCGAGGGTCTCTTCAATGCTCCTGTTGGTGTCGAAGCCCTGGGAGACATAGACCTTCTCGAATTCGTCGGCGAATTTTGCATAGAGCTTGTCGATATCCGTCAGAGCTGCCTCGCCGAGGATGACCATCAGCTCCTTGGCGTCCTTGCCTCTGGCGTAGGCGGAGAAGAGCTGGTTCATCGTGTTGGAGTGGTCGGCTCTGGTCTTGCCCTCGCCGATGCCCTTATCCTTGAGTCGGGAGAGGGAGGGGAGCACGTCGATGGGCGGGTTGATGCCCTTGCGGAAAAGCTCACGGCTGAGGATTATCTGACCCTCGGTGATGTAGCCCGTAAGGTCGGGGATGGGGTGGGTCTTGTCGTCCTCGGGCATGGTGAGGATGGGTATCATCGTGATGCTGCCCTGCTTGCCTCTCTGCCTGCCCGCTCTCTCATAGATAGCGGCGAGGTCGGTATACATATATCCGGGGTACCCGCGTCTGCCGGGCACTTCCTTCCTTGCGGCGGAGACCTCACGCAGGGCGTCGGCGTAGTTGGTGATATCGGTCAGGATGACGAGCACGTGCATACCCTTGTCAAATGCAAGGTATTCCGCAGCGGTGAGCGCCATCTTGGGGGTAGCTATTCTCTCGATAGCGGGGTCGTTTGCGAGGTTTGAGAACATGACCGTCCTGTCGAGAGCGCCCGTGCTGCGGAAGCTCCGGACGAAGTAGTCGGATTCCTCAAAGGTGATGCCCATTGCGGCAAAGACAACGGCGAATTGCTCGTCGGTGCCTCTGACCTTTGCCTGCCTTGCTATCTGAGCGGCAAGGTTGGCGTGGGGCAGGCCGGACATTGAGAATATCGGCAGCTTCTGACCTCTGACAAGGGTGTTAAGGCCGTCGATAGCGGACACGCCGGTCTGGATGAATTCCTGCGGATAGCTTCTTGCGGCGGGGTTCATAGGCACGCCGTTGACATCCGCGCGCTTCTCGGGGATTATCTCGGGGCCGCCGTCAATGGGTCTGCCGAGGCCGTCGAAAACTCTGCCGAGCATATCGAGCGAAAGACCCAGCTCCATCTGCCTGCCGAGGAAGCGCACCTTGCTCTCGGCGAGGTTTATGCCCGTCGAGCTTTCAAAGAGCTGCACAAGGGCGTTCGTGCCGTCCACTTCAAGGACTCTGCATCGCCTTTTTTCGCCGTTTGCAAGCTCTATCTCACCGAGCTCGTTATATGCGACGCCCTCGACCTCACGCACGAGCATAAGGGGGCCTGCGACCTCTTGTATCGTTCTGTATTCCTTGGGCATCAGAATTCCTCCTTGCTGTCCACAGCGTTCTTGAGCTGCTTTTTAAGGGCGGCCGATACGGCTGCGTATTCGTCGTCGATATTATCCTCATGGATATACTTGAATCTGCCTATCGACTCTCTGACGGGCAGCTTGACGATATCCTCGATATCCGCGCCCTTGCCGAGTGCGTCGAGCGATTCGTCATAGAATTCGGTGACGAGCTTCATCATATAATATTGCTTTTTGAGCGATGAATAGGTGTCCACCTCGTGGAACGCGAGCTGATGCAGGAAGTCCTCTCTTATTGAGCGGGCAGCCTCCATCTTGAGCCTGTCGGGGGCGGAGAGCGCGTCCATACCGACGAGCTTGACTATCTCGTCAAGGGCGGCTTCGTCCGAAAGGAGGCTCATGAGCCTGCCTCTGAGGGTCATCCATTCGTCGCTGACATTTGCGTTGAACCATTTGCCGAGCGAATCGGCGTAGAGCGAGTAGCTGGTGAGCCAGTTGATGGCGGGGAAGTGACGCTTGTAGGCGAGAGCCGAGTCAAGACCCCAGAAGACCTTGACTATACGCAGAGTCGCCTGCGAAACGGGCTCCGAGATGTCGCCGCCGGGGGGTGAGACCGCGCCGATAACGGAGAGGGCGCCCTCTCTGCCGTTTGTGCCGAGCGAAATAACTCGACCGGCTCTCTCGTAGAACTGTGCAAGGCGGCTGCCGAGGTAAGCGGGGTAGCCCTCCTCGCCGGGCATCTCTTCAAGCCTGCCGGACATTTCGCGCAGAGCCTCCGCCCAACGCGAGGTGGAGTCCGCCATAAGAGCGACGGAGTAGCCCATATCGCGGAAGTATTCGGCTATCGTGATGCCGGTGTATATCGAAGCCTCACGGGCTGCAACGGGCATATCTGAGGTGTTGGCTATCAGCACCGTGCGCTCCATGAGCGATTTGCCTGTGTGCGGGTCGATAAGCTCGGGGAATTCGTTAAGAACGTCGGTCATCTCGTTGCCGCGTTCGCCGCAGCCGATGTAGACGACGATATCCGCCTCAGCCCATTTCGCAAGCTGATGCTGGGTGACGGTCTTGCCGCTGCCGAACGGGCCGGGAATCGCCGCAACGCCGCCCTTGGCTATCGGGAAGAGTGCGTCGATAACTCTCTGGCCCGTTACAAGGGGCACGTCGGGCGAGAGCTTCTTTGCATAGGGTCTGCCCTTTCTGACAGGCCACTTCTGCATGAGGGTGAATGTGTAATCTTCACCGTTATCCTTGGTGATAACGCCTACGGGGTCGGTGACGGTGAAATCCCCCTCGCTTATGCTCTTGACCGTGCCGGAGACGGCAGGGGGAACCATTATTTTGTGGTTGACTATATCGGTCTCCTTGACCGTGCCGAGCACGTCGCCGCCCTTGACCCTATCGCCCGCCTTGACGGTGGGAACAAAGTGCCAGCGGGCGTCTCTGCTCAGAGCGGGGACCTCAATACCTCTCGTCAGGCTGTTGCCGACGAGGTCGCGTATGACGTTCAGCGGGCGCTGGATACCGTCGAATATGCCCTTGATGAGGCCGGGGCCGAGCTCAACGCTCAGCGGCTCGTTAGTGGATTCGACGGGCTCGCCCGTGCCTATGCCCGAGGTCTCTTCATAGACCTGGATCGAGGCTCGGTCGCCGTGCATTTCTATTATTTCACCGATCAGACGGCTGTCGCTGACACGCACGACGTCAAACATATTGGCGTCTCTCATGCCGGAGGCAACGACGAGCGGACCGGAGATCTTAGTTATAACACCTTTACTCATATTTCTTGTGTGCCACGCCTTTCATTAGTTTATGACAGTATATCGGAGCCGACGGCCTTCTCGACGAATTTGCTGACGCTGTCAAGCCCGAGCCCCGTATTGCCCCTGACACCGGGCACGGGAACTATGGCGGGCAGCGGACTTGAGGCGTAACGCTCGATCTCCTCGAGCATCCCCTCGGCGAGCTGCTCCGTTATATATATTACCCCGTAGCCGTTGTCGGCGAGCTTCCTCAGAGTGTGAGCGCCCTCGGCGGGGTCGGTGACGGGGAATATACTGATGCCGAGCGAGGCGAAGCCATAGATGCTGTCTTTATCGCCCATGGCGGCTATTTTATACATATATCTCCCTCACTCTCTCTGAAATTATCTCTGCGGGGACTCCGCTTGCCTTGGCGGAGAGGATTATTCTGACGTTTTTTGCCTCCGCCTGCTTTGCGTAGTAATAAGCTATCAGCGGGTCGGGGCCGAAGGTCGCGTATTTAGCGTTCTCAAGCCTTGAGACTATCTCGTTGTCGCACTGCTTCTCAAACGCCGTGAAGCTCTCGCCGAGGCTCTCGGCAAGGAAGCCGTAATCCGTCGCCGCGATATATTCGGCGGCTTTCTCGGGTGTTGAGCAGTGGCTCAGCAGCTCCTCGAAGTCGAGGCTGCTCTCGCAGGCGGCGTCAAGGGCGAAGTCCGCGCTCTTGTTCATCTTGGCGCAGCGCAGAGCGAGCTTGATATTTGCGGCGACCGCAAGCAGGTCGGCTATGCCCTCAAGCAGGGGGCTGCCCGCCTTTGCGGCGAAACTGCGGCGAGCCTCAAGCGAGGCTTTGTCTATCGCAGTTTCCGCAAGCTGACCGCTCGAGAGCTTGGATACCGCCGTCATAGCTTTCTCGGCGCACGGGCGCAGATATTCGGGCAGCAGCTCAAGGTCGTTGTTCTTGATAGCTTCGGTCATAACGGCCGTGTCGGCAACGCAGGGATAAATGTAGTATGCGGCGGGGTCAAGGTCGGAGAAAACGCATTTCACCGCTGCCTTGAGATTGGTGAAGTCGTTTGCAATGACGAGCGCCTCAAGCAGCTCGGCGTCGGGGGCGCATTCTTCGATCAGCTCCCATGCGCCGCTCAGATCCTTCTCCGCAATGTCGAAGCTCTCGCCTTTTTCGGGGACGGCAAAGCCCTTGTCGGCAAGCAGTCTGACTGCCGCCTCATAGCTCTCCGCCTCAATGAGCTGATCAATATCGGCTCGTGTGAGCAGCTTCGTTTCGTTGGCTCTTATCCTCGCCACGGCGTAGGCGTATTCGGTTTCGTGCATATTCTTCACCGCCTAAAATATCATTTCGCCGATCTGAGCCTTCAGCTCCTCGGCGCTTGACTCGATAACGGCCTCAAAGGTGCAGTTGACCTCGATATCGCCGTAGACGAGCATGATGCCGCTCTCAATGCGGGCCGCTTCCTTTGAAAGGGTGCAGGTCGAGCCTTTTGCGCTCAGAGCGGAGCAAAGACGCGCCTCAAAATCGGCGGGCAGCCTTGCAAGATCCGCCGAGCCGAGGTATGCGGTGCATTCGCCCTTCATGGCGCTCTCGGAGGCGAGCTTGATGACCGAGGCAAAGTATTGATCCTCGGGCAGAGCTTTAACGGCCGCGAGCAGCTTATTGAGAGTCTCGTTGACCGCCTCGACCTTTGCGGCGAGCAGAGTCTGCCTCTCCTGCTGAGGGCTGCCGGATTTCGCAACGGCGATTATCTGCTCGCTCTCCTTTTCGGCGGCGGCGATAATTGCGTCGGCATTCTTTTGGCCGTCCTCACGGGCAGCGGCGATTATCTTATCGCACTCGGCTGCCGCTGCGGCCTCGGCGGAATCGCATCTTGCTTTCCCGTCGGAGTTTATTTTTGAAATAATTTTTTCTAAACCTGTCATCGGGAGTTCATCCTCTCGCTTAATCAAACATCAAGGCCGGAAACGCTTATGATTGAAAGCAGGGAAACAAGCAGGGCAAGCACGGCGTAGGTCTCGACCATGACGGCGAGAGTGATCGCCTTACCGCTCTGGTCGGGCTTCTTGGCAACGATGCTAACGCCCGCCGCTGCGGCTTTGCCCTGAGCTATTGCCGAGAAGTAGCCGACAATGGCGATGGGCAGGCAGGCTGCGAAATAGAGCAGGCCTCTTGCAAGCGAGATAGGCTCATAGGAGCCGCCGATGATGCCGACCTGGAGAAGAACAAGGATGGCTGCAAGGAAGCCGTAAAGGCCCTGGGTGCCGGGGAGTATCTGGAGAATAAGGACTTTACCGAATTTTGAGGGATCCTCGGTGATGACGCCTGCGCCTGCCTGACCGACGAGGCCGACGCCCTTAGCCGAACCCATGCCTGCGAAAATGGCTGCGAAAGCAGCGCCTACGAGTGCAAAAACTATACCGAGATTATTCATTGACTTTTTCCTCCTTGAGAGAAATATATTTTGTATTTGTGCCGAACGGGGCGAAGGCTCTGCCGCCGCCCTCATAGAATTTTGAATACAGCTCAACGTATTGGAGCCTGTTGGTGTGGACGTAGGTGCCTATCATGTTGATAGCGATATTCACCGTGTGGCCGAAGATAAAGACAAAGAAGAGCAGAATGCCCTTTGCAACGGGATTCGACGGGATAGTGCCGAGCATATTGACGACCTGGGCGATAACGCCTGTGCAAAGGCTCAGGGCGAGCAGCCTTGAGTATGAAAGCACGTCGCCGAGGTAGCCCGAGCCGACATTATAAAGACCGTAAAGGCCGCCGCCGAGCTTGCCGAGCAGCTTCTTTGACGAGCGCCCGGAGGTCAGCACTACAAGCGCTGCGCCCGCAATGGCAAGGTATTTGCCGACTGTGAGCACCGTCTGCGTGAAGCCGCCAGCCACCATGTTGGCGCATATCGGGGCTATGCCCGTTACGAGCAGATAGATGGGCACGGTGTCGCAAAGCGCGTCGAGCTTCTTGCCCTCTTTCCAAAGCATTACCAGCCTGACGGTGAGGCCGAGGAAGAGGTGGCATATGCCGAAGAGGAATGAGAACAGCAGCAGCGTCATGGGATTGTTGCCCGAGAGGGGATCCATCCATATGGCGATGTCTGCGGTAGTCAGGCTTTTGCCGAAGAAGTTGTTGGCGATAACGGGGATTATATCGCCGAACCAGCCGCCGAACATTGCGCCCCAAAATACGGTCGAGATGCCGCAGTAAAAATACAGATCCATCGTCTTACGCATTTTGTCGCTGAGCTTGAATTTTTTCTTGGCTATCGTTGTGAAAATGACCATCAGCAGGCCGTAGCCGGCGTCCGAGAGCATTAATCCGAAGAAGAAATAATAGAAAAATGCCATTATCGGGCTGGGGTCTGGGTCGTCCTTGGACGGGAGCGCGTACATTTCGGTTATCGCTTCCATCGGGGCGTTGAATCTGTTGTTTTCAAGCAAGACCGGGATATCCGCATCCTCCGGCGGCTCCGTGACGGAGACCGCAACGGTGAATTTCTTCTCGAGCTTTGCAACGAGCTTGTCCACGTTCTTCTCTGCGACGTAGCCGTCGATGACGATGACGCTTTCGCTCGCGCTGAGGTTGCCCAGAGCCTCGTATTTGTCGGCTCTTATCGAGAAGTAATCCCTGACGAATTCGATATCGCTGCGCCTGTCGCCGAGTGAGGCGATATATTCGCCGCTCTGCTTTATCTGCTCGCGGAGCTTTTCGATCTCCGCGGCATAGCGTTCGTAACGAACCCTCGGAGGGTGCTTGGTCGGGTCGGTCGGGTAAGCGAAGCCGAGACCTCGCAGCGCGTTGAACACTTCCTCGGAGCTGCTCTTATTGCAGAGAGCAAATATGCAGCTTCTGTCCTTTGAATGCGATATCACCTCGCACTCAAAGCCGCATTCGGGGTCGAGGACTTCGGCGAGGGCGATATCAAGGCTCTGAGCCGTGTAGTCCTCGGGCAGGGTGCCTATAAACGCCGCCGTGGTCTGAGTGCCGCTGAATTTCATCGGCACGTCGAGGCCGAGCCAAGGCTCAAGACCCTCGCGCAGAGCGCCGTAACGGGCGATAGCCGCTTTTGCCTCCGCAATGCCCTTCTCGCTGTAGCATATCTTGTAGCAGAGGGAGAGCAGCTCATCAGCCTGATCGGATTTGCCGAGATACTCGGATACGGTCATCTCGCGAAGCTCGGGGATAAACGACTCGACCAGCCCCTTCTTTGCGGGGGCGTAGCGGTTGAGAATGTCGAGGGCGGTCTGGGCGCAGTCACGGTATTTGTTGAGCTGAGCCGCAGTCCTGCCGGATTCGAGCGAGGTCAGTCCCTCCTGCTCCTCATGCGAGTGAAGCTCGATGACCGAGCGGAGCTGGAGCAAATCGACTATCTCCTTGCTTTGCTCGAGCGGTGCAACGATTTCGAGATACTTCATTTTGAGTTTTGCCAAGAAAACACCTCCTATCGTTAAAGATTAATTGATTATTGCCTGAGTCAGATGAAACGGGATAAAAGAGTTTTGACCGCGCCGTCGCTCTTGCCGAGAGCGTCGGCCTTGAGACGGGCTGCCTCGGCTGCTGCATTTTTTGAGGCTTCCTCCTGCAATTTTGCAGCTTTGGCTTCGGCACGGGCTTTGATCTCTTTTGCCTTTGCGAGGGCTTCGTCCTTCATTTCTTTTTGGATGGATCTTGCCTTTTCGTGGGCTTCGGCTTTGAGCAAGTCGCATTTTTGGGCGGACTCCGCATAGGAATCGGCTGCGGCTTTTTCCGCGCTGAGCACTGCGTTTATAACCTCGGAGGCCATGTTTCTTTCACCTTCTTTATATTTTTAATTAGATTAAATTATAGAGTATTTTTTTGAGAATTTCAATAGACTTTTTGACAAAAAAGACTGTTTTTAAAATTTTAGTTGCGGCAGTATTGCCAATTCGTTTTTAAAAGAGTACAATATCATTTGTAAATGCTCAAAATTACGCAAAGTGGATTTTGAGCCGTGAGTGAAAGGAGATAAATATGAAAGTCGGAGATATAGAACTTGCAGAATCAAACATTTTCCCTGAGTGGGATGATGTGGTGAAATTTGTCGTTTCAAAGGCTCCGCTGCTGCTCGGCGCGGTCATAATAGTGGTCGTCGGCTTCGTGCTGTCAAACCTCGTGGGCAAGCTGGTGGTCAAGGGCATGAGGGCGAGGGGGATAGACCCGTCGATACACACTTTTATCAAGACCATCGTCGTGCTGCTGCTTAAATTTGCGGTCATTTTGTCGGCACTTTCGACGATGAATGTGGACGTCAATTCGTTCATAGCCGCCATAGGCGCCGCTGGCATCACCGCCGGCCTCGGCTTGCAGGCGAGCGTCAGCCAATTCGCCAGCGGTATTCAGATACTCATCAACCACCCGTTCAAGAGCGGTGATTATATCGACCTCGGCACGGTCAGCGGCAAGGTGCACGAGATTAAAATGATGTATACCGAGCTTATAACCGTTGATAACAAACGAGTTATAGTGCCGAATTCACATATAACCGGCAGCAACATAATCAACTATAATTCCGAGAGCAAGCGCAGGATAGACCTTGTTTTCGGCATATCCTACGACGCCGATATCGCCAAAGCAAAGGAAGTTATAGCCCAAACGGTGCGTAAAAACGAGCTTATCCTGACCGAACCCGAGCCGATAATCGCTGTGAGCGCTCAGGCGGCAAGCTCGGTGAATATTTCCTGCCTTGTCTGGTGTCATACCGACGATTATTGGAACGTATTTTATTATATGCAGGAAGCGGTCAAGCTCGCATTCGACGAGAATAAAATCGCAATTCCCTATGACCAGCTCGACGTACACATTTCAAAAGATTTGACCGAGGAGTGATCCCGTGACAAGGCTGCTTATCAAACTTTTTATCAGGGACAGTGAAAATACCGGCAGCGAAGCCGTCAGAATGCGTTACGGAGTACTCAGCGGGGCGGTCGGCATAGCGCTGAACGCTTTGCTGTCTCTCTTCAAGCTGATATTCGGCTCCGCGGCGCACAGTATAGCTGTGGTCGCCGACGGCGTCAACAATCTCTTTGACGCGGTTTCGTCCATCATCAGCCTTATCGGCTTCAAGATATCAGGCAAGCCCGCCGACAAGGAGCATCCCTTCGGCCACGGCCGTGTGGAATACGTCTCGGCGCTGACGCTCGCTTTCTTTATCCTGATAACCGGCGTTGAGCTTATCAAAGGCTCCGTTGACAAATTCACAAATCCCGAGCCGACCGTGTTCAGCGTGCCCGCGGCGGTCACCCTTGCGGTATCCATCGCCGCGAAGCTTTGGCTTGCGCTCTTTAACCGCTCGATAGGCAGGCGGATAGATTCCGTCGCTGTCAACGCCGTATTCGCAGACAGCATAGGTGATATCGCCGCCACCTCGTGCTCGCTCATCGCCCTTATCGCCTCGGGCTTCACATCGCTGCCCGTTGACGCGGTTATGGGTATCATCGTCGCCTGCTTCGTTATTTTCACGGGCATCGGCATAATCCGTGACACGATGGGGCCGCTGCTCGGCGAGCCTCCTGGCAAAGAGACCGTCGACAAGCTGCAAAAGCTCGTGCTCTCACACGACGGGATAATCGGCATTCACGATATTGTGCTCAACAGCTACGGCCATTCAAGGGTGATCGGTTCGCTTCACGCCGAGGTACCCGCCGACGCAGACCTGCTGACCGCTCACGATATGATAGACCTTATCGAGCGCGAGGTGCGGGAGAAGCTCGGCATCGAGCTTTCCATTCACATGGATCCTATCATGGTCGATGATGAGGAGACCGACAGATTCAGGGCGCTCGTGACCGAGACGGTTAAAGAGATAGAATCGGATGCGACTATCCACGACTTCAGAGTGGTGGACGGCCCGACCCACACCAATCTTATATTTGACGTCGTTTTGCCCTATAAATCAAAGCTCAGCGAGGAGCAGTTCAGGGCGGAGGTCGAGAAACGTGTCAGGCAGAGGAACGGCAAATGCTTCTGCGTTATCAATATCGACCGCAGCTATGTGCTGTAACGGTTACATCAATCTCGGCAAAATAACCAAAATATAATGTTTTATTTTATACAAATTTTCACCGCCTTTTTTCGATATTCCCTTTTCAAATTCTCCAAAATATTGTAGAATAGTTTTATAATAAGATTTGGAGGGAACCGCAATGGCTGAATACGAAGATTTTAAATCCATTCCCGTCGGCAAGCTCGGCATAATTCCTCTGCCCGGCTGCGAGATGCTTGCAAGCAAGATAGACTACTATCTTGTCAAGTGGAGAAGAGAATGGAAAAACGAGCATAAGGAGTCTATCCAGTTTGACGGATATCAGAGAGATTCCTACATCATCAACGCCTCCTTCCCGAGATTCGGTACGGGCGAGGGTAAATGCGTTATCAAGGAGACTATAAGAGGCTTTGACCTCTTCATCCTCTGCGATCCGTTCAATTACGGCGTTGTATATAAGATGTACGGCAAGGATCACCCGATGAGCCCCGACGACCACTACGCCAACCTCAAGAGGGCTATAAGCGCCGTGGCGGGCAAGGCAAGGAAGATAACCGTCATCATGCCCATGCTCTATGAGGGCAGGCAGCACAGACGCCTGAGCAGAGAATCCCTCGATTGCGCCGATATGCTCCGTGAGCTTTGCCTCAATTACGGTGCGGATAATTTCATCACCTTTGACGCGCACGATCCCAGAGTCCAAAATGCGGTTCCTCAGAGCGGCTTTGAGAATGTGCAGCCCGTTTATCAGATGATAAAGGCGATGTGCAAAAATATCACCGACCTCAACATTGACCGTGACCACATGATGGTCATTTCACCCGATGAGGGCGGCATGGGCAGATGTATTTACTTCTCCTCCGTGCTCGGCGTTGACCTCGGTATGTTCTATAAGCGCCGCGACTACTCCACCATCATCGACGGCAGGAATCCTATAGTGGCGCATGAATTCCTCGGCGACAATGTCGAGGGCAAGGATGTTATCATCATCGACGATATGATATCCTCGGGCGACTCCATGATAGAGGTCGCCACAAGGCTCAAGGAGCTCAAGGCAAACAGGATCTTCATCTGCGCCTCCTTCGGCCTATTCTGCAACGGTCTCAAGACCTTTGACAAGGCTTATGCCGACGGCCTCATCAGCAAGGTTTTCACCACAAATCTTATTTATTCTACCCCCGAGCTGTTGGCGAGAGAGTGGTATGTGAGCGTTGATATGTCCAAGTATTGCGCTTATATAATCGACACGCTCAACCACGACGAATCGGTCAGCAAGCTGCTCGATCCCAAGGACAGGATCAATAACATACTTATCAAATACGGCTTTAAAAAGGCCGAGGAATAATTGCATTCAAGGCTGCATCATTGTCTCCGACGGAGTGTTGATGCAGCCTTTCGGAGATTTAATATGCCTAATATGTCGGGATTCATATGCCCCGTGTGCGGCGGCAGGCTTGCGGACTGCGGCATGCTCCTGCGCTGCGAGGGCAACCACTGCTTCGACAAGTCAAAATTCGGCTACGTCAATCTGCTGCTCTCGCAAAGCTCGGGGGCTAAACGCCACGGCGACGACCGCGTAATGGTCAGGTCGAGGCGTGATTTCCTCAATGCGGGGTATTATTCCTTCCTGCGTGACGAGGTCTGCGCCGTATGCAGGGAATTGCTGCCGCCCGACGCCGTTATCCTTGACGCGGGCTGCGGCGAGGGCTATTACACGGCGGGCGTCAAAGCGGCGCTGCCGTCGGCTCAGGTGCTCGGGGTCGATATCTCAAAGGACGCCCTCGAGTATTTCTCAAAGCGCAAATGCGGCGTGGAGACCGCCGTTGCGGGTGTGTTTTCGCTGCCCGTTGCGAGCGGCGAATGCGACTGCGTGCTCAATATTTTTTCACCCGAGGCGGATGATGAATTCCGCAGGGTTCTGAAAGACGGCGGAGTGCTGCTCAGAGTTATCCCCGCCGAGGATCACCTTTTTTCGCTAAAGCAGCTTGTCTATGACAAGCCCTATAGGAACGAAATGCCCGACCCGCAGCTTGACGGCTTTGAGCTTGTCGATGAGCGCAGGATATCCGCCGAATTGGAGCTTGCCGATAATGCCGCCGTGCTTGCGCTGTTTAAAATGACCCCGTATTATTACAAAACCGGCAGAGCCGATCAGCAGAAGCTCGACGGGGTCGACCGCCTTGTGACGCAGGCGGAGTTTTGCGTCAGAGTTTACCGAAAGGAAGAACGCTATGCATAAGAAACTTGCCCCGACCCCGCCCATGGGGTGGAACAGTTGGGATTGCTACGGAGCTTCGGTCAATGAGGAGCAGCTGCTCGGCAACGCCGAATACATGGCAAAATATCTTAAAGAATACGGCTGGGAATACGTCGTCTGCGACATCCAGTGGTCGGAGCCGACGGCTGACGGCTTCGATTATCACAATTTTGCGCCGCTGTGCATGGATGAATATTCCCGCCTGATTCCCTCGGCCGAGCGCTTCCCGTCCTCGGCGGGCGGCAAGGGCTTCAAACCGATAGCCGATAAAATTCACGCCCTCGGGCTGAAATTCGGCATTCATATAATGCGTGGCATCCCGAGGCAGGCCGTCCATGCGGGCACGGCGATAAAATGCGAGGGGCTGACCGCAAGGGATATAGCGCAGCAGTTCTCCGTCTGCCCGTGGAACACCGATATGTACGGCGTTGACCCGCACAAGAGGGGAGCGCAGGAGTATTACGATTCGCTCTTTGAGCTTTATGCCTCATGGGGCGTCGATTTCATCAAGTGCGACGATATCGCCAACACCGAATTTAAGCCCAACGACCCGTATTCCGCGCGGGGCGAGATCGAGATGCTCCGCAAGGCCATCGACCGCTGCGGCAGGGATATGGTGCTGAGCCTTTCGCCGGGACCCGCCCCCGTCAGCGAGCATGAGCACCTTGCCGCAAACGCCAATATGTGGCGCATGACGGGCGATTTCTGGGATAATTGGGACAGGCTGCACGATATGTTTGACCGCTGCCTTGCGTGGCAGGGCTATGTGCAGACAGGCGCATACCCCGACTGCGATATGCTGCCCATCGGCAGGCTCGCCGTGGCGGGCGGCAGGGGCAACACCGAGCGATACACAAGATTCACTCACGACGAGCAGATAACGATGATGACCCTTTGGAGCATCTTCCGCTCGCCGCTTATGATAGGCGCGGAGATGCGCCGAAATGACGAATTCACCCTCTCGCTGCTGACGAATTCGGAGCTTATAGATATGCTCAAAAATTCGCATTCCGCGCGGCAGCTCCGCCGTGACGAGACGCAGGGCAGAGGAGAGATAATTTGGGTCGCAAAGGGCGAAGAATGCAAATACATAGCCCTTTTCAATACTGACGAAGCCGAGCGGGAGATATCGCTTGATATCACCGATATCGCCGTCGGCGGCAGAGAATACAAGGCTCGCGACCTTTGGATGCACGAAGAGTATCCGCTTGACGGCGGCGAATTAAAGGCAAAAGTTAACGCCCACGGCGCGAGATTATTTAAGATAATGTGAGGTAAAATATATGGAAAGACAGCCGAATTACAGACTTGCCGCAAAGAAGCCCGACCATATCATGGTCAGCATCTCGGGCGACGCCAAGACCTCGATGACGATCACATGGCGTGCGAGCGCCGAGGTGACCGAGGGCTATGTCGAGTTCAGCGAAAAAGGCGGAGAAAAAAAGAGAGTTCAGGCGATAACAAATGAATTCAAGAGCGACGTCAGCGTTAGCAGACTTTTTTGGGCGAAGCTCGAGGGTCTGAAGCCCGGCACCCGTTATTATTACACCTGCGGCGGCGCCGAGGAGCGCAGCGAGGAGTATTATTTTGACACCGAGGAGGAGAATTTGACCAAGTTCAAATTCATCGCCATCTCGGATCATCAGAAGGATAACGACCATTATAACCCCGATTATTCCGCCCTCAATAAATTCCTCAAGAACGTGCTCAAGAAGCACCCCGACGTTAAATTCATCCTCACCGCGGGCGATAACACCAACTGCGGCCAGCATGAGATACAGTGGAACGCCATGTACGAAGGCATGGAGGGCGTTATGGAGCACCTTCCCTATATGATGTGCTGCGGCAACCACGATAACAGGGGCTTCAAGCAGTATTTCCCCACCGAGCAGGGCAGATACTATGCCGAGCCTGCGGAATTCTTCAACGCCGAGCTTGCCTATTCCTATCCGCTCAACGGCCCCGAGGGCTGGCGCCCCGAGAACTATTCCTTTGACTACGGCAACGTCCATTTTGCGATCATGGGCGTCAACGAGCCCGAGCTTGTTAACGATTGGCTGATAAAGGATCTCGACGCCTCCGATAAGACGTGGAAATTCGGAGCATACCATTTCCCGATATATTACAGCGGCTCGAATCTTGCGAATGACGACGCTTACCCGATGATGCGCGAGGGCATGGAGAAGCTCGACGTGCTTTTCTCGGGTCACGAGCATAATTTTTCAAGGAGCTATCCGATACGCAATGAGGAGCTTTTTGACCGCCCGTCACAGGGCACTGTCCATTATGAGCTGGGCAACGGTCACATGAATCCTCCCGGCACCAAGACCTGCGATAAGATATGGCATTGCTCATATTATCCGCAGGAGGAATTCAACTGCATGTATGCCCTTATCGAGATCGACGGCGATAAAGCCACGTTTATCTCCGAGCTTGACGACGGCAGAGTGGTCGACGAATGCTGCATTGATAAGGCCAAGGACGAGATAAGACCCTACAGGGTCGCCCCCGTATTCGGCCCCGGCAGGACGAGGACCATGTTCAAGGGCGTTGATCTCGGTCTCTGCGCCGCTTCGCTCCCGCCCGTGTGCATCGACGGCGTGTGGTATGCCGCCTTTGCTACCCTCATCGGCTTCATCGGCGGCGAGGTCGCAAGGAAGCCCGGCAGAGTGGAGCTTTCGGTCTACGGCAGGAGCGCTGCCTTCAATGAGGGCAGCAGCAAAGCCGAAACGCCGAACGGCGAGGTCGAGATGGGCAATAAAGTATTTCGAGGCAACGAGGGTCAGCTTTATGTGCCCCTTGACGCAGCCTGCAAGATATTCGGTATGAAGTGGGCTTACGCGGCAAGGAATAATTTCATCACCATTGAGCATGTGAGCGAGGCTCACCCCGTGCCCGTCCAGCCGTAAAATATCAAAGAACCGAAAGAGGTCACGATATGTTTGATTATTTCAGAGTAGCCTGCGCCGTCCCCGACGTTGAGGTGGCGGATGTGGAGCTGAATACGCAGCGCACCGTGGATTATATCCGCAGCGCCGCCGATAATATGGTCGATCTGCTTGTTTTCCCCGAGCTGGGGCTGACCGGCTACACCTGCGCCGATCTCTTCGCTCAGCGAACCCTCGGGGATAGGGTCAAGTCGGCGCTTGACACGCTTGCCGCGGAGAGCGCCGGATGCGGCGTTGCCTTTGCGGTCGGCGCCCCCGTTGTTATGAGCGGCTCGCTCTATAACTGCGCCGTCGTTTTCTTCGGCGGCAGGGTCGTCGGCATTGTGCCCAAGACCTTTATCCCGAATTACGGCGAATTCTATGAGAAGAGATGGTTTGACTCTGCGGACGGCGCTCCCGAGTCGATAGCTTCGGCCGAGCTCGGCATAGGCGGCGAGAGCTACACCGTACCGGTCGGCAGCTCCGTGTTTGACCTCGGCGGCGTTAAGGTCGGCTTCGAGATCTGTGAGGATCTCTGGGCGCCCCTGCCCCCGAGCACTCTGCTCTGCCTTGCGGGTGCGGAGGTCATAGCCAATCTCTCCGCCAGCAACGAGGTTATTGCCAAGCGTGAATACCGCCGTCAGATAGTTATTCAGCAGTCTGCGGGCAGCATCTGCGCCTATGCCTACTGCTCGGCGGGCAGCCTTGAATCGACCACCGACCTTGTTTTCTCGGGTCATTCGCTTATCGCCGAGAACGGCAAGCTCCTTTGCGAGCAGGAGAAGCCCCTGACGAGCGATTATATATTGATAACCGACGTCGATGTCGAGCGTATCCGCAGCGACAGAGCCAAAAAGAGCAGCTTCACCGATTGCAGAAAGCGCTACGGCGACCCCGCCATACAGACCGTTGCAGTCCCCAAGGCGGAGTCCGCTTCCGACGGCTCATACTATAAGATAGGCAAGCTGCCCTTTGTGCCCGATACCGAGAAGCACCGCACCGAGAGATGCCTTGCCATATTTGAAATGCAGGTCGCAGGTCTCAAGAAACGCCTTATCAAGACGAATTGCCGCCCCGTTATCGGTATTTCGGGCGGGCTTGACTCGACCCTTGCGCTGCTCGTGAGCGTGCAGGCGGTCAAGGAGCTGGGCAGACCCGCTTCCGACGTGGTAGGCGTCACTATGCCCTGCTTCGGCACGACGGACAGAACCTATAACAACGCCCTTTCGCTTATGGAATCTCTCGGCGTCACCGTTGAGGAGATAAATATAAAAGCTGCCTGTATGCAGCATTTCGCCGATATAGGCCACGACCCCGAGCAGCTTGACCTGACCTATGAGAATTCTCAGGCTCGTGAGCGCACGCAGGTGCTCATGGATCTTGCGGGCAAGGTCGGCGGCATAGTCATCGGCACGGGCGACCTGAGCGAATCCGCCCTCGGCTGGTGCACATACAACGGCGACCACATGAGCATGTACGGCGTGAACGCCACTATCCCCAAGACGCTGATACGCTGGATGATAGAGAGCCTTATCAAGAGCGGCACCTTTGAGAGCAGCTCCGATGCGCTCAGGGATATCGCCGACACCCCGATAAGCCCCGAACTGCTGCCGCCCGACGCGAGCGGCAAGATAGCGCAGCAGACCGAGAGCATAGTCGGCCCCTATGCGCTGCATGACTTTTTCCTTTATTATATGCTCCGCTACGGCTTCTCGCCAGCCAAGATATATTTCCTCGCCTGCAAGGCGTTTAAGGACGATTTCGACGGCGAAACGATCAAGAAATGGCTCGTCACATTCTGCCGCCGCTTCTTCAGCCAGCAGTTCAAGCGTAACTGCGTGCCCGACGGAGTCAAGGTCGGCAGTATCGCCCTTTCGCCCCGCGGCGATTGGCGTATGCCCGGCGATGCCTCCGCAGCCGCATGGCTCGCCGAAGCGGAAAGGCTGTGATCGACGAATTCCAAAAGCTCCTTGGTGTATATGCAGCTGTCGCTTTAGTGCTTTGCGGGAAACAAAGCAGAGTTCACTTATCTGCGAGCCGGAAGTCACGCACTTTAAAGGCTCCCTTGTGTAAAGGGAGCTGTCAGCCGCAAGGCTGACTGAGGGATTGACTCAGCAAACTGTTGCTTTTTTCCTATTCTTTTTGGGAATCGGCTGATCAAACTTCATCCGCTTTTATTGATTCTCTTTTGCAATCCCTCCGTCGCAACTTCGTTGCGCCACCTCCCTTTACACAAGGGAGGCGAGGGCAACTGCGAATTTTCGGAAACATTGTAGGGGACGACGTCCTCGACGCCCCATGAAATAATTGCATTGTAGAATTATCACGGTAGGGGCGAACTGTGTTCGCCCGCCTAAATTTGCCCACTGTCGCAGTATTAAACTGTTGCTTGCCTTTCGGGCTCCCCCCTAAGGAAACTGTCCGTAGGACTGAGGTAGTAATTATACAATTCCGACTTCCGCACGAGACAGCTAAAAATAAACAAAACCAAAGAACGCTTTTTCACCGCCGCTGTGCCGAAAACGGGTGCGGCGGTGTATTGTTTACAATTTGTTCATAATTTCCGTAAAGGATTCGACCGAATCGGCTTGTATTTAATAATTGAAGGGGTGATTTAGTGGATACCATCAGAGAAAACGCCTGTAAGAGGGAGAAAGAGATCCTCTCGCCGAGGGCGGCGTTCGCCGCCGAGAGCAGGGGGCGGCTTCGCCCCGAGGAGGAGTGCCCTATCCGCACCGTTTTCCAGCGCGACAGGGATAGGATTATCCATTGCAGCTCTTTCAGACGGCTGAAGCATAAAACTCAGGTCTTTCTTTCGCCCGAGGGCGATTATTACCGCACAAGATTGACCCATACCCTTGAAGTGGCTCAGATCGCAAGGACTATTTCGGGCGCTCTGCTGCTCAACGGCGACCTGACCGAGGCTATCGCGCTCGGCCACGATCTCGGTCATACCCCGTTCGGCCATGCGGGCGAGCGTGCGCTGAATGCTGTCTGCCCCAACGGCTTCAGGCATTATCAACAGAGCCTGCGTGTGGTGGATAAGATCGAAAAAGAGGGCAGGGGGCTGAATCTCACCTTTGAGGTGCGCAACGGCATCGAGCGCCACACAAGCGGCGAGCAGGCGGCGACCCTTGAGGGACGTGTCGTCCGCCTTGCCGACAGGATCGCCTACATAAATCACGATATTGACGACGCTACAATCGCCGGCATAATGTGCGAGGAGGATATCCCGCTTGCCATTCGCAATGAGCTGGGGCATTCAAAGAGCGCAAGGATAAACACCCTTGTTATCAGCTGCATCGAGCACAGCGGAGACGATATCGTCCTTGAGAAGGGCGTTGCCGAGGTCTTTGACGAGCTGCATGAATTTATGTTTGCCAAGGTCTACACCAACCCCGCCTGCAAGGGCGAGGAAAAGAAGGCAATAGAGATGATACAGCGCCTTTACTTCTATTACTCAGAGAATCCCGAGAAGATGCCCGAGCAGTTCGTAGCCATTGCGAAGCGTGACGGAGTGCCGACCGCGGCGTGCGACTTCATTGCCGGCATGACCGACAGATACGCCGTTAAGGTCTTTACCGAATTGTTTGTGCCTAAGGCGTGGAGTAAGCTCGGAGACGCATTCTGATATGAAAAAGAGAATTAAATATATCTCCGTCGTTGCCGCGGCGCTGCTTCTTGCGGCTGCAATATCCGTCAGCTCGTTTGCAAATTGGTATGACGATGTCAGCGGCGGTACATATAAAGAAATAAAAGGAAAGGGCTTCGTTGCGGATACCTTTTGCGGCGTTGACGCCCTGTATAACGAAAATGACAGCTATTACCAGTGCAACGAGTTGATAATGCGATTTTACCGTGAAGCATTCGGACTTGAGGTGCTCGCCTATGCGAATACAGGGCTTGTCATGCTCACCGAGGGCTATGCTTTTGAGCCGACCTCCGAGCCTAAGAAAGGCGATGTGGTCTATTGCACGGCTGCCATGCGAGTCTCCTCAAGCGACCACTGGGCAATAGTCAAGGATTACTCCGACGGCAAGCTCACTCTGTTTGAGCAGAATGTGGTCTGGGAGGGCAAGGCGGGCGTCGGCAGGCGGCTGAAATACCCATCGGATTCATACTATTTATATACCCCCGTCGGTCTCGGCGGCAATGCCGACCCCGTGCCGAGAGGCGTCTCTCAGACAGTGACCGAGAAGCCTACGACCACCGCCGCTCCAACGACAAAGGCGACAACGTCAAAGCCGACGACCGTGAAGCAAACTACCGTCAAAGCGACGGTCAAGACAACCGCGACCATGACAACGGCGTTATCGACCTCCGCGGTGGCGACCACCGTTACGACCGCTTTATCCGAGACGGCGACGGGATTCACTTCCGTGCCGTCAACCACCGCAGCGTCCGCAACCCATGCGAGCACGGCACCCGTTACCTCCGCAGAGGCAAAGAACGCCTCCGACGGATATGCGGCGAAGCTCCTGCCCCTTTGTGCGGGTCTTGCGGCGGTCATGATAATTGTGATATTGATAATCAAAAACAAACGAAAGTGAAATAAAACGCTGAGCCGTTGAGGAAGCGAGGTGGGCTTATGGCTATCGGCGAGCGATTTATCCAGGAGCTGCAAGAGCGGGTCGATATCGAGGAAGTGATATCCTCCCACATAACTCTGCGGCGGCGGGGCAAGACCCTTGTGGGTCTGTGTCCGTTCCATAACGAAAAGACACCGTCGTTCACGGTGTATCCCGATACAAATTCATTCTATTGCTTCGGCTGCGGCGCGGGCGGCGACGTCATCAGCTTCATCCGCAGGATAGACAACCTCGACTATGTTGAGGCGGTCAAGACCGTCGCTCAGATGGCGGGGATGTCCATGCCCGAGGACGGCTACGACGATACGCTTGCCAAGCGGCGAATGCGTCTGCTTGCGGCGAACCGAGAGGCAGCGAGATTTTTCAACGCCTGCCTTATGGATGAGAAAAACCGCCCTGCGCTCGACTATTTTCTGCGCCGTGCGCTCACTCCCGCCACGATCAGGCACTTCGGCCTCGGCTATGCGCCCGACAGCTGGCACGCCCTGACGGAGCACCTTCGCTCCAAGGGCTTCACCTATGAGGAAATGGTGCTCGCTAACCTCGTCAGGCGCTCGGATAAGAACGGCAAGGCGAATTATTACGATAATTTCCGCAACCGCGTGATGTTCCCGATAATCGACCTTAGGGGCAACGTGATAGCCTTCGGCGGCAGAGTCATGGATGACTCGAAGCCCAAGTATATCAACACCTCAGATACCCCCGTATATAAAAAGAGCAACGGCGTTTTCGCCTTGAATTTCGCCAAGAATGCCAACGAAAACAAGCTGCTGCTCGTCGAGGGATATATGGATGTCATAGCCCTGCATCAGGCGGGCTTTACCAATGCAATAGCCTGCCTCGGCACGGCTTTCACAAGCGAGCAGGCGAATCTGCTCTCCCGCTACGCAGAGGAAATAATCATCTGCTACGACAACGACGGCGCGGGCAGGGAGGCTACGCAGCGCGCGCTTAATGTGCTCGGCAAGACGGGGCTGAAGCTCCGCGTCGTCACCATGAGCGGCGGCAAGGACGCCGACGAGATAATCCGCACCCACGGCAAGGAGCGCTTCGCCGAGCTGCTCGGCATGGCCGCCAACAAGACGGAATACCGCCTGCTTCAGGAGCGGAACAAATACAATCTCAATACCGACGACGGCAAATTGCGATTTTTGACCGCCGCAGCCCAAATACTCGCCGAGTGCAGCGCTATCGAGTGCGATATCTACGCCACCAGGCTGTCAAATGAGCTTGGCGTGTCGGCGGAAAGCATCAACGCTCAGATCCGCTCTGTCAAGACAAGGCAGCGGCGCAGCGATGAGTCAAAAAGGCTCAAGGAGAGCGAGGCGCTGATAGAGCGTAGCTTCGCCGATAAAAATAATCCGCAGCGAGCCGCCAATATACGGGCCGCCAAAGCGGAGGAAACGCTGATAGCTTCGCTTATGCGCAACCCCGATTTTTATCCGAAGCTCAAAGATAAATTCTCCGCCGATGATTTCGTGACCGACTTCAACAAGCGGATAATGCGCTGCCTTGCGGACAAGCTCGACAAGGGCTTTATCCCCGAGCTAAGCCTTTTCGCAAGGGAATTTACCCCGGAGGAGATGGGCAGCGTTACGAGGATATATATGAGCTCCGCGGAGCTGAATAATACGCTCAGAGAGTGCGAGGATTGCATATCCGTGCTGCAAAATGCGGCTGAGAGCAAGCCTACCGATGTTTCCTCCCTCAGCGCGGAGGAATATTTGAAGCTGTTTAATAAAAAATAATTATACATAGGATGTGAGTTTTAATGGAAGGAACAGAGAAGAAAACGCCGTTCAAGGCGCTTGTGGAGAAAGGTAAAGCCACAGGTAAGCTGACCACTCAGGATATCGACGCCGCCATGATCGAGATGAATCTCGACGTTGAGGAGCTTGATAAGCTCTATGAAACGCTCGAGGCAAATAACATTGAAGTTGTGGACGATATCTCAAGCGACGCTATCGAGAATTTTGACGTGGATATCCCGAAGTCGCTCGATATCGGTGCGGGCGACGATAAGGGAGCGAATGTGGACGACCCCGTTAAGGTCTATCTCAAGGAGATAGGCAGGGTGCCGCTGCTCACCCCCGAGGAGGAGATCGAGCTTGCTATCAGAATAGCCGATGACGACAAAAAAGCGAAGCAGCGCCTTGCGGAGGCCAACCTGCGCCTTGTCGTCAGCATCGCCAAGAGGTATGTGGGCAGGGGAATGCACTTCCTTGACCTCATTCAGGAGGGCAACCTCGGCCTCATCAAGGCGGTCGATAAATTCGATTACACCAAGGGCTTCAAATTCTCGACCTACGCCACGTGGTGGATAAGACAGGCGATAACCAGAGCCATTGCCGACCAGGCGAGGACGATCCGTATCCCCGTGCATATGGTTGAGACCATCAATAAAGTCAAAAAGACCAACAGCCAGCTGCTCCATGAGAACGGCAGAGATCCCACCGCCGAGGAGATAGCCCAGAGGCTTGATATGCCCGTTGAGAAGGTCAGGGAGATCCTGCGCGTCGCTCAGGAGCCTGTTTCGCTTGAAACGCCCATCGGCGAGGAGGAGGACAGCCACCTCGGCGACTTCATCCCCGACGACGATGCCCCCGCACCGGCGGACGCCGCATCGATGATGCTTCTTAAAGAGCAGCTCAACGACGTGCTCAAGACCCTGACCCCGAGAGAGGCTCAGGTGCTCCGTCTGCGCTTCGGCCTTGAGGGCGGCCACCCGCACACCCTCGAAGAGGTCGGCGCAATATTCAACGTCACCCGTGAGAGGATCCGTCAGATAGAAGCGAAAGCCCTCAGAAAGCTCCGCCACCCCAGCAGGAGCAAAAAGCTCAAGGATTTTGTCGATTGACGATCCATACCCGCCGCAGCCCGACCGCCGCGGCGGCTCTTTTTTGCCCGAATATATAAAAACACGGATAATTTTTAAATTTAGGTCTTTACAAATTCAAAAAATGTGGTAAACTATTATTTGTCACTCGGAGGCATAGCTCAGCTGGTCAGAGCGCCTGCTTCACACGCAGGAGGTCACAGGTTCGAGCCCCGTTGTCTCCACCAAAAAACGGCTGCCCTCGTCAGAGGGTGGCCGTTTTTTCTTTTGCATAGGGGCTCGAAGGACGAGCGGTCGAAAAAAGCACTTCTTCGGAAGTGCTTTTTTCAACGAAATCCACCCTTAGGGTGGGTGAAATATTGCTTCGCAATGTGAAATGCGCCTGACGGCGCGTGAAATCGCTGCGGCGACGGGTGGATTTTATTTCACATATGCAAAAACGTTTCATAAATCTGTTCGGAATCGTTTTGACGGTTCACTTTTGATAGGTTGGATTATTTGTGAAGATTCGGATTTCAACAAAAAGTGAGGGTTACTGCGACGCAAGATAAATATAGTCACTGTTTTTACAGATATTCTCTGATGATGGAGATGGTATCCTCCAGTCGATCCAACTGCTGGCCTAATTTCTTTAGTTCAACGCCATTAAGTTTGGCGAGAATGTTAATGTCGATGTTTTCTAAGAAGGTGGAAGCTTTTTCTGTTAACATTATGGGGCGACTTTTTGTTTCTGCTTTTCTTGCTTTAATAAGTGCTTTGTCCATGGAACAATCCAATGCTTGTGCCGCTTCTGCATTGGAACGAACAGCGTCTTTTAATTTTTCCGGGGTGATTTTTTCTTGAAGAGTTAGTTTTTCAATGATCTGAGCAGCGATTTTCTGCTGTTCCCGGAGAAAATCTTCCTGATATTCGGTGCCGATGATGGACTTTATGTTACGGACAAAACGAGTCATGTCCCCGTTGGTTTGCATTAAAATGTTGGTAAAGACTGCACTTTTTAGATTTTTAACCTCATTTTCGGAGGAGCACTTTTTGGTCAGTTTTAATAGTTCCTCAAGGGGGTAATATAGCTGTAAGTCCCGAGCAATATAGAATTGTTTTGGGGCATTAATAAATTCCAGAAATTCGACCATCAGGTTTGCAATTTCTATCCGCTTGCGAACTTCGCCTTCAGTTTCACTGGTGCTTCTGGCATACTCCTCTACTGAAAGCAAACCGGTTGCGGTGATGTCATTGTAAATACCAACTAAACGGTCAATGGGGTTGTAACCGACTTTGCTTTCTTCACCATGCTGGATGGATAGCTCAAGCAGTTTGATCTGCTTGGCGCTGTTTTCGATGTTTCTGTCCAAAATGACTGTTTCAAAAAATCCAAAGCGGTCATTTTTACTTGCCAATCTTCGCAGGCAAGTAAAGCGACGGTTTCCATCAATGATTCGGCCGTCAGACAAAACAACACCTGGTTCACGTTGATCAACCATTTCGATATTAGTCTGTGTTTTATGAATGGCGTCAGGGTTGCTATCTACGATAAACTGTTCGATGATGGTGTTGTAATTCTCTCGGTTGGAAGCGTCAGGTGCATGTCCATCGTGCTGTGCTTTGTATTGGCTGATCCATGTGGCAATTCGATCGTTTTGCTCGTTATAAAACAATTGATCTAAACGCACCCTATAAACGGGATAGGCCTTTGTCAGTCCGTCTAACGTAAGCTTGCGGGTAAGGGTCGTTTTCTCAACAGTGTGTTGGGCAATGCCTTCTTTTAATAAATTCATAGTCATATCTCCTCGAAATATGTATCGTAATCAATATAAACAGCTTCCATAATCTTGTCATAGTATAAATCTGTGGAAGAAATGATTTCAAGTATCTTGTCCTTGGATAGACGAATTCCATAACGGCTTACAAGCATTTCAACCAGATCATAAATATCAATCTTTTTGGACTGTTCAACAAGATATGCAAGAAGATCTCCCAAAGTAACTTTTGGTGCACCATATCGAAAAAGGCGTGCTCCGCCAATTCGTTGAAAGGTGAAATCTATTCGGTCTTCCAGCAGAATGGAGGAATAAAACCATTCATCGAACCCAAGTTCATCCAAAGGGTGAACAAATCCATCCTGACGAAGAGAGTAAATGGTGAAAAAATCACCTGAACGACAAAATTCTGCAACAGCATGTTGATAAGCTTTGAAATCGGAAATGGTAATTCCGATTTGATTTAACTTTCGGATGTTGATATATTGTTTTGGGGAAAATTCAATTATCTGATATTTGTTGCGCAGATCGTATAGTTCGTTGCTATAGCCAACTGTGGAGGTTATTCCATAATCAAAATGACGAGCATCTATTATGTCATCCGAAAGAAGCAATGAACGAAAAAACTCACCGGCATTAGTATAGGTGTTCTTTACGATATACCCGGAGAGAACGCGAAAGCCAAGTGTCTTTAGGGTGTAGGGATTGATGTTGCCGGAACTTTCGTTAGGAAAAATCAACTTGTACAGTCTTTTTACATCAGCAATCAAATAGAATGGTTTATTCAACACACTCTTCATGTGTTTAAATTGCTGTGGTGATAGATTCTGGTGATCAATTCGATAAATTCCGTTATAGTAGTAGTCATCAAAATCTCGCAAATAGTTCGCTAGGACTGTCGTAGCTTTGATTCCATAAGATTCCTCATATTTTTGAGCAAGATCTTCTGCGGAAATTGGTGCGTACTGGATTAGTAGTGACAGAACCTGATCGGAATGATCTGATGTTCCGACAGAAAGTGTTGGCATTTTGTTAAATGTGACAGATGTATCGTCGGCAGGCCAGATTTTCTTTAATAAATTATGAAGCTCGTATTCGTCGTGAATGTCATATTGTGCCATAAGATTCGGATAGTCATGCACAAATTTTAAAGTAGACAGTTCTGTGTTTTCATACTGTTTAAGATCCAAAGTATCCAGCAGTTCTGCATAATCTCGTGTAGGAATATCATAATAACGGAAACTTCGCCATTGATTCCAAAGAACGTAATCACATCTATTCAAAACATTTTCATATGTTCGAGAATCTAAAGAAAGGGGTGTGTCCTCGGATAGTCCAAACTCGTTCAGCATCTCATGGTAGAGCAGCAAAAAATCGGAGTATTTTGTTTTTGCTGTGCATCTGGATTTTACGCAATACTTTACTAACTCTGATCGACGCTTCAGAATACGAACGCCCTCAGCGGTAATGTAATTTTTATATACTGCCCGTTCCGCTTTTTTCCGAATATCGGGAGAAATCGTGTTGTCTGTGAGAATGTCTTCTAAAGGAAGGCGACTTTTATGTGCGTTATTAGATATCATTTTTAAATAGCGGTAAGTTTCAAGAGGTTCCTCAAATGCAAGGCAAAAATCAGTTTCTGAGAAATCATAGGTGTCATATATATATTGATATTGGTCTTCCCTAAGACGCGGACGTTTTTGAAGTGCTATTAAAGTTACTTGTCGAATTCGCTCACGCGTTAATCCATATTCACGACCAATGTCTTCCAAAGTTGAACCGTTAAGCCGCTTTTGAATGATCTCGCGTTGACGTTCGTCTTGTATTTCTGAGGCGAAGTCAGTGATGGATGGGTAAATACTCCGTATTCTTTCTTCATCGCTTTCAATTGCGCCAGAATTTTCTAATTCCAACAATAGTTCTTCCAAAACGGTGGTGTTGGACATGTGCTTGGGCATCAGGGTAGATAAGGCAGCCTTAAGAATAATACCGTTATTCTTTTCAATGAACTTGAGGATACTTTTCTTGGCAGTGTCTCGGAGATCGACAGACTCATATAAAAGATAAATAAAGGTTTCGCCCAAGGCGCTTGGATGTACGTTGTGTAGAGACACCATTTTCCATTGCCAAAAATCTGCACTGTTTCCATAGAAATCAGCTAACTCATTTGAAATTGTATTGCTTGAATCTAACTTCTCGTCATTCTCAATAGAACACAAAAGAGTATTTTCTTTCAGAAAAGAGATTACCTCCGCTACGGATTTCTGTCCCATATTCTGTATATGCAACAAATCATCTTGAGTAATGCCGATCAATTGTGAGACATTGGTATATCCACTTTTGATCAAACAGTTTTTAGATCGGACGGAGAGAGGAAGTTCAGAAATGTGAGGATCGAAAACAACTGTACCGGAATCGTTTGTTAAGGTAACCGCATATTTCGCAGTCATTGGCGCATCTTTTATTGGGTCTACAAACTGATCGACAAGGCGAAATGAACCAGAGCCATCATGTATAGAAGCTATACACTGTCGAATTTCATGGAGACATTTTATATTCATATTTCGAATTTGAGCCAAATCGTTTAACGGGTAATCGAGAAGATGGCCAACAGTGTTCAAATCGCAATGACGGAGGCAGTTTTGAGAATGAGTGGATAACTGCAGAATAGCGATATCATCATCCCGTGTAATACAAATCATTACTATTACCTTCCTGTTTATTATTTAGATATTTATTATATCACATATTTCTATATATGTATAGATAGTATTCGTGCTTTTCCTAAAAACATTAAAACGCCGAATAATCATAATTGTACCGGCTTGAACAATCGCATCGCTGCACTGATGGTTCGAGCGCTTTATTTGACAAGCTGTTGGATTTATGGTAATTTATTTGGGTAATTCATACTAACTGCGGAACACATTTATACCACGAGGTGACATATGATAATCTGGCTTATACGTCACGGGGCGGAGGACGGCTCCGTGCGCGGCGGTTGGAGCGAAACGCCGCTTACAGCGGAGGGCAGGGCGCAGTCGCTTACGGCGGCCGAACGGCTTGCTAAAGAGCCTGATGCCTATATTGCCCGCATATTTTCAAGCGACCTGCTTCGTGCGGCTCAGACGGCGCGGATAATCTCCGACAGGCTCTCCGTACCCGTCACATATCTGTCGCAATTTCGAGAGGTCAATAACGGCGTGCTCGCCGGTATGGCAAACGAAAGGGCAGATAGGGAATACCCCGGGCTTTATTGGCGCACCCTCGCTTTTGATGAGCATTACCCCGGCGGTGAAAGCCCGCATGAATTCTATGACCGCATTTTTGCTGCATGGGGCGACCTTGTGACCTCTGTACGCGGGTCGGGCAAGGACGCAGCGCTTGTGACCCACGGCGGCGTTATCAATGTTATAATGCATATCGTTGACGGTATGCCTTATTCAAACCAAACCCCGTCGTTTTGCATAGGCAATGCCGAATATACGGCGGTTGAGGTGTAAGCCCATTCCTGCTGCGTGTTGTCTCGCAATGCCTGCCGCATATCGGCTACCCACGCAGCCTGAATGCAATATCCTGCGTCCATAAAGCCGCCGAAAGTTGATAACAAACATTAAAATCCCCCGCCCGATTCATATGAACCGAGCCGGGAATCGTGATCATTAAAGTATTATTCCCACTCGTTGCCGGAACCTATCTCTTAACTAATTTTGTTTAGAGATTATTTGCTCCGGTTTTTCTGATTATTTTGATTCTCCATATTATCATAGCTATACGATGGATGTTTATCAAAATCTTATCAGTGGTGATAAACTGCCGTCGGCATACAATGAAGTTGTAGCCATTGGTTTGCTTATATTATAGCATATAGTGGTGCGTTTTTCCGTAGGTTATGCAAAAATTAGAACTTCATAAATCCACAGCAGCCGATTTCGGACAGCTCCCGGAACCCCATAGACTTGTAAAAAGCAATAGTTTTCGGGGTGTTGTCCGTGGCCAGTTCAATCTGCCGCACATGGCTGTATCTGTCCAGTATGGCTTGCAGGAGCGCAGAGCCGATGCCTTTTCTCTGATGCTCCGGGAACACCAAAATATCCTGAACGAACACGATGGTTTCTCCATCACCCACAGCACGAATAATGCCAAGAAGCTGATTGCCATCATAAGCCGCCAGTGTCAGCATGGAATTTTTAAAGCCCTTTTTCAGCACCTCGGGATGGTCGGTGTAAGCAGTCCAGCCTACACTTTGATAGAGATGCAGGATCTCCGCTTCGCTATAAGTACGATATTCTCTGATTTCCATATAAGTAACCTCCAGTTGAATTGTTGATTGGTGTGTTACTTATCTTAGCGTAATCTCATAATTTACCTCTCGACAATTAGGCCCTGGTAATGAAATGCCGGGGCGGTGCATCCAATTCGCTTATCGTTTCTTTGATGAAATCTGGGTAGATCGTCAACTCTGCCAGTTTATCAATAGGCATCCAGCCAAGGACAACATTGCAGTTGTCTTTGTGGGACACAAACTCGCCGGTGTCGGGAATGTCAGAACCGTCAGCCAATTCAATCAGATAGTAAAACGCAATGTTATGTGCCTGTGTTCCGTTCCATTCCCAGAAGCATTCTTCTGTCCAGAGCAGCTTGCCCACCTTGATGTCAGCTCCGGTTTCTTCTTTGTATTCCCGGATAAGACCGTGGGCAGTGGTTTCACCGATCTTCACATGACCACCGGGCAGGGCATACTCGCTGCCATCCCGATCTCGTTGAACCAGTAGCTTGCCATCACGGACAAGCACGCCAACGGTACGAAGATCGCAGATATACTCGCCTGTTTTAAAAATCCAGTCTTTATTTATCATAGCATTACCGTCCAATCTCCAAATTCATGTGTTCCTGTTCCGTGACGCAACTTTCCTTGTTCATTCAGCCCATGGAACGCATCCCGCATCTGTCTGCACAACTCCGGGTGAACATCTAAACTGTGATGACCTGGAAAAAGCCGTCTTACCGGCAAAGCTGCAACTTTCTCCAACGATGCCAAATAACTCTGCGGGTCAGTGGAGGGGTAGTTTGCGAAAAGCATTCCTCTGTAAATCAGGTCTCCGCTGAATAGAAAACCTTTATCTTCCTCCCAGAAGCAAAGATGTCCGGGAGAATGTCCAAGTGTGTGCAAGGCTTGAATCGTTCTACCGCCTAAGTTGATGCTGTCACCATCATTCAGCAAATAGCTGGGCTTGCCCTGAAAAATGTTATAGTTATTGATCTGGAAGTCCTCCGGCAAATCACAGCGTTCTGTCAGCATATTCTGTACTGCTTGTATGGGTAGAGGGAATCTGCCATTTAGTCAGTCCAGCTCCGCTTCGTGGGCATAGAAGTCCGGGAAGAATTTATGACCACCGATATGATCCCAATGGATAACTCACAAGCCACTTGCAACGCAGAATAACTGCGCCGAAGGGGCATCTTATCAAAACCTTATCAGAAGCGGTTGGTGAAAACCGAAAACCGTTGCGCCACAAGGACTTTTTGGCTTTTCCGTTTTATTCCCACTCGCTCCCTGAAACCGTGACCTAAACGATTTTGTATGTGTAGTTTAGCTCAGATTATCGGGATTGCTTAGATTATCCAAAAATTACTGTGTATCATAATTCCTGTTGTCATTGTGTTGTCACGAAGATAGGTTGGTGCAGGACCAAACTGTATAGATATTATAGCGCAGTGTTCTTTGAATTGCAATACCGCTTTTCAAAATTTACACGCAATATTTTCAAAAAGCGTGCAAAACATATTGATTTTTTGGAGCGTTGGTATTATAATATAAACACGCATAACGCAAATATTGCGTGCAGAAAGTTGGTGACAGGTTGAGCAAGTACGATATCGTCAACGAAGTCTTTGATACCATCGGAGAAATTGCAAAGAAATCGGATTTTATTTCTGCCGGACTCAAAGACCAAGATGTATATGCGCTTTGTAAGCAGGGCTATCTCGAGCGTGTGAAAAAAGGGTATTACAAGCTGGCCGCCGGGGACGAGCCCAAAGAGGAACTTATCCTTTCGAAGCTGATGACGCACGGGGTCATCTGCGTTGAATCAGCTCTGTTCTACTACGGCTATAGCGACTTTGCGCCCAGAGAATGGTCGATTGCCGTCCCACGCTCTTATTCCAGAACGGTGAAGGCGATTCAGACGGAAGTGCCGGTGAAAGCGTATTATGTGCAGAATCCGATGTTTCACCTGGGGGAAACAACTGGCACCTTCAACGGCGTAACGCTTCCGGTCTATGACCGTGAGCGTACCATCTGTGACTGTTTCAAGTACCGCACGAAGTTGGATAACGAGATATTCAACAAAGCCGTTAATGCTTATGTGGCGGATGAGGAGAAAAATCTTGCCAACCTTTCCAAATACGCAAAAGAAATGGGCGTTTATAAAAAAATGATGAGCGTTATGGAGGTGCTGCTGAATGGCTGACGTGGCTGCATCCGTGCTTGCACGGCTCAAAAACAAAGCGGCACAAAGCGGCAGAAGCTATCAGCTCTGCTTGCAGCTTTTCTGCCAGGAAGAGTTCCTGCGCCGTCTGGAAAAGTCAAAATATGCAGAAAATCTCGTTCTAAAGGGCGGATTGTTCCTCTATTCCCTCACGGATTTCGATAGCCGTGTTACGGCTGATGTGGATTTCCTGCTCAGAAAGATGCCAAATACACCGGAACAGCTTCAAGCGATATTGGAGGAGATCATTGCAACCGAAACAGGCAACGATTTTATCACATTTGAAATCAAAAATGTGGCTCCCATTGCTGTGGCAAAGAAGTACGCCGGTATTGGTGCCTCCCTCGTAGCAAGGATGAAAAACACAAAAACTCCTTTTGGCATTGATTTCGGTGTGGGGGACATCATCGTGCCGAGACAGGAAAAGCGGAAGATACCAACGCAGCTTGACGGTTTTGAGGCTCCGACGGTCAATACCTATTCGCTGGAAACGACCGTTGCCGAGAAGCTGGATGCAATTTTCAGCCTGATGGAATTCTCCAGTCGGATGAAGGATTATTACGATCTCTATTATCTTGCAAACAAGTTCGATTTCAACGGTGCAACGCTGACGGAAGCGCTGAAAAAGACCTTTGAAAACCGTGGACACAAGTTCACGGTGGAGCAGTTTGAGCAGGTCATGGCCTTTGGCAGCGACGATGCAATGCAGAAAAA